>ENA-ORLW01002523-ORLW01002523.1-human-gut-metagenome-genome-assembly--contig:-NODE-2523-length-16275-cov-4.098654_pt1 | contig 16275 bp, 20 predicted proteins | sample MGYA00243017_ERZ508829 | MGnify/ENA primary metagenome ERZ508829 (study PRJEB26277, sample SAMN04329776) | human gut metagenome | biome: human-associated habitat | host: Homo sapiens | place: USA...
TCTTTTTCACCATTATACTCGTCGACAAAATATAGTGGCCTGTTCTTAGATTCGTAAAAGGCACGTCCTAAATATTCGCCAATTATGCCTAAAAAAATTAATTGTAATCCACCTAAGAACAGAATTACTACTAATGTTGAAGCATAACCAGGAACCTCTACTCCAGATATTACAGTTTTAAATATTATAATTAACATATAAATAAAACCAATAATAGAAACTAAAAATCCTATAATAGCAGACCATCTAAGAGGAGATGTTGTAAAAGATGTAATACCATCAATAGATAAATTAATTAATTTTCCATAGTTCCATTTAGTTTTTCCGAGCTGCACGTGGATCTCTATCATATAATAATTCTTTTTTATTATAGCCAATCCAACTAAACAATCCTTTTGTATATCTTTCAGATTCTCTTAAAGATTTTAGTGCTTCAATACAACGTCTGTCTAGAAGCCTAAAATCTCCTGTATCTTTTTGTATCTCTATATTAGTTACACTTTGCAAAGTTTTATAATACATTTTGGATGTGAATTTCTTTAAAAAAGTTTCACCTTTTCTAGATCTTCTTTTTGCATATACATCATCATAGCCTTCTTCCCAAAAGTTTAGCATTTGAGGAATTAGTTCAGGAGGATCTTGCAAGTCTGCATCAATTATAATTACACAGTCTCCTTTAACGTAATCAAGACCTGCAATCATTGCAATTTCCTTTCCAAAATTCCTAGAAAGATTTAAATAACATACGTTAGAATCTTTATTTCTTAATTCTTTAATTATTTTAAGAGTATTATCTTTACTACCGTCATTAATAAATAAAATTTCAAAATTATATTTTGTATTTGAATCTATAATTTTTTTTAATCTTTCATATAACATATTTAAAACTTCTTCTTCGTTATATGCGGGTACTAATATTGATACTAATTTTTTTTCGTTTTCCATAAATAACCTCCAATATTAAAAATATACCACATATTTTATTTGGAGTAAATATTTTTTATTTTGTTTTTGAAGATAATTCTTTATTTATTAATTTGTATATTTTACAAATATCACAATCATTACAAATGTGTATTCTATTTTCGAATATTAATTTTAAGGTTTTTATAAATTCATCTTCTTCTTGAATTAAGTGTATATTTATTTCTTTTGGGATTAAATCTAATAAAGTATTTAGAATATAATCATTAGATGAAAATGATATGTCTGATAGAAATTTTGCATTAAATAGATCTTGTGAAATTGCAAGTATGTTTTTGTTTTCATCTAGTAAAAGAGAGTCGTCATTCATATAAATTAGATGAATATAATTTATATTAGGTTCTTTAGAACTAATATATAATTTTAGTAATTCAATAAATTCTTTATATTCTTTTTCTAAGATAAATTTATTAACAGCAATATCTACAGCAGAATCTATGGATTTTATATAATTTTGTAATCTGAAATTAACAAATCCAGAAAGTATCATAGAATCGTGCTGCATTATATATTCGAAAACTGATATCCATATGCTTTCTTTTCTATAAGTAAAATCGCTTGCATCTTTCATGTTTAACATTTGTATACATTCTTTGTTTATTTCATTTTTTTCATAAAAATCAAAATAAAAATAATTGTAATTTATTATATGATTAATTATTTTTTCCTCATAAAAATTAATAATACAATCAGTAATAATATCAGAAAGTTTATTGTAAAATAAAGATAGATCTTTTCCTAGATAATGTATAATTATATTATTGTATATTTTGAATTTGTTAGAACTATAATGTACATCTTCTACATTTAAATCTGATATGTTTTTTAGTAGATATTCTATTATTTTATTGTTATTTGTTTTTATACAAAAAGATTTCATAAATAGAAAAACTCCTTTCCGCTGTATAAATATAGTATCTACTAAAAAATCGATAGATATACATATTTTATTCTATAAAGAAAAAAATGGTAACTTGTATTTTAGAATCTATAAATTTAATTGTTACTATTTAATGGGATGTAGCTTATATTTTATGAACTTACATATTCTAGCTTTATTAAGAGTAAAATATTAAAGAGTAACGCATTGGAAGCAAAAATAACTAAAAATACTTGAAAATTATTTTTGTTTGTAATAATATATTAAATACACTAATTTTAGAAGGAAGGTTTGAAAGATGAAAGAATTATTGAAGGCATTAGTAATCGTCTTACTTATTCTTTTAGGCTGCACTATTATGGCAATGGTAATTTTTGTAATAATAGTAAAAAAATTTTAGTTAGTTTATTTTTTGAAATGCACCTATGATATTATATAATGAATCTGGTATTATAGGTGTATTTTTTAGAAGGTTAAAATTGTCAAAAAGGACGAGAGAGGCATCTTTGCAAACTTATTATAAAAGTGCTTACACAAAAACAGAAAAGTATAACTTATGGAGGAGTCTTAAAAAATTATCATTTTTTTAAGAGATTTCTTTGCAGTTTTTTTATAATAGAAGAATTTTACAAAATGGAAGTATATGATAAAATAATATAGTGATATCAAATTAATTTGTCTTAGATATAAATACAGAAAGCTTAGAATAATTATAAACAAGAAGGTGAGTGTTGTATATGGAAAATGTAGAGTATTTAATAGAGGCAATACCATATATAAATAAATTCTATGGTAAAACTATAGTAATAAAATATGGTGGTAATGCAATGATAGATGAAGATTTAAAACAAATGGTTATTAAAAATATTGTGTTATTGAAATATGTTGGAATAAATGTAATTATTGTACATGGTGGTGGACCAGACATTAATAGAGAATTAAAAAATTATAATATAAAACCAAGTTTTAAAGATGGAATGAGAGTTACAGATCTAGAAGCAATGAAAATTGTAAAGAAAGTTTTGATAGGAAAAACTAATAGTGACATTGTAAATATCATAAATAAGCAAGGAGTTAAAGCAATTGGAATTTCTGGAATTGATGGAAATTTTATTTTATGTAATCAATTAGATAAGGAATTAGGATATGTTGGTAATATAGTGAATATAAATTGTGAATTGATACAAGATATTATTGATATAGGTTATATACCAGTTATAGCTCCAATAGGAGTTGGAAAAGATGGAGAAATATATAATATAAATGCAGATGTAGTAGCAAGTAAAATTGCGATAAGTATAAAAGCTGAAAAATTGATTTTGTTAACAGATGTTGATGGTGTGAAAGTGAAAGATGAAGTTATGTCTATATTAGATGAAAAGAAGATAAATGATTTGATAGATGAAAAAGTAATTACTGGAGGAATGATTCCGAAAGTGCAATCTTGTTTAGGGTGTATAAAAAATGGAGTGAAACGTGTTCATATAATAAATGGATGTAAAAATAATAGTTTGCTTTTGGAAATGTTTACTGATAATGGAGTTGGAACTATGATTTTGTAAATATAGTTAGAACTATTAACTTAATATATGGAAAAAAGTATTTTTTCTTGATTTTCTATATTTCATGTAGTATGATGTTACAAGGAGTTATTGGGAAAGGAAGATGAAATTTGAAAATATTAGCAGTTGGAGATATAGTAGGCGAAAATGGTGTAAAAAAACTTAAGGAAATGTTACCCAAAGTAAAACAGGAGAATAATATAGATTTTTGTATTGTTAATGGTGAAAATTCAGCAGGAGGAATGGGAATCACAACTAAAATTTTTGAATGTATGCTTCATCTAAAAATTGATGTAATTACGATGGGAAATCATACATGGGGAAAAAAAGACATATTTAGTTTTATAGACCATCCACAAATAATTAGGCCAGCTAATTATTCGAAAGGTGTTGTTCGGTAAAGGTTATGGAATATATAATTGTAAAGGTAAGAAAATTGCAGTAATTAATTTAATTGGAAGAACCGATATGAATGTATTATCAGAAAATCCATTTTTGATTGCAGAAGACTTAGTAGAAGAATTAAAAGATAATGCTGATATTATAATTGTAGATTTTCATGCAGAGGCTACAGCAGAGAAAATAGCAATGGGATATTTTTTAGATGGTAAGATTACAATTTTGTATGGAACACATACACATGTACAAACTGCAGATGAAAAAATTCTTGAAAAAGGAACAGCATATATAACAGATATTGGAATGACAGGTCCATATAAATCTGTTATTGGTATGGATGTAGATGCTTCTATAAAGAGATTTGTAACATCATTACCAGAAAGATATAAATTAGCTGAAGGAAATTGTTTGTTTAATGGATGTATTTTCGAAGTAAATGACGAAAATTGTCGAGTAGAAAATATAATTAGAATAAATGTAAAATAAATGCCGAAAAATATAAAATAATGCGATATCTTTTTCCTTTTATTTCCAAAAAACTACTAGACATTTTTTAATAAATGTAGTATAAATATACTTGTAAAAAGTAAAACAAAAATAAAATTATAGGAGGCAAAAAATGGAAGTTTTAAAAATCTCATCAAAATCAAACCCAAATTCAGTAGCAGGAGCAATTGCTGGATTAGTAAAGGAATCAAATCAAGCAAGAATGCAAGCAATTGGGGCAGGAGCACTAAATCAAGCTGTAAAAGCAGTAGCAATAGCTAGAGGATTTGTTGCACCATCTGGAGTCGATTTAGTATGCATACCAGCATTTGCAGAAGTGCAAGTAGAAGGAGAAGAAAGAACAGGTATGATGCTTATTGTAGAAGCTAGAAAATAATAAATTAATTAATAAATAGATTGGGGGGACATGAAATTTTCATGTTCTCTTTTTGATAAAAAACTATTGAAAAATAAGATGTTTTAATATATGATAACCAAAAATGTTTTATATTAAGCATTTATAAGAAAGGAGAGTTAGTTTATATTACCAGACTAACATAAAAGATACTATATATGAAAGTAAATTTCGTAAAATATATTTTTATTGCAATACTTATATCTCTAATAGGGTTTGCTATTTATTTTATCTATAATAAAGTAGGAGATGAAGATGAAAATAAAGCACAAGAAGAGATACAAGAAGTGCAGTATTCTAAAGAAATAACAATTGGAATTTCAAATTATGATAATATAAATCCAATTTTAACTAATAATAAAGAAATAATAAATATAAGTAAATTAGTATTTGAACCATTAATTAGTTTAGATGAAGAATATAAAAAAGAATTATGTCTTGCAAAAGAATGTGCAAAAATAAATTCAAAATCATATCTAATAAAGATAAATAATGATATTAAATGGTCAGATGGAACAAATTTAAAAGTAGAAGATATTGAGTTTACTATAAATAAATTAAAAGAAGGAAATAGTGTATATTCAACTAATGTAAGTGAAGTAAGTCAAGTTCAATTAATAGATGATTCTACTATTAGAATTGATTTAAATAAAGAAAATGATTTTTTTGAATACAATTTAGTTTTTCCAATATTACAAAAAAGTAATTATACAAATGGTGACTTATCTAAAAATAGTATGCCAAATGGAACTGGAATGTATAAAATCACCAGTATAGATAGTAATAAAATTGTTCTAGAAAAGAATGATAATTGGAGCCAAAAAGATAAAAATCCTAAGATAGAGAAGATAAATCTTTTACTTTTTTCAGATATGGGAGAATTATATAATAGTTTTAAAATTGGAAATGTTGATGTGATTCACACATCAAATATAAACTATAACCAATATATTGGTACTTTAGGATATAAAGTAAAAGAATATAAAGGAAGAGAGTTAGATTTTCTAAGTTTGAATTGTGAAAATGAAATTTTGAGTCAAAAAGAAGTAAGAAAAGTAATTTCTTTTGCAATTGATAAATCTAATATTATTCAAGAGGTTTATAATAATAAATACTATATATCAGATTGTGTAATTGATTATGGAACATATCTTTATAAAAAAGAAAATGTAAGTTTAGGATATAATATTGAGCAATCAAAAAAGATATTATCAGAAGCGGGTTGGACATATAAAAATAATAAATGGCAGAAAAAAAATACTTCAGGAACTACCAAAAAATTATCTCTTAATCTAGTTGTTCAAACAAATAATGAAAATAGATTGAAAGTTGCAGAATTAATAAAGGAACAATTAGAACAAATTGGAATAGAAATAACAATAAAAAAAGTTACTGATTCACAATATAAAGAGTACTTGCAAAATAAAAATTATGATATAATTCTTACAGGAATAAATAATGGATTTAGTAATGATTTACAATATTTTTATGGAGAAGGCAATATAGCAAATTATAATAATACAGAAGTAAAAGATATTATTAATGAATTAAAAAATATAAGTGACGATAATTTAGCATGTGAAAAGTATAATAAGTTATTTGAAATTACACAAGAAGATATGCCATATATTACTTTATATCGTAATAAAAATATACTTATATTAAATCAAAAAATGTCAGGAGAGTTTAATCCTAATAACTATTCTTTATTTTATAATTTGGAGTCGTGGTGTAAGCAATAGAAAGGTTAGAGTTTGCAGATTATTTAAGTGGCAATGTCAATGTATTTTGATATTCATAGTTTGTTTTAGTTGGAAGTGATAATGTTACCGCCTCAGAATGGTTAATATATATTTTTTTTAAACCAATCTTGAAGCGTGGCAGGCGAGAGAAATTAGTTATCTTTATACCACGCAGTTTAGGTAGAAAAGTAGGATGGGGTGTGGGGCCATCAGCGATTGGTTTTAAAAAATATATATTAACCATTCTGAGGCTAGTATGTGCCATTTGGATTAACTGTGAATGGCGATTAATATATTTAATAAATTTTAAAAAATGTCAAATTAGGTATTGACAAAAAAAATTAATAGTATATAATAACAATACAAACAAATGTTTAAAAAGAAATTGGAGGAATATTATGAGTGCAGAAAATGTAGAAAAGAAAAAAGCTTTAGAAGCAGCCTTAGGTCAAATAGAAAAGCAATTTGGAAAAGGTTCTGTTATGAAATTAGGAGATTACACAGCTATGAGTGTAGAAGCAATCCCAACAGGTGCTTTAAGTCTAGATGTAGCATTAGGAATAGGAGGAATACCTAGAGGAAGAATTATAGAAGTATATGGTCCAGAGTCATCAGGGAAAACAACACTTACATTACATATGATAGCAGAGGCACAAAAAATGGGTGGAGAAGCAGCTTTTATAGATGCTGAACATGCATTAGATCCTGTTTATGCTAAACATCTAGGTGTAGATATAGATAATTTAATAGTTGCACAACCAGATACTGGTGAACAAGCATTAGAAATAGCAGAAGCTTTAGTAAGAAGCGGTGCTTTAGATATTATTGTTGTAGACTCTGTTGCAGCATTAGTACCAAAAGCAGAAATAGATGGAGACATGGGAGATTCACATATTGGTTTGCAAGCAAGATTAATGTCACAAGCATTAAGAAAATTAGCAGGTGCAATAAATAAATCAAAATGTGTTATAGTATTTATAAATCAATTAAGAGAAAAAGTAGGGATTATGTTTGGCAATCCAGAAACTACTACTGGTGGTAGAGCATTAAAATATTATGCATCAGTAAGACTAGATATAAGAAAAATAGAAAACTTAAAACAAGATGGAGAAGTTGTAGGAAATAGAGCAAGAGTTAAGGTTGTAAAAAACAAAGTAGCTCCACCTTTTAGAGAAGCTGAATTTGATATTATGTATGGAAAAGGAATATCAAAAGAAGGAAACATAGTGGATTTAGCTGTTAATCTAGATATTATAGAAAAAAGTGGTTCATGGTTTAGTTATGAAGGAACTAGAATTGGACAAGGTAGAGAAAATGTAAAGAAATTCTTAATTGAAAATCCAGATATAATGAAAGAAGTAGAAAATAAGATTAGAGATAACTTTTCACAAGCATTTGAAAAAAGTTTAGGTGATGAAGAATCTAATGAAAAAAATGATAGTGAAGATGAAGAATAAGAGAGGTTTTAATCTTGTATACAATAGAGGAATTTGATAGACAGAAAACGAAAGTTTTAAAATATATAATTTTTAAGAAAAGAACTGAATATGAAGTTAGACAAAAATTTAGGAATGTAATTGAAGATACATTACTTGAAGATATTATTCAAGATCTAAAAGAAAATTTATATATAAATGACGAAGAATATATAGAAAGAGCTGTTAGTGAATTTATAGCTATTAATACTCTTTCTATAAAGCAAATAAAATATAAATTATATTCAAAAGGATTAAAAAGTGATTTAATAGAAAATTATATTGAAGAACATAAAGATGAATTACAAGAATATGAAAAAAATAATGCAGAAAAAATTGTACAAAAAAAGATTAATTCAGTCGAAGAGGAAAAATTGAGAAATTTTCTTAAAAGTAAAGGTTATAAAGAAGATAATATAAAAAGTGCTTTATATGGAGGAGAATAATGCAAAATGTATTAACATTAGAAACAAATAAATATGCAATAAAGATAGAAAACTTTGAAGGGCCATTAGATTTACTATGTCATTTAATTGATAAAAATAAAATGGATATATGTGATGTAAAAATTAGTGAAATAACAGATCAATATATAGATTATATTGATACAATGGAAGAATTAAATCTAGAAATAACTAGTGAATTTTTAATTATGGCATCAACCTTACTATATTTAAAATCTAAAACTTTGTTACCAGTAGAAACAGAAGAAAAAGAAGAATTATCTGAAGAAGAACTTTTAAGGAGAATTATAGAATATAAAAAGTATAAAGAGATAACTAAAAAATTAAAAGAATTTTATGCAGAAAATAGTAAAAGAATAAGTAAGCTACCTGATGAAATAGAATTGCCGAAACAAAAGTTAGAAAGAGACTATAATAAAGACCTAATTCCGGAAAATTATTCGAAAGTAATAAATAAAAATAAATCAAGACTTAATAAAAATGCAAAAAATATTCAAAAAATTGCTATAACAGAAACTTATAGTGTTGGAAGTAAAGTAAAGCAAATGTTTAGAGAATTAGTAAGAAACAAAAGATTTGTATTTAATAGAATGTTTTCTGTAAAAAAATGTAATAGAAATGAAGTCGTAACAGCTTTTTCTGGATTATTAGAAATGTCTAGAAGAAGTAAAGTGACAACAGCTCAATTAGAATTATTTGGTGATATAACAGTAGAAAAGCAAAAAAGAAATATATCATAGTTATATTTCGATTTTTGTAATCTGATTATTGCTATAAATGACTATGTAGCAAATTATAATAAATATATGTCTAATTAATAATTAAAACATATATTTATTGGATTAATATTGATTAAATTAATAAAAAATGGAAAAAATAGTATTATAGAACAAAGAAGAGGGAATGTCTATGATGCTATTTTTTTTATGTGTATTAATAATATTTCTATTTATATTTTTAGTAATTAGATATTCATCCATAAGGATATCTATAATAAATTTAGATATAGATACGGATAATAAAAATATTATAAATGATTATCAGTTTGAATTTGGTATATATTTTCTTAGCAAAATAAGAATTGTAAGATTTAAAGTAAATGAGAAAAAAATAAAAAAGCTAGAAAATTCAAAATTTCTAAAGAAGATATCTAGGGTTGATTTTGGTCAAATTACGAAAAAATTAGAAAATAAAGTTTTAAGTAGATATAAAGATTTTAATATAACAAAATTTACAAAAGTGTTCTTAAAAAAAATGAAACCAGAAATTTTAAAATTTAAATTAATTTTGAAAATTGGATTTGGAGATATTATGCTTACAACTTATGCAGTTCCATTTATTTCGACATTAATATCATTGGTTTTAAAATTAACTGTTAAGAATGTAAATTTGAAAAATAAAAAAAGAGAATATTATTATAAAATAGAGCCAAAATATAATAAAAATATAATTAATTTAAGATTAAATTGTATAATAAATGTAAAAATGGTACATATTATCAATATAATTTATATCTTTTTTATTAAGAAAGGAAGAAGTGATGAATATGAACGAACATCCTATAGAAGGTCTTATGGTTACAGCCATGAATAGTATTAGAGATATGGTAGATGTAAATACTATAATAGGAGAGCCTATTGAAGCTCCTGGAAATGTAGTAATTATACCAATTTCAAAAGTAGGTTTTGGATTTGCATCTGGTGGAAGTGAATTTAATGGAGAAACAATAGATGAATATAAAAAGAAAGATAAAGAAGAAGCCATACAATATAGACTACCTTTTGGTGGCGGAAGTGGAGCAGGTGTGAGTATTACTCCAGTAGCATTTTTAGTAGTTCAATCTAATAATGTAAAATTATTACCAGTAAATCATACATCATCAATAGATAAATTATTAGATTATGTACCAGATTTAATAGAAAAAGTAAATAGCATGTTAAATAAAACAATGCAAAATAAAAAGGAAGAAAAGAAAGAAGAAAGACAAGAAGAGAGGAGAAAAGATAAAGAGAGAATGGAATATTTAGAAAATCTAAAAGAAGAATTTGGAGAAGAAACAAAGTCTAGAACTAAATCTAAAACAAATAAGGGAACAAATAAAAAAACAGCTCCAAAGACAAAGAAAAATATAGAAATTGAATATAGTGATGAAGATTTTATTTTTGATGAAGATGAATAGTATATTTATAAATTTGATTATATAAGATAAGATGTAAAAATTTGACAAAACACGGTAAATTATGTAAAATAAAATTACAAAGCATTATATTTTTTCATAATGCTAATTAGCATTGTCCTATAGGAAAACAAATTTTTTATTCAACAGGAGGAAAAAACAATGGCAAGAAAAGGTGAAAACATTCGAAAGCGGAAGGATGGAAGATGGGAAGCAAGATATCAAGTTACAGATGAACAGGGAAATAAAAAGTACCGCTCTGTATATGGTAAAACTAAGTCTGAAGTTAGGCAAAAGCTAAGAGAGAGGAAGCAGCAATCGAGTGCTGTAAAATTCTCAGAACAAGCAGAGGCCTGGTTACAAGAAAAACGTAAGACAGTGAAAGCTTCTTCATATGCAACATATTCAACCATCATTGAAACATACTTGAATCCATTTTTTGAAGGAATGGCAGTTGAAGAAATTGACGAAAAAGAGGTCGACAGATTCAAAATGTCAATTAATGATGGTTTAAGTAGCAAAACACAGGAAAATATTATTGTTTGCTTGAGCATGATTCTTCGTTTTCAAAGAAAAAAAGCTACAATTCTTGACGATACACTGACTAAGTCAAATGACAGTGGTGTAAAGAAGATTTTAACAAAAGAAGAAGTTGTACGGTTTATCAGGTATTTAAGAGATGATACAGATTTGATTAAGTTAGGCATACTAGTACTTATGTGCACAGGTATTCAAATTGGAGAGCTATGTGCTCTTAGATGGAAGGATATCGATATCCATGAAGGATATGTAACAATCAGTAGAACGATGCAAAGGGTCTCAGGAAAATCTGTAGGTGAAGTATCTAAAACAAGACTAGTTATTAGTGAAGTGACAGAAAGAAAGATACCACTATTAGATGTCTTGAAAGTAGAGCTTATGAAACAACAAAAACATACAGGATTCTTACTAACTGGCACAGGAAAGGGATATGAGCCAAGAAGAATGGAAAACAATTTAAAACTTTTAGCAAAAGAAGCAGGATTAAATGATGACATTACATTTAGCCAGCTAAGGGACTCTTTTATCGTAATTGCGATTGAATCTGAAATGGATTTAAGAGTCCTTTGTGAAATACTTGGCATAAATTGGAGTTCACTTAAGAAATATTTCAAATATATTGCGATTAAGGACTCAAAACAGGAAATGAGCAAGTTGAATTTAATTTAAATGATAATCCGAACAAAGCCGAAAAGAAATCACTAACTATTAATATTGAATAGTTATGTGATTTCTTTTTTTGTTTTGTTTAAATATAATGTTTTATCTAAGCAAACAGAACCAATTTTTATACAAATATGAAACCATATTCATTAAACCATTTTTCTTAATTTCTTTATCTGATACAACATCTACAGTTCCAATAAGTTTTCCATCTAAGGTAAAGCTTACTTCACCAATTTTTTGACCTTTAAGAATAGGTGCTGATAAATTCTCATCAATTGATATGTTTTGAGATATATTTTTATCTTCGCCTTTTTTTAATAAAGTACCAAAATCATCTTTAAATATTGCGTTTATTTCAGATTCTACTCCTTTTGTGACAGTAACTTTTTTTATCGAATCATTCTTCTTAGAAAGTTCTTTGTATGAATAATTATTAAAACCATAATCTAATAATTTTTGAGCTTCGGAGAAACGTACTTTAGTACTTGGAGCTTTCATTATTACAGCTATTAAAGAAAGTCCATTTCTTGTAGCACTTGCAGATAGATTGTATAGAGCAAGTGATGTAGAACCAGTTTTTAGACCAGTTGCACCTTGATAATTTCTAATTAGTTTATTTGTATTTACAAGTTCAGATTTTCCGGTCTCTTAGACTATCCATCCATATGGTTGTATAATTTGTTATAGATGGGTGTTTAGTAAGTAATTCTCTAGACATTAAGGCAATATCATAACTTGATGTAATATGACCATCTTCATCTATACCATGACAATTTTTAAAACATGTATCATTCATACCAAGTTCTTTTGCTTTTTGATTCATTTTTTCAACAAAAGCTTCCTCACTTCCTGCAAGAAATTCTGCCATTGCTACAGTGCAATCATTTGCAGAAACAACACAGATTGCTTTTAACATCTCATTTACTGTTAGTTCTTCTGTTTCATTTAACCAAATTTGTGACCCTCCCATAGAACTTGCATTAGAACTACATGGAACTTTATCTTCTAATGTTATTTTACCACTATCTATAGCTTCCATTATTAATAAAACGCTCATTACTTTTGTTACACTTGCTGGACGTAATTGTTCATGAATATTATGTTCGTATAATATTTGACCACTATTTTGCTCTATTAATATAGCACTTCCAGATTCCAAATTTAATGAATTAGAATTTTGAACTGGTTCAGATTCGTTTGCATTTGTTTGAAGAGATTCTGATAAGCCATAAGAATCAGACCAGATATATGTATATTCTGAACCAAAAACAATTGTATAAAAAGATGATATAAGTATTATTAAAATACAGATAAGTTTTATTATAAAGTTTTTTAAGGACATATAAAAACCCCTCCTAAATAAGATATTAAATCTTATTCAAGGAGAGTAAAGAATATTCTATGAATTTTGGAATATAGATTAGATATTATAAAATTGTAGTAAATATAAATGGCATTTATAATAAGTTATGATAGTTTTACTATTCTTACTGTTACTGTGTTCCCATCTGTACTTACATACATTTTTATAGTATTTGGTGAATCATTTCTAAATTTTAAATCTAATGAATTATATGCAACAGTTGCATCTTTTCCTTGTTCTATATAAGGAACTTTCTTTCCATGGTCATGGTGTTCTGTGACAGTTAATCCACTAGATGCTAAAACAGCATTATAAAGGGTAGTACTTACTTGGCAGTTACCTCCACCTAAAGCTTGCTCTGTTTTTCCATCAACTATTATATCAGCTTCTTTGTAACCTTCTTCTGCAGTAGATTTTCCGGATTGTATTACAAAAAGAAAATGTTTTACCACTTTCGACAGTAATTCCATTTAGTTTAGAACAAGTTATTCTAATATTATTTTGTCTATTTTCGCGTTTATCTATAATATTTGTCGAAAATGACCCGAGTTCTGTTTCTACTGGAGTAGGAGAAGGAGATGTAATTTCATTTTTAGGTTCATTAGTAGTATTATTACTTGATTCGTTTGTAATGTTAGTAGTTGTACTTATTCTGCTTATTTCAGTATTTTGATTATCTGTATTTTCAGTTTTATTATTTTCTTCTTTTTTTGTACAGCCTGATAAAATTAGCATAATTGTACATAATATTAAAAAATAATTAATGAATTTTTTTATCATTTGTAACACCTCTAAAAAATATTTTGAAATTATATTAATAGTATTTGTATAAAAAAATACAATATTCATAAAAATAAAAATTTGTAAACTTTACAAAAAATACTTGTAAAAAATTCAATTATTGGTATAATAAGTAAGAAACATAAGAATACAAGAGTTTGTGGAGGAATTTTATGATTAAAAAAGTTGCAATACTTGCAAATGGAGGAGATGTTTCTGGTTTTAATGCAGTAATAAGAGCTATTGTAAAAACAGCAGAACACAACAATATCGAATGTTATGGATTTATAGATGGATATAGAGGACTATTAAAAAATAATTATGTTAGACTAAGTACACAAAATAGTAATACTGCATCTGGAATTTTACCAAAGGGTGGATCTATAATAGGTTCATCAACAAATGCTAATGTATTTCATTATAAAGTGGAGGAAAATGGACAAGTAGTATATAAAGATTTATCAGATAAATGTGTACAAAATGTAAAGGAAGATGGATTTGATTGCATATTTACATTAGGTGGAGATGCAACACAAAAATCAGCAAGGGATTTTTCTTTAAAAGGAATAAATATAATAGGTGTACCAAAAACAATAGATAACGATGTTGCATGTACAGATATTACTTTTGGATATAATACAGCTGTATCAGTTGCAGCAGAAGCACTAGATAGACTCCATACAACAGGAGAAACCCACCATAGAATAATGATATTAGAAGTAATGGGGAGATATGCAGGTTGGATTGCTTTAGAATCAGCTATAGCTGGAGGAGCAGATATTGCATTAATTCCAGAAATACCATATGATATAAATAGTGCTGTAAGAAAAATAGAAGAAAGAAGAAAAAAAGGTAAAGAATTTAGCATAGTAGTTGTTGCAGAAGGTGCAATGCCAAAAGGAGGAACAATAACTGTTGCATCAACAAGAGATAATGGTATAGGAGTAGATAATACTAAACTTGGAGGTGCTGGAGAAAAAGTTGCTAAAGAATTGGAATCTTTAACAGGACTAGAAGCAAGATGTACAGTACTTCGGATATATGCAAAGAGGAGGTACACCAACAGCTTTTGATAGAGTGTTATCTACAAAATATGGTGCTAAGGCTATGGAGCTTGCTATGGAAGGTAAATTTAATGTATTAACAGTAATAAAAGATGGAAAATTAGATTCAGTTTCATTAGAAGATGTAGTAGGTGAAAACAAGCAAATAGGAGCAGTTTCAGGTAACACAAAAGAAAGTAATATAAGAAAAGTAAGTATGGATCATGATTTAGTTAAAACTGCCAGAAACATAGGAATATGTTTAGGAGACTAATAATAAATTTATATTATATTAACAATAAAAATTGTATATAGTAATTTTTTTAGGAAAAAGAAAGGGGTATGAAAAATGGAAGAGAACAATCAAAACCAAAACATTAATGCAGAGGAAATTAAAAAGGAGGCAAAAGAAACTGTAAATCAAGTGAAAGATTCTTTTAAAAATGTTGATGTAAAACAAGAAACAGAAAAAGCTAAAAACTTCTTTTCAGGAATAATAAGTACACCTATAAAGAAGATTAGTGAAATAGCACATGATAAATCAAATAATTTTTTTAAAACAGCAATTGTTCTATTAGTTTTATGGGTATTAATTGCTGGATTTGGGCAAGTTGCATCTATTATAGGAACTATATTTAAATATGGATTTAGATATGTTGAGTTTTCAGACTTTATAGGAATTGCAAAAGCTGTAATAACACCATTACTTGAAATTGCTATATTATCAGGAATAGTATATTTATTTCAAAAACAAAATAAAAAATCATTCCTAACAGTAGTAAATACTATAGTTGCATCATATTTTCCAATAGTAGTTGCTAAAGTAGTAGGTTTATTAAACTTAATTTCTGGAGCATCTAGAATCACATCACCAATTACAGGGCTTTTAGGAGTTATATCATTAATATTTACATTCTTTGCTGTTAAAGAATTATCAGATGAAAAAGATAACGATAAAGCAGTAAAACAATTTGTTATAATTGAAGCTGTATATTATGTGGTAGCATTTATTTTATCATTCTTAAAATTATATATATAAAATTTTAATGATTTGTACAAAATATTAAATAACTAAAAAAGACATAGCTTTTAAAAGTTATGTCTTTTTTTAGAATATAGATATAATAATTTATAATATTATACAAATTAGTCCACCACTACCTTCATTTATAATACGTTCTAAAGTATCTTGCAATTTCATTTGAGCATCTTCAGGCATATGATATAGTTTGTTTTGTAAACCTTCATTTACTAATTCATGTAAACTTTTTCCGAATATATTAGATTCCCATATTTTTTT
>ENA-ORLW01002525-ORLW01002525.1-human-gut-metagenome-genome-assembly--contig:-NODE-2525-length-16268-cov-2.151010_pt1 | contig 16268 bp, 11 predicted proteins | sample MGYA00243017_ERZ508829 | MGnify/ENA primary metagenome ERZ508829 (study PRJEB26277, sample SAMN04329776) | human gut metagenome | biome: human-associated habitat | host: Homo sapiens | place: USA...
GATTTCGGGGAAACCACTATTGAACTCGGCGGGGATCAAGTCCGCCACATTCGGAACAGACACGCGGATTTTCAACAATGGGAGAGGATACCTGAAGCCCTGGAAAAGGGTAAAAGCTTGAGCATCGGCAAAAACCGAGTAACGGGAACTGATACGCGTGTATACGTTATGGAAGACGGCGGGGATGCCCTTGTGGTTGTCGCCGCGCCGGATGTAGGCGGCAAGGGGAGAAAAAGCAAAAAAACAAGAACCATTGTTCTCACGGCATTCACAGATAGCACTGCATCCGTGCGAAACTGGATTGAAGGCAGGAACGCCGCTTCGTCCCGGAGTGATGGGGAATTACATCTTGACCCTGACGCGCATGGCGTCAACCCCTCCGGCCCTCAAAGCGGCGCTGATGAAAGTATTATCCGTATTGACTCTGAAATCAAGGGCATTCTTGGGGGCGATGCCTTAAATCAGCCCGCCTACCAGGGCAGCCCAGAATCTCCCCGCGCTGCCGTCACCTTTGATGCCGATGGCAAGGCCGTCATTGAGTTTTTTGCTGCGTCCGACTTCTCTTCTGCGCCGCATGAACTTTACCATGTTTTTCGGCGCGAGATGGCGCAAACCGCCGCACATCCTGATGCCCCGGCCCGGGTGCGTGAAGGCTGGGCCAAAATGGAAGAGTTTGTTGGCGCGGAGCCAGGACAAACTTGGACAAGGGAAATGGAAGAAAAATTTGCCCGCGCCGGAGAACGCTTTCTGCTTGAGGGCAAAGCCCCAAGCCCGGAACTGCAAACAGTTTTTGAGCGGTTGCGGCAATGGTTTCTGGAGCTTTATGCCAATGCCGATGCCGCAGGGCTGGAAATCACAAACGAAATGCGCACCGTCTTCGGCAACATGCTCACTACGCCCATGGAGGATGGTGACAAGGCTTTTCGCTACGCCTTGGGCAGCATGATGACCCGTAGTTTTGTGGAAGACATGGACACCCGCCTGCCTGCCCAGCCTGATCTTGACGGCAAACCGCTGGAAGCGGTGCAGGGCCTGGGGCAGGCGGCCCTTACCGACCTGGACGCCACCTGGCGGCAGGTGCAGGAGGCGCATCCGGAACTGCGCGACGCCGTGGGCGAAGCCTACCGGGAAGACGTGCGCGTAGCTGAAGCTGAGGAGGCCGCCGCCGTGCGGCGCAAGGAAGTGTTGGATGAAATTGTGCGCTGCGAAATGCGGCGGTAGGAGGCTGACGTGGGCGTGAACAATGCGGATTGCGTGGATGTGCTGCGCCGGGGCGCGGCCGCCGGCATGGACGATGACGAGCTTTTGAGGCTGTTTGAACAGGTAAAAAAAGCCCGTAGCGCGCTGGAAAAAAAGGGCGGCCAGGTGGACGGTCTGGAGCAGGCCCTGCGCAAAACGGTGGCGGAAGAAGGCGACCGCGTGTTGGTGGAGGCGGCGGCCAAAAAGCGGGCGCTGGCCTTGCAAGCGGGGGCCAGGCTCAAGGCCGTGGACTATGTGCTGACCACCTGGGCGGGCAAAGAGGAACAGGGCCTGTCTTCCCTGCTGGTGGGAAGCAACACCCTGCGCCGCAGCGCGCGCAATTCCGTGGACGCGCAGCAGGTACAGCTGACAGGCTATTATGTGGGCGGGCTGCTGGCGGATATCCAGGCGCTGGGGGATGCGCACTACCATCTGTTCCGCAAGGGCGTCATGGACGATGCCGTGGCCCGCGCGCTGTGGGCCGTAGACAACCCGGAGGCCGGGCCCTTTTCCGGCCCCAAGGAAGCCGCCGACGTGGCCGCCGTTATCCACAAATGGCAGGAAAAGGCCCGCGCGGACGCCAATATTTCCGGCGCGTGGATAGGCAAACTGCCCGGCTATATTGTGCGTCAGAGCCACAACCGCGCCAGGCTGCGCCAGGATGGGTTTGAGGCCTGGCGCGCCTTTCTGGAAAAAGGGGAGGACGGCAAGCCGCTGCTGGACTGGGAAAAAATACAGGGCGGAGATCTGGTCACGGAAGAGCAGCGCCGGGAGTTTTTGGCCGCTGCCTACAACCACATTGTTTACGGCCGGGAAGGGCAGCAGCAGCCGGAAACCTTGGGCAAACGGCCCGCCGTCATCGGCAGTGCGGCGGCCCGTCTGTCGCGGGAGCGCGTGTTGCACTTTGCCGACGCCGACGCCTGGAGCGCCTATAATCGCCAGTATGGGTACAGCAACCTGCGGGAAGCCGTGCTGCACGGGCTGACGGTCAACGCGCAGGCCACGGCGCTGATGCGTGCGCTGGGGCCTGTACCCAGCCATAATTTTGAAATGTTGCTGCGCGACGTGCGCAACGCCCTGTATGCGCGCGGAGACATGGCCGGGGTGGAACGCCTGGACAACAAAAGCACGCTGCGCCGTCTGCACAACCAGCTTAAGGAGGTGGATGGCAGCATCAATTATGAGGGCAGCCCCACCCTGGCCGGCGTGGGGCGCATGGTGCGCACCTGGCAGAACATGACCAATCTGGGCAAGGTTCTGATGTCTTCATTTGGCGATATGCCGCTGTTTTCCAGCGAAATGGCCTACCAGGGGCACGGCTTTTTCAGCGGCCTGCTGGGAGGCATACAGGGCCTTTTGCGCGGGCGCGGCAGCGCGGAACAGCAACGCATCGTATCCCAGTTGGGCGTATTTTTTGACGGTATGGCGGCAGATGTGACCGCCCGTTTTTCCGGCGACGAGTTGCCGGGGCGCATGACCAGGATGCAGAATCTGTTTTTCAAACTCAACGGCCTGCAGTGGTGGACAGACACCTGGCGCACCAGCGCCGCGCTTATGATGTCGCACGACCTTGCACTGGAGCGGGAGCTGCCATGGGAGGGGCTTACGCGGCAGCGCCGCCGCCTGCTGGGCATGTACGGCATTGATGCCGAGCGCTGGGACATCATGCGCCAGGGCGGCACGCGGGCCGCCGACGGGCGGGACTACCTGACGCCCGACGGCCTTGAAGATGTGGGGGATGAAGTTCTATCCGCGTATTTGCAGCGCCGCGGTCAGGAGGCGACCCCCGGCCGCCTGGCACGCCTGCGCCTGGACCTGCAAAGCCAACTGCGCGCCTATTTTCGGGACCGCATAGATTTTGCCGTGCTGAACCCGGACGCCAAAACCCGCAGCATCGCCCGGCAAGGACAGGCGGCTGGCACCCCGGTGGGGGAGGCCCTGCGTTTTGTAATGCAGTTCAAAAGCTACCCCATTGCCTACATGCAGAAGGTTATGGGGCGGGAATTTATTGGGCGCGCCGATGAAGGTTATGGGGCGGCCTTTCTGAATTTTGCACGTCTGGTGCTGGCAACGACGTTGTTCGGGTACGGATCTATGGTGGCCAAAGAGCTGCTTGCCGGAAAAACGCCGCGCACGCCGGACGACCCCGCGAGCTTTGCCAAAACGGCCATGGCCGCCGCCGCCCAGGGTGGTGGGCTGGGCATCTATGGGGACTTTCTTTTTGGCGAGGCAAACCGCCTGGGCGGAGGCTTTGCCGTAACCCTGGCCGGGCCTACGGCCAGCACGCTCAACGACCTGCACGGCATTTACACCCGCGTGCGCGATGGGGACAGCGTGGCGCAGGCGGCCTTGCGTTTTGGGCTGAACTCCGTGCCGGGGAACAACCTGTGGTGGTTTCGCACGGCCTTTGATTATGCCATCGGCTACGCCATGTTTGAGAGCCTGCGGCCGGGGTTCTTTACCCGCACCCGCAGGCGCGTGGAGCGGGAGAACAACCAGACCTTCTGGATGCGACCATTAGGGGTAAGGTCAAAGGGACTGCCCGGCGCGCCGACGCAGGGTGCAAAAAAAGCCGGGGCAACCCGGCCTTAACTTTTATTGCTGCGCTACTTTATTGCAGCGCGACGGCCTGCTTTACCGTGTCGGCAAAAAAGGCCTTAAAAGACTTGCCCTCTGCCGCAGCTGCGATGCTGGCCCGGTGGTATACTTCGGGGTCAAGACGCAAGGCAAAGTTCCCCCGGCTCTGTTTTTGTGGCTCAACGCCATGCTTGGCGCACTCGTCAAGAAAGACGCGCAAGGATTCAGCACCCTCATGGCGCAGGCCGGAGAGGTCAGTTGCATAAAAATCCGCGCCACCGCTCAGGCCCACAAATTCACCGCGAAACATCTCTATCTCCGGGTCATAGGCAATAACAGCCTTATAGCCTTCAAAGTTCATTACGTTCTTCATGGTTCTACTCCGTGTGCTTCCAGCCAGCGCTTGATGCTGGCAACCGCCCCTTTGTCTGTAGTTGGCGCAGGGTGTGGGCGGTGAAAAACTTTGATCTCGCCGGACAAAAACACGCTTACCCTTGAGCCTTCTCTCTCGCTAATTTCTGCCCCAAGCGCAATAAACAGCGCTTCAATGTCTGCCCACCGGATGCCGTTGGGAACTTGGCCGTGCAAAAATTTGCGCGGGGGGTGGCTGCATGTTTGCCCTTCATGTAGATATGATATTGTTTAATGATATCATGTCAAAGTGATTTATCAGACGGGTTGCCCCTTGCCCCACCCTTGCCTGCCGCTCGTACGCGGTTTTCAGTTCCCGGCAGTTTCTTTCATTCCCCACCCCAAACAAGCGTGGGTTTTCCCCCTTTGGCCGCACAGTCCGCCAGGTAGGCGTTAACCGACACTCTTACGCAAGACTGCGCTCCTACAGACAACTTTTATATTTTGATTATTTTTATCATGATTTATTATATATAATTTAATGACCATTGACAGAAAATCAAAATTGGATTTATCTTTCATTTAAATCCAGCAATACTATTGCGGGAACAACCGGCATATGCAACATACTGCATTGCAATCGTTGTTAAATTATCTATTATTATCAGACTAAATTAGTACAATCAGGATAGAATACGTCAACTATATATTATTCAGCATCCTGCAACGGCGCCTCAACACAAAGGCGTCTTGCTGCGCGGCTGCCACAACACATGGAAGAAGGAATGGGAAACAACGCCGCTTCTGTCAAAGTTTTTTTGCGACACGCCATGGAAGGTCGCCTGCGTCTGCGCGTAACCCCGCCCTCGCAGGCGCAGAAGGTGGGAGAAGTATGCAGGTCCTTGGCTGGGGTGCAGTCTGTGCGCGTCAACCCTGCCTGCGCCGCCGTAGTGTTGACCTACCAGCCTGCGCAGACCAGTGCCGAAGCCATTTTGCAGGCCCTTGCCGCACCGCGGCAGCCGGATAGTCGGGCCCCGGCTCCGCGCGCGAGCTGTTGCGCCTGCGCTGCGCCCCAGCCTGCGGGAACAGGTGTGCGCGGACAGTTGGCGCGATTTCTTACGCTTACCGGCGTCATGGCCTATGTCTTTGTGCGTAAGGTGCTGCTGAAAACCGCCGTGGCCGAAACCGCCCTGTCCCCTCTGGGCGTCATTTCTCTGCTGGCCGCCGTGCCGGTTGTGCGCCAATCGTTGCGCCACATGCGGGAAAAGCGTTTTACGCTGGAAGGCTTCCTGGCGGCTGGCTGCGCCGCGGCCACGTTTTCCGGTCAGGCCCTCACCGCCCTGGAAATCCTGTGGATCCAAAGCGGCGCAGAAATCCTCAAAGCCTGGGTTTCGGAACGCTCCCGCAAGTCCATTTCCGCCATTCTGGACCTCACCGCCAAAAACACCTTTATTCTGGCGGGAGATGTGGAAGTGGAAGTGCCCGTCACCGCCGTCAAACCGCGCGACATCGTGGTGCTGCATACGGGGGAAAAGATTTCCGTGGACGGCTGCGTGGTCTCCGGCGAAGCGCTGCTGGACGATTCGCCCATTACGGGCCGGGCGGAAGCGGCCCATGTGCATGAGGGCGACAAGGTCTTTGCGGGCGCCTACGTGCGCCAGGGCATCATTCATGTGCGCGCCCAGTGCGTAGGCGACCGGACCTACCTGGCCCGCATCATGCGCCAGGTGGAAGACTCGCTGGACACCAAAGCCCCCATAGAATCCGTGGCCGACGGCCTGGCCCGCTCCATGGTGCGCCTGGGTCTGGCCGCCACCGGCCTTACCCTGCTGATCACCGGCAGCGCATGGCGGGCTTTTACGGTCATGCTCGTCATGGCCTGCCCCTGCGCCACGGTGCTTTCGGCCCAGACGGCCGTTTCCGCTGCCATTGCCGCCGCCGCCAAAAGGGGCATTCTCATCAAGGGCGGACGCTATCTTGAAGACGTGGGCAAGGCGGACACAGTCTGCTTTGACAAAACCGGCACGCTCACCAGTAACCAGCCCCGCATTGAACGCATTCTCAATTTTTCCGCTCATGACGAAACGGAGCTGCTGCGCTGGGCCTACTCGGCAGAGATGCACAACCACCACCCTTTGGCCCTGGCCATCCGCAACGCGGCCGTGGCCCGGGAAATCGACCCAATCTCTCACGCCGTGTGCGAATTCACCCTGGGCAAAGGCGTGCGCGCTGTGATCAACGGGAACGAAATCCGGCTAGGGAACAAAAAATATTTTGCCGAAAACGGCATCAACACCGATGTACGCACCGGGGAAGTGGCCGGGCTCATTGAACGCGGGCTGACCGTCATCTTTCTGGCAAAGAATACAGAGCTCCTGGCTGCCCTGGCTTTTTCCAACGAGCTGCGGCCCGACGCCGCCGCCACAGTGGCCGCACTTACGGCCGGCGGCGTGAGCACTCTGGCGCTGGTTACCGGCGATACGGAAAAAACCGCCCGCGACCTCTGCCGCGTTCTCGGCATCGACCAGTGCTACCACTCCATTCTGCCCGAACAGAAGGGCGAAATCGTCACCCGCCTACAACGCGACGGGCACAAAGTCATTATGGTGGGCGACGGCATCAACGACGCCCTGGCCCTGGCCGAAGCCGACATCGGCATTGCCATGAGCGCCAGCGGCGCCGATGTGGCTATTGAAGCGGCAGACATAGCACTGGTACGGGACGATCTGGCCGACATCATCTACGTGCGCCGCCTGAGTCGCCAGGCCCTCAGCATAGCCCGGCAAAACTTCTGGATAGCCACATCCACCAATCTGGGCGGGGCCCTGGCGGGGGCGCTGGGCGTGCTCTCTCCCGTGGCTGCGGGGCTCATCCATATTGTCCACACCCTGGGCGTGCTGGCCAATTCCTCACGCCTGCTGCTGCTCCACCCCGCACCTGCGGCGTCTGTGCCCGCCGCAACGACCGCCCCCACAGCAAAGGAATCAGCCAAAGCATGACTCTGCAAGAAATTCTCGCTATCCGCGCCCTGATTACAGTGGCGCATCATGTTCCAGGCCGCGTGCGCCTGCGGCTGGACCCACAGGTACGTTCCCTGCCGGCCGCCGCCGAACTAGGCAACCTGCGCGCCAATGAGCACGGTATCCTGGCCACACGCCTGAACCCCCTGGCGCGCTCTCTGGTCATTGAATACGACAGCGCAAAAATTTCTCCAGCCCTTCTGGAAGAATTTTTGGCCGGCACGGACGACGCCCGCGTTGCCGCGCTGGCCGAGCAATTCGCCAAAATTTTTGGCGTAACACCTCAATCATAGAGGAGAAATCGGAATGGAAAGCCCCACGTATCAGGAAGGCTATGCCCAAACCCCGGCTACGGGCGGCCCCCAGGGCGCAGCGCGGCAGGAAACGGCAGGCCGGTCCGAACAGGCGGCCACGCCGCAGCAGGGCGAACCGCAACACCAGCCCCAGGCGGCGGATTCCATCAGCCAGGGTTTTGCAACGGCCCCCAAGGGCGCGCCACAACCTGCGGCCGAAGGCGGCTGCAGCGCGCACCCTTCCTCTGTTGCGGACGCGCCTCAGGGCGGCCCCGCGCAAGGCTATGCAGCTCCTCAGGGCTACGGCGTTCCTTACGGCAATGCTGCATCTCCGCAAGAGTTTGCCGCGCCCCAGGGCTATAGCGCACCGCAGGGATATGCCGCGCCCCAGGGCTACGGCGTTCCCCAAGGCTATGCGGCCCCTCAGGGCCATGCAGCACCTCAGGGTTCTGCGGCCCCACAAGGGCCCGCCACGCCCCACAGCCATCCTGAAGGCCCGGCAGAGCACGCGCCCTCCGAGCACAAATGCACTTGCGGCCACCACTCTGCCGCGCCCGAAGCGCCGCAAGGGGCCAACCCCGCCATGCCCTACGGCCCGCAGCCCGGTCCCAATCCCGGCATGGCCTTTGGTCCGCAGCCCGGCATGTTTCCCGGCGCACCGCAGGGCGCTCCCCAATTTGCCGGCATGCCCTATGCTCCCCAGCCCGGCTATGCTCCCGGCATGCCTTACGGGCCCAATCCCGGCATGCCCTATGGCCCACAGCCCGGTATGCCTTACGGGCCGCAATTCCAGCCGACCGGCCCCGCGCCGCAGCCCGAACACGAAGGCTGCAGCGGGCACAGCGGGCCTGCCGCCGCCCCCTTCGGCTTCCCCGGTTTCGGCGCTCCCGCCTTTGCGGCCATGGCCGGACAGTACGGCGAAGACCCACAGCATTTGCAGAACCAGTACGGGCAAATGCTGCACATGTGCACCGAACTCATGCAGGGCAAGGCCGATCCTTCAAAAATCCTTTCTTTTCTCACGGCAAGCGGCACGCACTTCTGGAAAGGCGCTCTGGTGGGCGCGTTATTGACCTTTGTGCTGACCAACAGCTCTGTCAAATCCGCCTTGGGCGAAACTTTTTCCGCCATTTTCGGCGGCGACAAGCCCGATTCCGCGGCCTGAACGGCCCGCGCCAATCCTTAACCGGAAAGGAACAACTATGTATCCCTCCTATCAGTACAATCAGCAATATCCCCTGCAGCAAAGACTGACCAACCTCCCGGTGGGGGCCATCGCCACCATGGGCATGGTGGGCGCCATGTTGGGCGGCGTCGTGACTGCAGCCCGCGATATGCGGGCCCTCAAAGCCGGAGAAAAAACCCGGGGCGAAGTCGCGGGCACGGTGGTTAAAGAAGCCGTAGGCACAGGCCTGGCCACCGCCGTGGGCACGGCCGCGGCCGGCGCATTTTTCCGCAGCGGTCCGCTGGCCTTGGCCACCATGGCCGCTGTGGGCATAGGCACAAAATATCTTTACGACGGGCTGACCAATGCTGCCTGCAAGGCAAAAGCCACCGCCCCGGCGTCAACCAAGCCCGCCGCCAAAAAAGCCTGAACAGGAAAACGTCATGTCTACATTTACGCAGTATCCCAACTATCCCTATGCGACAGGCAGCGGGCAGTACGCACAGACCGCCCCTACCGGCTACCCCGCTCCACAGGCCTACGCGCCCGTTCCACAGACCTCCTGGACACAAGGCTGGCTGGCCTTCAACGACCCCGGCTACATCAAGGGGCTGCTGCTTGGCGCGGCCGCCACCTACCTGCTGACCAACCCCAAGGTGCAGCGCGCCGTAGTCAAGGGCGCAGTGGCCCTGTGGTCCTCGGTGCAGGGCAGCGTTGAAGAGGTAAAGGAGCAGATTGAGGACATCAAGGCCGAGATGAGCATGAAAGCCGATGCCAATACCAAATAACGACGCCGTAGCTCTGCGCCGCAGACAGGCCAAGCTGGGCATGACGCTCTCGCTTGGCGCTCTGGTGGCCAGCGGCATTCTCTCACGCCTGAACGGCCCGTGGCAGCAGGGGGCCAGGGCGCTGCATGTCTGCTCCGGCGCGGCGCTCATCGGCTTTTCCTACTGGCATGTGACGCTGTACCAAAACAACGCCCACATGAAAGGACGCAAGGCATGAAGCAAGCCCGGGCTTTTCCAGAGCCGGGGGCACGGTTGGGCCACTTTCGGGTGGCCCACACCCTGCCCCGGAGAGTGCGGCTGAAGTCGCCCCTGCTGGCCGACCCCGCCTTTGACGCCGTCTACTTTCAGGCGCTGCTGGAATCGCTGGGCGGCGTGACCGAAGCGCGCGTCACCGCCGCCGGGCGCAGCCTGGTGGTCGCGTACGATGGTCAACCGGCCACATGGGAAAAAATCGCCTTCAACCTCAAACACATGCCTGAGGAGGCCTTCCCCGCGGACCACGACGCCGAGCAGACGGTGAGCGGTGCAGCGGTGACGGCCAAAGCCCTGCTCACGCTCGTTTCCCAGGCCCTGCCCCCCCCTGCCACGGCAGCCCTGGGCTGGGGCATGGCCGTCGGGGACATCATCAAAGGCATAGAAAGTCTTATTTCCCGCGGCATTACTGTGGAGACTCTTGACGCTGCGGCCATAAGCCTGGCCCTGCTGCGGGGCAACTACTTCACTGCCGGCACCATCACCACCATGCTGGCCCTGGGGCAGTATCTGGAAGGCCAGAGCGAACAACGCTCTACCGCACTTTTGAAAGGCCTGATGCGTCCCGGTGGCGACAGCGTCTGGGTAGTGCGCGACGGAGTGGAACAGCAACTGCCCGTGGAAAAAGTGCAGCTGGGGGACAAGGCCGTCTGCGGCGCGGGCGAACTCATCCCCATCGACGGCGTGGTAGCCGAGGGCGAAGCCTCCGTAAACCAGAGCTCCATTTCCGGAGAATCCGTGCCCGTACACATCCGCCCCGGCGATCCGGTCATTTCCGGTTCGATCATTGAAGAAGGACGGCTCATCATCACGGTGGAACGGGTAGGGGCAGAAACCTCCATGGCGCGCATCGGCCGCTTTATCGACCAGTCGCTGCGCGGCAAATCCAAAACTCAGACCAAGAGCGCCGCCCTGGCCGACAAGCTGGTGCCCATAACCCTGGGCCTCAGCGGCCTCATGCTGCTGGTCACCCATGACGTAAGGCGCGCCACCTCAGTACTGACCGTAGACTTTTCCTGCGCGGTCAAGCTGGCCAGTCCCGTGGCCGTGCGCTCCGGCATGTACGCTGCGGGCAAGGCCGGCGTGCTGCTTAAAGGCGCGGCGGCGCTGGACGCCTTGTACGACGTGGATACCGTCGTCTTTGACAAAACAGGCACCCTGACCACAGGCGTCATCGCCGTCACCGACATTTTGCCCCAGAAAGGTTATGACGCGGCAGAAGTGCTGGCCCTTGCCGCCGGCGCGGAAGAGCATTACGACCACCCCGTGGCCAGGGCCGTGGTGCGCGAAGCCCAAAACCGTCGCATAGCCCTGCCGCCCATCAGCCGGGTGGACTTTATCGTGGCCCACGGCGTGGCGGCCTCCATTGGCGGCAAACATGTGCTGGTGGGCAGCCACCATTTTGTGGCCGAGGACGAAGGCGTGGCCTGCGCCCAAGTGGAAGCGGCCGCCGCCAAACTGCGCCGACAGGGCAAATCCTTGCTCTATGTGGCCAGGGAGGGCCTGCTGGTGGGGCTCATAGCCCTGCGCGACGAAGCGCGTCCAGAGGCCGCAGCGGCGCTCACGGCGCTTAAGGCTTCGGGCGTCAGCCGCATTGTGGTGCTCACGGGCGACCATAAGGATACGGGGCTGGCCCTGCGCCGCCAGTTGCCCCAAATCGACGAGCTGCACAGCGAGCTGAAGCCCGAAGACAAAGCCGCGGTCATTGCCCGGCTGAAGCAAGAGGGGCGCGTCCTGGCCTTTGTGGGCGACGGCGTAAACGACGCCCCCGCGCTGGTCACCGCCCATGTGGGCGTATGCATGCCCAAGGGGGCGGACCTGGCCCGCGAGGCGGCGCAGGTGCTGTTGTTGCAGGAAGACCTGCACACGCTGGTCGTGGCGCGCGAGGCGGCTGTCCGCACCATCAGAATCATCCGGCAGACTTTCGGGGCCACCATTGGCTGCAACTCGCTGATCATGCTCATGGCCACCGCCGGCATGCCGCCCGTGGTCACCGCGCTCTTGCACAACGCCTCGACCATCGGCATTCTGGGCTATGCGGCCATGGCAGCCTCCCGCCCCCTGGACATCAAAGAATCCGCCAAAGAAGCCGTCGCTGTTCCCAGTAAGGAGAAACTATGCTGACAACGCTTGCCGCCGCTCCTGTGGGCATGCCGCTGGTTATTGAGCGCATTGTGGGGCCGGAGTTTGCGGCCCGCCTGCAGCGCCTGGGCCTTTATGAAGGCGTGTCTCTGACGCGCCTGGACGACAGTGTGGCCGTGGGCCCCGCAAAAATTCGCGGCCCGCACGGGGAAGTGACCCTGGGCGGCGGCATGGCGGCACGGGTCGTCATCCACCTGGACAACGACCGCCGCCAGCCTCTGCTGGAGTGCAGCCCTGGCGACAGCGGCCATGTGGAGGGCATTACCGGTCACCGTGGAGTTGAAGAAACCCTGGCTACCCTGGGCATCAAGGAGGATGACCGCATCACCTTTTTGCGGCGGCTGCCCCCCATGCTGTACAAGACCGTGGTGGATGACACGACCACCATTCAGATCAACGAGGGCCTGGCTGCAAAAATCTTTGGCGATACGCCCTTGGGCCCGGCCCAGTTCTGTTCTGTGGGCGTGGGCGAGGAGTTTACCGTGCGCAAGATTCTGGGGGGCGCGCACGCCGGCGAGAGCCTGGAGCTTTCGGGCGTTCGTGTGGGCAGCAGGCTGAACCTGGTGCAGGTCTCCGCTGCGCAGGTCATGAGCTTTGCGCACCACACGCCTGTGGTCTGTTCCACGCGGGACGGGCTGCGCCTGTACTTTCACGCCAAGGACGCCGAGGGCATCCACGTTTCCGCGTGAAGCCCCTGCAACGGCCTCCAGCGAGGAAGCCGATCCCCTTGCGGCATGCCCGGCCCAATAACCGGGGGCTTACCTCACGGCCGCCACGGAGTCTTCATGCGGCCTTTGTCGCAACACTGCCAGGCAGACGGCACAGACTGCTGCTGCGTCCGCTAACGCTCCGGATTTTTGCAAACGCCGCCAAGCCCAGGCCGCGCTTTCCTTCCGCATGCTACCGTACAGGTCTGACGCCCCAAACGCCATCCCGTTTAAGGCATTTCAACGGTGCAGTGCCCCAGGCTGCCGCCTGCCCAAACCACGGCGGCACCTGTTCGCCGGGAGCGCATTGACAGATTACAATCATTGTTCAATACTGGATAAATAAATCTTTCTGACCGTCAGTTACCCCCGGTAGCACCACGCCTGCATGTCGGTCAGGAGAAAACTGTTTTCCCCTTCACGGCGGCAGCCCCGCTACGTTTGCAGACCACTTGCCGGGCCTGCGGCGTTTTTTTGCGGACAGGGGCGGCCCACCGCAACTGCACGGAGACGCACGGTGCGTAAACAGCTTGCCAAATCCTGTCTTGCCGAGGATGAGAACAAAGCGCTCCCTAAATCCCCAGACACCAGAACCATCGCCACACGCAACAATCTTATCGAAAGCGGACTGGCCCTGCTCCAGGAAGAAGGCGGCTACGGCCTCACCAGCCGGAAGATAGCGCAGCATGCAGGTGTGAACCATACGCTCATCAACTACCATTTTAACAGCCTTTCCGGCTTGCTCGACGCCATTTTTGAGCACTGCATCCAAAAACTGCACCAGAACATCATGCCCTTTCTGGACGCCTACATCACAGAACTGGACCAAACGCCCGACGATCGCCTGGCAAATTTTATCCAGGGGCAGGTGCCCGCTCTGTTGCGGGTTTTTTCTGCAAAGGACAACAAACCTCTCCTTAATCTTCTTTCCAGCCCGCAGGCGCGGTATCTCGGCACTTACGCCATGCTTCAGGAGGCCGTCCTGCTGCCGCTGCACAGGGCCATGAGCAAGCTGGCCGCACGAGCCACAAGGCAACCGCCGGAGTCCTTGGAAGTAGGCGTGCTTGGGCATCTTGCCCTCACGCAGGTCATGGCTTTTTTTCGCGGTGGCTATCCCGTATGCCGCCACATGAACTGGCGCGGCATTCCCGACGACGCTCAGGCCACCATTGACGGCATGGTGGCAGACAGCATCTGCCGCATCTTTCATTTGTCCGTCTGAGGTCGCGGCGGGCAGACCCCTCTGCCCATGCGTTTTCTATGCAACTGCCGTCTGTGCCAATGGCAGGTTGCCCTTGCGCCGTCGCGCAAAAAAAGATATGAATTGACAGCAGGTTCGACCTGTTTTTCCAAAGCAAAGGCGCGCGGATCGCGTCGTTGCCGCTTGGCCTGCAGAAACGTCACACTCTCCACCCTGTCACACCAATCGAAAGTTCTATGCACGACAACTGCCCTCCTTCCTGTAAAAAATGGGGACAGTGCGGGGACAGCAATACCGCTGCACCGCGCTGCCTCTGCAGGAGGCAAGTATGTGTTACAAATGGCGGCAATTGGATGAGGGCATCCGCGTTCGTGAGCACCCCACACGCAGGCATGGCATCAAACCGGACGCGTATTTTGTAATCCGCTATCAAATCGACGGCAAACGGCAGGAAGAAGCTCTGGGCTGGGCCTCCCAGGGCATGACTCTGGCTAAAGCCCGTCTGGAACTAGCCAGGCTTAAGGAATCCGCGCGGACGGGGCGCGGCGAAACCTCTTTGCGCGCCCGGCGCAAAGCGGCTATGCAGGCACGTGAAGAGGCGGAAAAAGCGCAAAAACTGGCCGCCAACGCCACTGTCACTTTTGCAGAATTTTGGTGCAGCACCTACTGGCCAGGTGTGCAGCACATGAAGACCCCGGCCTCCCTGCAAACAGAAGCGGGCCTGTTCAACAACTGGATTTGCCCCATTCTCGGTGAAGTTCCCCTGCAGAGTCTTGTGCCCGGCCAAGCTGAGGCTGTAGCGCGCAACATGCTCAAACACGGCAGGGCCCCGCGCACAGCCCAATACGCGCTGGCAATCATCTCACAAGTCTGGAACACGGCTTACGGGCACGGCATCCTTTCAGGAGAAAACCCCGTACGCCGCACCAAAAAACCCAAGCTCGACAACAGACGCATGCGTTTTCTTACCCCGCAGGAAGCCAGGTTGTTGCTCTCCGCCATAAAAAAGCGCTCACAGTCTTTATATGACAGTTGCCTGCTGTCGCTTTTTTGCGGCCTGCGCGCCGGAGAAATCCATGCGCTACGCTGGGCCGACATTAACCTGACCACCGGCGAAATCTCGGTACGGGATCCTAAAAACGGCTACAACCGCCACGTCTACATGACGGCAGAGATTCAGCAACTGTTGCGCCGCCGATATGCCGGCCAGGGCAGAGGCGAATTGCTCCTGCCCGGCCGTAACGGCAAAATGCGCAGTAAAGTTTCAGACCTTTTTGCACGCTGCGTGAACGAGTTGGGCCTGAATGACGGCATTGACGACCGGCGCCTTAAAGTGGTCTTCCACACCCTGCGCCATACTTTTGCCAGTTGGCATGTGGAACGCGGCACCCCCCTCTTCCAGGTGGGTACCCTTATGGGGCACCGTACAGTGCAAATGACCCAGCGCTACAGCCACCTTTCGCCAGACTCTGCCCGTAAGGCAGCCATGACTCTGGAAGGAGTGCTTACAGCCTGACGCAACGCATTTTAATTTTGAGATTATACATTCACAAAACTTTTACCCCTCCTCAATCCGGCGCTTAACAGCGCAAATAAATTGCGCTTATGCCTATGGGGCAGACGTCTGCCTACGCAACTACGGGGTGTTCCAAAGGAAAATTGCCCTCATATAACGGCGCGATCCGCTGCTGCAAAAGCCCCTGTCCGCATGCATGACAGGGGCTTTTTTGTCTGCCCGCAGCGGCATGGCAAGCTGACCGCATGGGAACAAAAAATAAGGCCCATCATCTTGCCCCGGCAACTGGGGACAGCGCGGGGACAAAATATCCCATAGCCAACGTGCCCGTGCAGCTGTGCCCAATATGCCGCTACCCTTTTCAGCATATTGATATAGAATATATATCCTCCTCTGATGAGCAATCTGAAGCATATAGCGCAGCATTGGACAAATATAATGACGCAGTGGCCGCTTTAAACGCCGCAAAAGCCAAAAGCGACAGCCTCGCAGAAGTTGCGCAAAAGCTGGCCAACGGCCAGGATGCGGAAGGCAATGACGTCATCATTATAGACGATGCTGTGCTGGCAAAGGGCGCTGACGTGCAGTACTCATACACGGCGGACGGGAATACCTACACCCGCACCGTACACGTCAATGTGGACGAAGGCAGCTCCTACCGGCTGGAAAGCTCCACCAAAGGCTCCCTCTACCAGGCCACAGGCGACGACGTCTACAAAATCACCGGCTCCGCCAGCAACGGCGACGAAACCGTCTCCATCAACGGCGCGCTCTTAAAGGGCTCAAAAATCGACCTGGCCGCCGGGAAAAATGCGCTGGAGGTGGGCGGAGCGTCCGTGGCTGTGGCGGCAACGGGTTCCACCATCCTGAGCGGCAAGAATGCCTCGTCCATATCCTTGACTGGCGATACGGGGATTTCTGCCACTAAAGTGACCATGGGCGCGGACAGCGACACACTGAACATCACATCCACAAACAGCGACATGGTGGTTACAGAACCCCTTTCTCCCTATCCGT
>ENA-ORLW01002528-ORLW01002528.1-human-gut-metagenome-genome-assembly--contig:-NODE-2528-length-16259-cov-2.596465_pt1 | contig 16259 bp, 9 predicted proteins | sample MGYA00243017_ERZ508829 | MGnify/ENA primary metagenome ERZ508829 (study PRJEB26277, sample SAMN04329776) | human gut metagenome | biome: human-associated habitat | host: Homo sapiens | place: USA...
CATCGGTGCGATACCTGCAGCGTTCCTGGTATTCTTAGTCAGTCCGCTCCAGTGTGTGTATTTCCTCATCTGGATTCTGCTTCTGCAGCAGTTTGACGGCAATATTCTGGGACCGAAGATCCTGGGCAATTCGACAGGGCTTTCGAGTTTCTGGGTACTGTTTTCGATTCTCTTCTTTGGCGGACTCTTTGGTTTCGTCGGCATGATTATCGCAGTACCGGCATTTGCGGTTATCTATGACTTGATCTCCCGCGCGGTGCACCGGTCGCTGCGGCTTCGGAAATTGCCGATGGAGACAGACGAATACCGGAAGTTAGATCACATTGATGAGAAAACGGGAATGTTTATGGAGTTAAATAAAAAGTGACTGTGAATGAGAAAGGACAGTTAAAAAATAAAGGCGGCTGGAGAAATATGGAAAAGAAAACAGGCAGATCGCGAAAGGCAGTACAGCCTCTGAAACCTAAAAAGCTGGTTTACTGGGCAGTGGCGATTCCGGCTTTTCTGGCACTCCTGCTCTTTGCAATTGTATTTTTGGATCACTCGGATAATGATATATCACGCGCCATGGCATCGAAAGCTATGGCGTTATCATTTGCAGACCGGGACGACATCGTTGCGTCGCAGGGAGAACACGGAAGCCATTTTGGAACGCCGGATCAGGATGAATGGTATGCCAAATATATTGACTATATGATTGAGGAAGGCTATCTGGAGCCGGGAGACGAGAAGATAAGTAAAAGCTACGCGATGGGCGCACTGACCTATGGCGAAGCGGCATATGCGGCGGATCGCGTTTCAAAAGGGCTTTCGAGCGCCCTGAATGTATCTAAAAATAAATATAAAAAGGCAATGCCGAAGGAAGAATGGTGGCTGTTTTATGAGTCATTCTTAAAAAAGGCAGATTCGGAAAATGCGGTCAAAAAACAGAAGCTGGTGCTTTATGGAACACCGAAAAATGTGAAGGAAGCAGCGGCATGGACGGCATATACGGATCAGGGAACGATGAATTTTGAGGGCGTGTCGCTGGATGCCTGCATCGATCGGAAGATCGAGGTCTATGAGCGTGATGGTTCGATCATCACGCTGTGCGGCGTACAGTCTGAAAAAGTTACATATAAGAATGTCTGGATCGTTCCGGGAGAATCGGGTGGGATGGATGTGTATATTGGCACGATCGTCCGGACATTTCCAGAGGAAGAAAAGCTCAAGGATCGTACCGATGGCGTGCTGGCGGATGTCGAGCTGGATAAGGGCAAGATCCGCAAGTTGTCGCTCAAGGAAGACATGATCGAAGGAAAGGTACTCTCGGTCAAGGATGATACGATCGAGATTGACGGGTACGGAACGCTGAAACTGGACGATGATTTTAAAGTATATAAAACATATGGAGTCGTCAAGGAGCAGAAAAAGCGGGATGTGCTGGTCGGCTATGATCTGGGAAAATTTGTCGTGGCTGGCAAAAAGGTTTGCGCAGCACTCTTAAATCATGATTTTTCAGCGACGAACATCCGCGTGCTGATCATGAATGATGATTATTCCTCCTTGTTTCACACGAAAGTGGTACTCCAGTCGGACAGCACGATGCATGTGACCTGGGGCGAATCAGAGGAGACTTTGAGCCCGGGAACGAAATTGTCCGTGAGTCCTGGCGATGACCGCCTGAAAGAAGGGCGCATGACGATCACGCTGGAAGACCCGCAGAAGGAGATCCGCATCCTGAGTACCAAGCGGGCGCAGGGAACGCCGTCGTATTTCGGCAGCTTCGAGTTGAGCGAGGAGTCGGATGGGCTGCTTCTGATCAATGAGCTGGACGTCGAAGATTACCTGACACGCGTAGTGCCGAGCGAGATGCCATCTAATTATGAGCTGGAGGCGCTCAAGGCGCAGGCAGTTTGCGCGCGGACGTATGCCTACCGGCAGATCAAGGCGAATGCCTACAGCCGTTACGGCGCACACGTTGATGACAGCACGAACTATCAGGTGTACAATAATACAGAGAGCGGTGAGCGGACGAATCTGGCAGTCAAGGAGACGGACGGGAAGATTGTATATTACAACGATACCCCGGCGGAAACGTATTATTTTTCAACTTCCTGCGGATATTCGACCGATGGAACGATCTGGGGCGCCAGCAAAGACGAGGTTCCGTATCTGAAAGGGATCGGTTTGACGGAAAAGAAGAAGATTCCGGATTTGACGGACAACGACACATTTCTCAAGTTTATCCAGGGACAGGGTGAGCAGAATTATGATTCCTCGTTCCCGATGTACCGCTGGAAAACAACGATCACGAATAAGAAGCTGCAGCAGAAGGTAGATACCATCGGCGAGATTCAGGGGATTTTTGTGACTTCCCGCGGTACGGGTGGTATCGCCCAGACGGTGCAGATCGTCGGAAGCGAGGGAACCAAGACACTGAAAGGTCAGAGTCAGATCCGGAGTGTCCTCGGCTCGGAATCACTCGTTTATAAGAAAAATGACGGAACCGAACTGACAGGATGGAGTACGCTTCCGAGTGCCTTTTTCTCGGTGGATGAAACTGCCAGGGATGAGGAAAAAGACATCCGCACATTTACCATCTGGGGCGGCGGCTACGGTCACGGAGTCGGCATGAGCCAGAACGGCGCACAGGAGATGGCGCGCGAAGGCAAGAATTATGAAGAGATTCTGATGTTCTTTTATGATGGGGTTGAAATTCGGGATTGTGAGGAAGATTAGATTTAGAAGATGGCTGCGCTGAAAGGGCACGGTCAGGATTCCTCCCCCAATGATAAGAGTGTGTGATTGGGGTAAATTAGAAAAAAATTCAGATATTATGTATTATTAAGTAGAAAAGAGACGCATCCGTAAAATGAAAGAAGCGTCTCTTTTTCTGCTGTTTGTATGGATTTCAAGGATGAAGCAGTTATACTGCGTGACGGACTATTTGCGGTACAAATATTTTGGAAGTCCGTTTTCCATAATATGGGAAACGTCCCCTTGGATCAGCGGCTGCGAGTAAGCCAGGAAATCATCGCTGACATCGGTACCGTTTTTCGTGATCCACTCAGCAGGTACTTTCTTTTCCTGATTGCAGATCAGATTGACATCCTTGAGAACTGGATGAATTTTATATACAGTGTTACTATGTTTTACGCATGAAGCGGATGCTGAGTCTAAGTCCGCAGCGTTTGAAACGGCAGTAGCTGCATGAACTGGTTCAGAAGCAGCTGTATCAGTCTCACGCTCAAATGCGACCATCTGTCCAGTGTGACCGTCCAGGGCTGCCTGGACGCCGAAACGACCTGCCATTTCAGCCTCGTTTAAATCAGTACCGGAAACGGTGAGACCGGAGCAGCGCTGGTTGACGTTGAGCTCGACCGAGCGCACCTTGATGCCGAACTGGTTGCGGATATAATTTTCCAGAATTTTGCCGCATCCGGCTAACATTTTGTGACCGAATGTGTCGACCTGGGCTTCGGTTGAATATTCGCAGATAAAACGACCGCCGTGGTCGCGGATGCCCTCGGAGACGCAGACGATGACATTCGCTGTCTTTTCAAACGCTTTCTTTAAGTCGTCATTAAATTGTGCCAGCTCAAATGGAGCTTCCGGCAGATAGATTAAGAGCGGATTGTCACCGGCTTCCTTGCGTGCTAAGGCAGAGGCAGCCGTCAGCCATCCGGCATGGCGTCCCATGATCTCAACGATGGTGACCGATTTCTGCTGATAGACAGAGGCGTCCAGCGCAATTTCACGGACGGATGCAGCGACATAGCGGGCAGCACTGCCGTATCCCGGCGTGTGATCGGTCAGAACGAGATCGTTGTCGATCGTCTTGGGAATGCCGATAAAGCGGATCGGACTTTTGATCTGCGCCGCATAGCGGGAAAGCTTGCTGACGGTGTCCATCGAGTCGTTGCCGCCGATGTAAAAGAAATAGCCGATGTCCAGCCGCTCCAGTTTTTCAAAGAGGACGCGGTAGAAGCTGTCGGAGAGGTTCTCCGGGAGTTTAAAACGGCAGGAACCCAGATACGCCGCCGGAGTCAGGCGAAGAAGTTCAAGATCGTCATCGGAGAGTGTTTCTGAAAGGTTCATATAAGAATCCGCGAGAAAGCCCTCGATTCCATTTATCATACCGTAGACGCAGCCAATCGCATCGCTGTGGCGCGCACCTTCGCAGATAACACCGTAAAGGCTCCCGTTGATAACCGCGGTCGGTCCGCCGGACTGTCCGACTAAGATGTTTTTCTTGTTCATAAGGTAAATCTCCTTTTTGTGAGGTAAGTACAAGGTTTACGATATAAAAAATTTTAAATCAATATAAAAATGTACATAAAATGATTTGCTGGAGTTGTATTTTTCATAGAGGCAAAAACAAATCAAAAAGTACAACTCAAAACGTATCTATTGTAGCGGAAAGAGAGGAAGAAAGCAAGAGAAAAAGGCATATATGATAAATAATATGAAAACCGGATACTCGGAAGCAGATAAAAGGCGTATAAAAATTTGGAGATAGATGTATAGAATAGCAGAAACGGGTCATACTGTTAGTATCACAAAAGAGAAATTTTTGAATACTTATCCTCCCCTTTTTAATACCCTGTTCGTTGGCTTTGTGCAGCGGACGGGGTGTTTTTTTGTTTCATAGGAAATTACCGAAAAGCATTTTTTAACAGGAAAACCGCGAATTTTAACCCAGATTAGCTGGCAGAGAAATGGAAGCTGCCGCTCAATCATCTATTTTTGGTAATGATTTTGCAACAGCCTCTTTGTTCTTGTGGTTAAAAGTATTTCCGATTCCCCCACAAATTTGCCTTTTTCAGATCCAGATACTCATTGTAGGCTTTTTCCAGGATCTGTTTTTCGTTGGAAAATTTCAGAAGGTGGTAGGCTTCGTAAAATTTGTAGTAGCCGGAATCAACGAAGTATTCTTCGCGCTGCGGCTTGCTGTAGTAGCTGTCCGCCATCATCAGATACCAGTGCACGGTCTTTTCGATGGTATCCTGAGGGGTGTTGAAGGTGTACTGGCTTTTGCCAATGTACTTGATGATGGAGGCGGCGACGCCAGTCTCCTCATGAACCTCCCGGAGGGCGGTCTGCTTGAAGTCTTCGCCCGGTTCTACGGTTCCTTTGGGAAGAACCCAGCCTTCGTATTTGTTCCGGTAGTTTTTGTAAAGAACGAGTAATTTTCCCCGAAATATAACCACACCGCCGCAGCTCGTTGCTTCGATCATCTGCAATCCCTCCTGTCCTGGTGTGTGCATGGAAGTTGATTCGTGGCGTATATCCGTGTGCCGGGAACCAGCTTTATGCATATGATTTAAACTGGTTTTAGTATACCGCGTTTTGCATGATTATGCAAGATTGGAAAGTCACATAAGGCATCATGAGAAAATCCTGTTACAGTTTTCACAATGTGTGAACTGTAAAAAATCATAAGAAAGATATAAGAAACAGAAGAAAGAAAATCTGGTATGATGAAGATGGAAATGGCTCATATTACAAAAGAATGCAGGCATATGTGCAGCGGAACCTAAAAAATACACAGAATTTGGATGATAAAATTACGAAAAAAGACAGGAGGCAGGAAAATGGCACAGACAGAACAGAAGAATCAGAATGTAAAAAAACAGTTTGAGGAGCTGCAGTCTCTTTTGGAGCGGGCGATGGCGCTTCAGACGTCGATGGTTTTGTTTGAGTGGGATGATGAGACGCTGGCGCCGAAGGGGGCAGCAGAGCATACCGCGCGGGTGATAGGTTCACTTTCGGAGCAGTATCAGGAGATTCTGGCGTCAATGCGTTTTAAGGAGCTGCTGGATATCTGCCAGAAGGCAGAAAAAGAGAATGTGGGCATATTTGATGAGGTGCAGTCGGCAATTCTCCGGGAAGCAGCCGAGGAGCAGGAGCGGCTTTCCTGCATTCCGCCGGAGGAATACCGTGCGTATGCAGAACTTACGGCGCGTGCGACGGGAATCTGGACGCGTGCGCGAGAGAAAAATGATTTTGCTTCATTTGCCCCTGTTTTGAAGGAGATTATTTCCTATCAGAAGAAATTTGCGGCGTACCGGGCAAAGCCGGGACAGAAGCTTTACGATGTGATGCTGGATACCTACGAAAAAGGTTTTAATATGGAGATGTTAGATCCATTTTTTGAGCTGATGAAAGGGAAAATCGTGCCGCTTTTGAAAGAATCGGCAGAGCGCTCGAAGAGGGTTCCGGACGCCTTTTTATCCGCAGATTATCCGGAGGCGGCGCAGGCAGAGGCGGCGCGTTTCCTAGCAGAATATGAGGGCTTTGATTTTGACCGGGGAGTACTGGCACTCAGCGCCCATCCGTTTACGACGAATCTGCACAATCATGATGTACGGATCACGACGCATTATCAGAAACGGATCGATTCTTCGATTTTTTCCGTGCTGCATGAGACGGGACATGCTATCTATGAATTTGGCATCCGGGATGACCTGACACAGACGCTGGTGGGGCAGGGAACTTCGATGGGAATGCATGAATGCCAGTCCCGTTTCTTTGAAAATATCGTGGGACGCAGCCATGCATTCTGGAAACCGATTTATGGAAAAGTGGCGCAGATGTTTGGAAGCCCGCTGACGGAGACGAGTCTGGAGGATTTTCTGGCGGCGGTTAATAGAACCGTTCCGGGGCTGATCCGGACGGAAGCGGATGAGCTTTCTTATCCGCTGCATGTGCTGGTGCGCTATGAAATTGAGAAAATGCTGATTGAGGAGGATCTGGAGGTGGAGAAACTGCCGCAGATCTGGAATGATAAGTATGAAGAATACCTGGGAGTACGCCCGTCCACGGATCGGGAGGGCGTACTGCAGGATATTCACTGGTCACAGGGATCGATCGGCTATTTTCCGTCCTATGCATTAGGAAATGCCTTTGGCGCACAGATTTATCACCAGATGAAGAAGGAATTGCCGGTAGAAAAACTACTGGAGGCGGGAAACCTGGGAGAAATCCGCGAATATCTGCGGAAAAATATTCACCAGTATGGCAAATTGAAGGACAGCCGTCAGATCCTGCGCGATATGACGGGGGAAGATTTTAATCCGTCATATTATGTGGCATATCTGGAAGAGAAGTATGGACGGCCGGAGAAAGTGCAGTAAGGCGGTCGATCTGTTCTTTCTTGAATTCCAGAGAGGAATGAAAATAGTATTCAAGCGTGACTTTCAAATCGGAGTGTCCCAGAATTTCGCTGAGCGTTTTGGGATCCATGCCATTTGTGATACAGCGGGTGGCAAACGTGTGCCGGATTGCATGAAAATTCAGATAGCGCAGTCCGGCTTGTGATAGAATGCGCTGGTAGTGATTCTGGAAGGTTCGCGGATCCATCGGGGAGCTGGCAGATTGTGACAGCAGAAAATAATCCGGGTGTTCCGGATGAGAATATGGCTGTAGGATCGGCAGAAGGAAAGCGGGCAGGGGAACCAAACGGTTGGAGGAGATGCTTTTGGGACCGGATAAAATGAGTTCTGATTTATGGGTTGTGTCAAGGCGCGTCAGGCGCTGTACCGTGTGTCGGACATGGAGATAGCGATCGGAAAAATGAATATTTTCCCAACGCAGGGCGCAGAGTTCTCCAACCCGCAGCCCTGTATAGAGTCCCAGATAGATGACGGCTTCGGAGACTCCTGTATGGGCAGTTAGATAGTGTTCGAGCTGTTCCTGTTCCTGAAGGGTAAAAACAGGTACTTCAGGGCGCTTTTTTGGAAGACGGGGCGGGAGATAGAGAATGCCGTTTGTCTGCCCGGTTTCATAGGAAAGACGCAGAATGGAGTTGACGAGCAGAAGAATACAGCGGATAGTTCCGTTCCCAAGCGGATGCAGGGAATCCGGGGATAAAAGGGAATTGCGGAAGGTCTGAAGCATAGGCAGATCGATCTTTGAAAGCTGGATGGATCTAAAATAAGGGGAGATATAACGGTCTGCCAGATGCCGGTATTTCACATAGGTAGACAGGGCTCGCGCCTGTTTCTGCTTTTCCAGCCAGATGGAAAGAAGATCGTTAAAGTACATTGTTTCGTTTTTCATGATGAAACCTCCTGTATAAAAAATAGTTGTCGTGGACAATCGTTATTTTACAGGTAGATATGCAGAAGAAATATGTGACTGCTTATGGCGGATGGTTTTGAAATGAGATGTGTCTATATGATGACTGACGAAAATATTACAGCAAATGCTGACAAGAAGATTCTTTTTTGGTATAATGAGACAGAATATGTACATGACTGAGAAGAAAGTCTATATCGAAGGTGCCGGTCAGGCGCTATTTAGGGATAAACGACATATTTTATAGAAGATTCTATTTTGAAGAATCAATAGATTTATCATATTCTTGAGATAGAGATACGAAGGCGGGAGTGTCTGAGGCGGTATGATGGCAGCGGCTCGCCTGGTTGGAAAAAGGAGGAATAATTGTATGTGTGGTATCGTAGGATATACAGGAGACCAGCAGGCGGCTCCGATCTTATTAGCGGGTCTGGAGAAGCTTGAATATCGTGGATACGATTCAGCAGGTCTGGCAGTCAGAGACGGAGAACGTGTACCGGAGGTTGTAAAGGCGAAGGGACGTCTGCGCGCGCTGGCAGAGAAGACAGACAATGGACGCGCAATGCGGGGCAACTGCGGTATCGGTCATACCCGCTGGGCGACACACGGGGAGCCGTCTGAGAACAATGCACATCCGCACTGCACGGATGACCGCAGCGTGGTAGCGGTTCACAATGGTATTATCGAAAACTATCAGGAAATTCGCGAAAAACTGATTAAAAATGGATATACGTTTTATTCAGATACTGATACAGAGGTGGCTGTAAAGCTGATCGATCATTATTATAAGAAATACAACGAGGGACCGCTCGATGCGATGGCGCGTGCGATGATGCGTATCCGTGGCACGTATGCACTGGCGGTTATGTTTAAGGATTATCCGGAGGAGATCTTTGTAGCCCGTCAGGATAACCCGATGATCATCGGAGTAGGCGAGGGTGAATCCTTTATCGCGTCGGATGTTCCGCCCCTGCTTCCATATACCCGCAAGGTATACTATATCGGCAACCAGGAATTGGGACGCTTACATAAGGGAGAGGTTACTTTCTATAATATTGATCAGGAAGAGATTCAGAAAGAACTTGTGACGATTGAGTGGGATGCAGAAGCTGCTGAAAAGGGAGGTTATGAGCATTTCATGATTAAGGAGATCCATGAACAGCCTCGTGCGGTTCGGGATACATTAAATTCAGTCATCCGCGATGGTCATATTGACCTGACCGAGGCGGGACTTTCCGATGATGTCATTCGTTCGTTAAAGCGTATTTATATCGTAGCGTGTGGTTCTGCTTACCATGCAGGCGTGGCAGCGCAGTATGTGATCGAAGATCTGGCGCGTATTCCGGTCCGCGTCGAGCTGGCTTCCGAGTTCCGTTACCGGAACCCGATTCTGGAAGAGAACAGTCTGGTTATCATCATCAGCCAGTCGGGCGAGACAGCCGACAGCCTGGCAGCCCTGCGTCTGGCAAAGAGCCAGGGCGTTCCTACGATGGCGATTGTCAATGTGGTAGGTTCCACGATTGCACGTGAGGCAGATCATATTTTCTACACACTGGCAGGACCGGAGATCGCGGTGGCGACCACCAAGGCATATAGCACACAGCTGGTTGCCGGATATCTTCTGGGCGTACAGTTTGCCCATGTGCGCGGTACGATCACAGAAGAAAAATATGAAGAACTCCTTGCAGCCCTGCAGGAACTGCCGGATCAGATTGCGAAGCTGCTCGAAGATGACAAAGAACGCATCCAGTGGTTCGCAGCGAAATATGCCAATGCAAAAGACGTGTTCTTCATCGGCCGCGGCATCGACTACGCAGTCAGCCTGGAAGGCAGCCTGAAATTAAAAGAGATCAGCTACATCCATTCCGAGGCATATGCAGCCGGAGAGTTAAAACACGGAACCATCAGCCTGATCGAGGATGGCATCCTCGTAGTCAGCATCCTGACCCAGGAAGCACTGTATGAGAAGATGATCAGCAACATGGTAGAAGTAAAATGCCGCGGTGCGTACCTCATGGGACTCACAACCGCAGGCAACTACAATATTGAAGACACCGTCGATTTCGCAGTCTATATACCGAAGACTGACGAGCATTTCACACCGAGCTTAGCGGTTGTGCCGCTACAGCTGCTGGGATATTATGTAAGTGTATCGAAGGGACTGGATGTAGATAAGCCTAGAAACCTGGCGAAGAGTGTTACGGTAGAGTAATAGAGCTTTTTATGGTGTTGTTATAGATCTAGAAAAAGTAATATAAATGGAAAGAAAAGACAAGGTTTGCAAAAAGGCATAAAATGTCAGACGCAGACCTTGTTTTTTGCTTGTCATCCTTATTTTTTCTCCACCCCATGCTCACTCATCAAAGATTTCATCACATAAGCATAAATCTCTTGGCTTCGATCCTTCCAGTGATTGCACATGATTTCCGCCTGCTCCTTATCCGGAACGGAGATATCGAGATTGACAAGAACGGCTTTTCCTTCCCGCACCTCGCAGTGAACGATGTAGTCCTGATTGGTCGATTTATAGAAATCGGAGATCAGTCCTACCTCGTTTCGCATGCGGAAGCGGTTCTGTTTCAGGTATTCATCCATGTCGCTGACGATGGCAGGAGAGATGTTTTTGCCGAAAAATTCCAGTGTTTCCTCGCCCTCCTTAGTGATCTCATAGCGGGAGCTGTTCCGCATCGTCTCCTTTTTTACCAGACCTGCATCCAGAAGCTCGTTCAAGGCCTGCTGGAGTGTGAAATACGTGGTGTACTCACGATCCAGGAAAAAATTGGAGAGCTGCGCGTTGGTCAGCGGAAAATTGACCTGGTGCAGCATATAGAGATTCATCAGTTTGTAAAGTGTCATCGGTTCAGCCAGCATGGAAAAACTCCTTTATTATTATTTCGTAACTGTGTAAATTTTGTGCGGTTCTTACGGTAAATGCGAGAATCGCTTGAATTGTTACGTTTATTTCTTAATGTGTTCCTTCACAGCCTTGGAAACAGCGTCAGCTACACGCGGATCAAATGCTGCCGGAAGAATGTTCTCGTCGCTCAATTCGCTGTCATCAACCAGAGCAGCAATTGCGTTGGCAGCAGCCAGTTTCATTTCTTCGGTGATAGCGGTTGCACGTCCTTCCAGAGCGCCGCGGAAGATGCCTGGGAAGATGAGAACGTTGTTGACCTGGTTCGGGAAATCGGAACGTCCGGTTCCTACGACTCTTGCACCAGCAGCTTTTGCCAGATCCGGCATGATTTCAGGAACCGGGTTTGCCATTGCGAAGAGAATGGAATCTTTATTCATGGAAGCAACCATCTCCTGGGAAACGATGCCCGGAGCAGACACGCCTACGAAGATGTCAGCGCCTTTTAATGCATCGGCAAGTGTGCCCGTCTTGTGCTCTAAGTTGGTAACTTCGACCATCTTTTCCTGCATCCAGTTAAGCCCTTCCATGCCCTTGCAGAGCATACCAGTCTTATCACACATGGTGATATGCGGGAATCCGTAGTTTAAGAGCAGTTTGGTGATGGCAACGCCTGCGCTTCCGGCGCCGTTGACAACGACGCGGCAGTCTTCCTTCTTCTTGCCAGTTACTTTCAGGGCGTTGATGATGCCTGCCAGTACGACGATGGCGGTTCCGTGCTGGTCATCGTGGAAAACCGGAATGTTTAACCGTTTCTTTAAACGTTCCTCGATCTCAAAGCAGCGCGGTGCGGAGATGTCTTCCAGGTTGATACCGCCGAATGCCGGGGCAATGCGGACAACTGTCTCAATGATCTCCTCGGTGTCCTGTGTGTCGATGCAGATCGGGAATGCATTGATGCCGCCGAACTCTTTAAACAGAACGGCTTTTCCTTCCATAACCGGCATAGCTGCTAACGGTCCGATATTGCCAAGTCCCAGAACGGCGCTTCCGTCGGAGACAACGGCTACAGTGTTGGACTTGATGGTGTAGCGGTATGCAGCTTCCGGATCTTCTGCAATTACCTTACATGGCTCTGCAACGCCCGGTGTGTATGCCAGAGCCAGATCCTCTCTGGTTTTTACCTGTACTTTGGAGACGGTATCGAGCTTGCCGTTCCATTTTTCATGAAGTTCGAGTGCTTTTTCATTGATCGTCATGGTTTTTATCCTTTCGAATGCTTTCATTTTATTCTTACATTATAATAGCAATTTTGACATTTTAAATCAAGATGCATATTTTAGAATGCAGGAAGGGCAGTACCATGTTACTGTACACACAGTACCACTTATTTATAATACTTATACCTATCATATAGCATAGCATATAAATGAAGTCCGTAAATGTCATTTTTATGCATAAAACACATAAAAAATGCATAAAACACGTTTTTATACAAAAATTATTCATAAAAATGCAAAAAAAGTATTGCATAATTGGGATCAAGGAGGTATAATCTGGGTAATTTCACGTGAGGCATATAAATCTGCCGGTCTTAGTTGACTGGATGGACAAAGAAAAAAGCATCACGCAGGCAAATGATTGGAGGAAATGAAAAATGGCTAAGAAATATAATAAAATTGTTCTTGCATATTCAGGCGGTCTGGACACATCGGTTTTAATCCCGTGGCTGAAAGAAAACTATGGCTGTGAGGTTATCGCAGTTTCCGCTGACGTAGGTCAGGGTGCGGAGCTGGATGGTCTGGAAGAGAAGGCATTAAAGACAGGTGCTTCCAAGCTGTACATCGAGGATCTGAAGAAAGAGTTCGTAGATGAGTACATCATCCCGACCATGAAGGCTGGCGCTACTTATGAGCATTACCTGTTAGGTACTTCCTTCGCTCGTCCGATTATCGCTAAGAGAATCGTTGAAATTGCGAAGAAAGAGGGCGCAGACGCTATCTGCCACGGCTGTACCGGTAAAGGAAACGATCAGGTTCGTTTCGAACTGGCTATCAAGGCATTTGCTCCGCAGATGGATGTTATCGCTCCGTGGCGTTTCTGGGAACTGAATTCCCGTGAAAAAGAGATCGAGTACGCAGAGGCTCACAACATTCCGTTAAAGATTACGAAAGAGACCAACTACTCCAAGGATAAGAACCTGTGGCATCTGTCCCATGAGGGTCTGGATCTGGAGGATCCGGCAAACGAGGCTCCGATCAACAAACCTGGATTCCTTGAGTTAGGCGTATCTCCGGAGAATGCACCGGATAAAGCTACTTATGTAACCATCCACTTCGAGAAAGGTGTTCCGACTAGTGTAAACGGCGAGGAGATGGATGCAGAGAAGGTAATCGAGGTTCTGAACAAGGTAGGCGGTGAGAACGGCTGCGGACTTCTGGATATTGTAGAGAACCGTCTGGTTGGCATGAAGAGCCGTGGTGTATATGAGACTCCTGGTGGAGCTATCCTTTACAAGGCTCATGAGAAACTGGAAGAAATCACTCTGGACAAAGAGACACAGCACTACAAACAGCAGCTGGCTCTCAAGTTCGCTGAGTTAGTATACAATGGTCAGTGGTACACACCGCTGCGCAAAGCAATGAGCGCGTTTGTTGATTCCACACAGGAGACCGTAACCGGTGATGTAAAACTGAAACTTTACAAGGGCAACATCATTCCGGCATCTGTTACATCTCCATACACCCTGTATTCCGCAGGTATGGCTACATTTGATGAGGATGACTGCTACAACCAGGCAGATTCCGCTGGATTCATCAACCTGTTCGGACTTCCGATCAAGGTTCGCGCCCTGAACGACGAAGTTCTGGCAGCAAAGACCGGCGAGCATTTTCCGAGCGTAGAATAATTTAGGAAAATAATAAATAATCTGCAGGCGACAAGCCCGCAGCCGATGGTGACCATTGGTTTTCCGGTATCTGCCGGTTCCAATGGTCGCATTGGTTCTAAATCAGAGAATAAAAAGGAGTTTACACTTATGGCAAAGTTATGGGCAGGACGATTCGGAAAAGAGACAGATCTGGAGGTAAATGATTTTAACTCATCGATTTCCTTTGACTGTCGTCTTTATAAGGAAGATATCACAGGCTCCATGGCCCATGCGGCTATGCTGGGCAAGCAGGGCATCATTGCGAAGGAAGAATCAGACAAGATTATCGAAGGACTGAAAGGTATCTTAGCGGATATTGAGGCAGGTAAGATTCATTTCTCACAGGATTATGAGGATATTCATATGAATGTAGAGCAGATTCTGACCGAGCGCATCGGCGATGCTGGAAAACGTCTTCACACGGCGAGATCCAGAAATGATCAGGTTGCACTGGATATGCGTCTTTACGTGAAGAAAGAGATCGTGGCGATCAAAAAGGAAATTCTCGATTTCATGGAAGCACTCTGCGAGAGCGCAAAGAACAATCTGGAAACTGTTATGCCGGGTTATACACATCTGCAGCGTGCACAGCCGGTTACATTTGGACACTATATGATGGCATATGCCAATATGATGCGCCGTGATGTAATCCGTCTGGAAAACTGCTTAGAGGGCATGGATGATATGCCGCTCGGATCCGGCGCGCTGGCTTCCACGACTTATCCGATCGACCGTGATTTTGTACGCCAGCAGCTTGGATTTGCCAGAGTGACCAACAACTCCTTAGACGGTGTTTCCGACCGTGATTACTGCGTAGAGCTGACGGCAGCGTTATCCATTCTGATGATGCATCTGTCCCGTTTCTCTGAGGAGATTATTTCCTGGTGTTCCTGGGAGTTCAAGTTTGTAGAGCTGGATGACGCATTTTCAACCGGTTCCTCCATCATGCCGCAGAAGAAGAATCCGGATGTCTGCGAGCTGGTCCGCGGCAAGACCGGTCGTGTGTACGGCGATTTGTTTACCCTTCTTACCATGTTAAAGGGTATTCCGCTGGCATACAACAAGGATATGCAGGAAGACAAAGAGGCAGTCTTTGATGCGATTGACACCGTAAAACAGTGCCTGCGCGTGCTGACTCCAATGTTCTCCACGATGCAGATCCTGAAAGACAATATGAAGAAAGCGGCTCTGAAAGGCTTTATCAACGCAACGGACTGTGCAGATTACCTGACCAAGAAGGGAATGCCGTTCCGTGACGCATACAAGACCGTCGGACAGCTGGTAGCCCAGTGTGTACGTGAGGACAAGTCCTTAGCCGATCTGACACTGGAAGAGTACAAGACACATTCCGATGTCTTTGAAAATGACGTATATGAAGCAATTGATTTGAAGACCTGTGTACGTGGACGTAAGGTAATCGGCGGACCGGCTCCGGAAGAAGTAACCCGCCAGATTTCTGTGATTGAGAAATTTGTAAGCGAACACAAGGTTCAGGAGTAGGACAGGAAACGGGGGACGAACAATGGCGAAACCGAAGATTTATATAGACGGAAAAGAAGGAACAACCGGGCTGCAGATTTACGATCGTCTGGCGAAAAGAGAGGACATCGAGCTGCTTCTGATCGATGAGGCAAAGCGCAAGGACACGGAAGAGCGAAGAAAGCTGATTCATGCGGCGGATATCGTATTCCTGTGCCTGCCGGATGCGGCAGCGGTTGAGGCAGTTGCACTGGCGGAAGGTTCTGGGGCGCGCATCATTGATGCATCTACCGCGCACCGGACAGCCAAAGGATGGGCGTACGGCATGGCGGAACTTTCAAAGGAGCACCGCGAGGCGATCAAAACGTCCAGCCGGGTGGCGAATCCAGGCTGCCATGCAACTGGATTTATCACTTCTGTTTATCCGCTGGTGGCGCAGGGGATCATCCCGAAGGATTATCCGATGACAGTCTTTTCCCTGACCGGCTATTCCGGCGGCGGTAAAAAGATGATTGCCGAGTATGAATCGCCGGAGAAGCCGCAGAGCTATTTCGCACCCCGTATTTATGGTCTGACGCTGAAACATAAGCATCTACCGGAGATGCAGAAGGTCTGCGGACTTGATTATCCGCCGGTCTTTAGTCCGATCGTGGATGACTACTATAAAGGAATGGCGGTCACGATCCAGCTTCAGAACCGCCTCTTAAACGGCGGGCCGACCGCGGAGGATATCTATGAGAAGCTGGCTGGCTGGTATGACGGACAGAAGCTCATTAAGGTACATCCGTTTGGATATGACGGTATGATCGCGGCGGCAGATATGGCAGGCCGAGACAGTCTGGAGCTGATTGTCAATGGTCACGGGGAACAGACCATGGTGACGGCGCTCTTTGATAATCTTGGAAAGGGTGCTTCAGGCGCAGCCGTTCAGAACAT
>ENA-ORLW01002531-ORLW01002531.1-human-gut-metagenome-genome-assembly--contig:-NODE-2531-length-16231-cov-4.207379_pt1 | contig 16231 bp, 14 predicted proteins | sample MGYA00243017_ERZ508829 | MGnify/ENA primary metagenome ERZ508829 (study PRJEB26277, sample SAMN04329776) | human gut metagenome | biome: human-associated habitat | host: Homo sapiens | place: USA...
ATAACAGGTTCAACTGATGATGAGAATAATACTAAAGTCACAACATCAAGTTCAAAAGAGCTTCCTGCAAAGATAACTGACGAGCAGGCACTTAAGACTTGCAAAAAGGCAGCAGAGGCAGGAAAACTTGAGCTTTGGTATGATGACCAAAATAATAGAGTCTGTCTTCTTGATAAGACTGCTTCACAACCGTCTTATTGGTGGAGTTCACCGATTAATGTTCTGGCTGATGACACATCTCTTGGTGTTACATCAAGAGGTAACTCCTATATGAAAGATACTCAAAGACAACAGCTTAATTCAGGATTGGCTGTTGAGTATGGTGACCAGGCAAAGAGAACCACATCACCTCTTTATTCAGCTGTAGCTTCCAGCACAAGAAAAGTTTGTGAAACCAGTATGAAGCCTACAAGCAACGGAGTATCTGTCACATATACATTCAGAGACGGCTTCACAATTCCTGTTGAGTACACACTTAACGAGGGTTCCTTGACACTTTCTTGTGATACAACAAAAATCGTTGAGAATAACACATCTGCTGAGGATGGAAAGGTACTAACCAAAATTCAACTTGCTCCTTCATTCGGTGCAGCACCTGCTGCCGACTTGAATGGAAAGAAGGTTGAAGGTTATATGATAGTTCCTGACGGAAGCGGAGCTGTTATTGAATATAATAACGGAAAATCTAACTATGCAAGTTCATATTCACAGCCGGTTTACGGAAGAGATTATACAACTGTTCCGCTGACAGCACCTAGAACCACCGAGCAGGCATATATGCCGGTATTTGCAACAGTTACAGGCAATAAGGGTCTTGTCGCTGTGGCAACAAGCGGTGATTCAAATGTCACTGTTAATGCACAGGTAAGCGGTCAGAATAACCAGACATATAACAATGTTTACTTTGAATTTGAAGTAAGGTCCTCTGACGATTTCTATCTAAGCGGTGAAACCAATCCGCTGAAAGTTTTCCAAAAGGGTGATATTGCCCAGGAAAAGATTGCAGTAACATATTATCCTATTTCAGGCGAGAATAATGTTAACTATGCAGATTGTGCAAAAGTTTACAGAAATTATCTTATTGAAAACAAGGGACTTACGTCTAAAGTTAAGGAAAATCAGGCGGACTTATATATCGATATTTACGGCGGAGTTAAGATGCAAAAGTCTATCCTCGGAATTCCTTTCAATTTAAAAACATCAGTTACTTCATTCAATCAGGCTCAGACAATACTGCAAAAGCTTCAGGATAATGGTGCTACTGATATTATTGCAAATTACAATGACTGGACAGATAAGTCAATCGACAAGAAGATTTCTACCTCTGCCGACCCGTCGGGAACACTTGGCGGTGAAGATGATTTCAATGATTTGATGTCATATGCGGATTCCAATGGTATAAAGATTTATCCGGCTCTTGATAATATGCAGATGGAAAGCAGTTCATGGGGATATTGGACATTTACAAGCACAGCTACAAGAGTATCAAATGCTTATTCAAGACAGCCCCAGTATAATCCTGCATTCGGTGCTGCAACGAATATTGCACCTGCTCTTTTAACTCCTACAGTTTATTCAAAAGTATTTGATGAAATAGTTTCAAGCTATAAAGAAGAAGGTCTTAAAAATATATCATTCGGCGGATATTCTTCTAAGCTTGTTTCAGATTTCTCAGTTAAAAACTTCTCAGGAAGAGAAGATACAATGAACACAATAATTGAAGGCTATAAGAATGCCAATAAGGATGTAGGTTCGGTTTTAGCTGATGGCGCAAATTCTTATATACTTCCGTATGTTGACCACATCACCAATATCCCTGTTAATTCCAGCGGATTCAATGTAGTTGATTACGATATACCGTTCTATCAGATGGTAGTACACGGATATGTTCCATATTCAACCCAGGCAATTAACAAGAGTTCAAATTCAGAGGAAACTTTCCTGCTTGCACTTGCTTATGGTTCATCACTACACTATGATATGCTTTATGAACACAGTTCAAGGCTTTCCGATACCGATTACGGTGATTTGTACTATGCAAATTATGAGGGCTGGCTTGAGACAGCTGCTGCTGAATCAAAGATTGCAAAGCAGGTTTTAAGTGCGGTCAGCAAAAAAGTAATAACTAAGTTTGACATTGACAGGCAGAGTAATGTAATTACTACAACCTATGGCAGTGAGGACGGTAAAGCTGATGAATCAATTGTCAAGGTTGACTTGCAAAACGGAAAGGTATCAATCGACGGTACAGATGTTGATGTCAGTGAAATTATTAAAGAAGGAGGATTACAAGGCTAATGACAAATACAGAAAATGTTGCTTCAATTCCTACAAATGAAGAAGTTAAAGCCCTAAAACCTCCTAAGGGTGTTAAACAAAAGGGTATAAAAATCTCATATGAAAGAAGAAAATCTTTATACGGATATGCATTTATTGCATTGTGGTTAATAGGAACAATTTATTTCTTCCTGCTGCCTTTGTTTGAATCACTGATTTATTCATTCAATGAAACGCATCCTCAAAGAGGAGTTATGCAGCTTGACTGGAATGGATTAGGACACTATTATGATGCATTCAGAAAAGACCAGTATTACTCACAATATCTTGTTGAAATACTTGGTTCGACAGCTTTGAAAACACCACTGATTATTATATTTTCAATATTTGTGGCAGTAATACTTAACCAAAAGTTCAGAGGAAGAACTTTTGCAAGAGCAGTATTCTTCCTTCCTGTTATTATCGCCACAGGACCGGTAATTGAGATTATAAACGGTAACATGGACACAACCGGAGCAGCAGGAGGCTCGGAACAGTTTAATACGCTGTTCGAGACCGATCTGGTTGACCAATTGCTGGAGTTCCTCGGTATTTACGGTATCAGTGAATCACTGACAAATACCATTACGACAGTAACATCCGATATATTCAACCTTGTATGGAATTCAGGTATCCAGATTCTCCTGTTCCTGGCTGCACTTCAGAACATTCCGTTTTCTGCCAAAGAAGCTGCACAAATGGAAGGTGCAACTGCCTGGGAGTATTTCTGGAAAATAACAATGCCATACATAAGTCCAATGATTTTGGCAAGCTTGGTTTATACAGTTATCGATTCGTTCGTTGATCCGCAAAATAAAGTTATGAAGCTTATTTTGACGCAGGGAAGTGACTGGAATTACGGATATATGTCAGCAATGGCATGGGCATACTTCCTGATTGTCGGATTAGCACTGGGAATAATCGTAGCTATTATAAACAAGTTTGTATATTACGAAGTAGGATAAGGGGGGATATAGATGGCAACTAAAAAAGAAGAAAAACGCTTTGAAAAAGAAATGAAAGCCGCAAAAAAGGCTAAGCTGAAAGCTATGAAAGAGGCTGGGATTGAGCCGAATATCACCCCGGAGCAAAAAAGATATAACAGGCAAAAGGCGTTAATAGGTGCAGTTTGGCCGATATTCAGATTCTTTATTCTGCTTGGTTTGTGTTTCATTATTCTATATCCTTTGATATTCATGGTTTCAACAGCATTCAGACCGAATGAACAGATGAATGACCCATCAATTATATGGATTCCTAAGAGTCTTACTCTAAAAAATATTGAAGAAACATGGGAAGTTATGAAATACGGTTCAACCGTACTCAATACAATAAAGCTTAATCTTGTTGCTTCGATTTTGCAGGTTGTTACTTGTGCGCTTACAGGTTATGGCTTTGCAAGATTTAAGTTCAAGGGCAAAGGACTATTATTCGGTGTGGTACTGTTAATGATTATAGTACCGCCTCAGATTACAACAATTCCTCTTTATTTGCAGTATTCATATTTCAACCCATTAGGTCTTGTAAAACTGTTTACAGGTGATACAGTTTCACTTATCAACAGCGGACTTACAATGTACTTGCCGGCAATATTCGCTAACGGCCTTAGAGCCGGATTGTTCATTCTTATCTTCAGACAGTTCTTCAGAGGGCTTCCTAAAGAGCTTGAGGATGCAGCTTATCTTGACGGATGCGGACCGCTTAAAACATTTATTATTGTAATGGTTCCTAACGCTGCATCATCATTTTTGACAGTATTCTTGTTCTCGGTTGTATGGTATTGGAATGATTACTATGTATCGTCTTCATTCTTCAATCAGAATGACACTGTTGCTTTAATGCTGAAGAACTTAACATCAACACTTCAGTCTGAGTTGTTCAACAATCAGACAGTCGGACCTAGACAAATGATTGTTTGGCTTGAGTCGGGATGTATTCTTGCAATCACACCTATACTTGTTATGTATGTATTCTTACAGAAATACTTTACAGAGGGTATTGAGCGTTCAGGTCTTGTTGGATAAATACTTATTTAAAATTATATTATGTCCTCGTTGTTTAACGAGGACATTTTATTTTTTTAAATTTTCTTGTAAAGAAACCATTAGTTGAAATATCCATTTTGAAGTTTATTTTATTGTAAAATATATATAAAATTACTAATATAGCGTTGTAATATATATAGTTGTTATGTTATAATACTAATAATTGGACTATATATTATTTGGATTTGGATTTTGCATTTTAAATAAACGGAAATTGAGGTAAATTTATGAAAAAATCTTGTGAACTTTGGTATAAAACTTGGGCTGAGGACTGGAACGAAGCACTTCCTGTGGGAAATGGAAGAATCGGAGGAATGGTATTCGGTAATCCATACTATGATAGGGTTTGCCTTAATGAAGACTCAATTTGGTCAGGCGGATACAGAAAGAGAAATAATGCGTCTGCTCTTAAAAATCTTCAGAAGGTAAGGGATTTGCTGTTTGAAGAAAAGGTTTCAAAAGCAGAAGAAATTGTGAATGAGGCATTTTGCGGTACACCAATAAACCAGCGTCACTATATGCCTATGGGTGACTTGATTATTGACCAAAGAGGTCTTGGTGATATAGAAGAATTTAAGAGAAGTTTAGATTTAGAAACAGCTGTGGCTTCTGTTAATTTCAAAACAAATGGGATTAATTATTGCAGAGAGGTTATTGTTTCAAATCCTGATAATGTTATGGCTATAAATGTTAAGGCTGATAAGAAAGGAAGCATAAATCTCCGCATACATATTGATGGAAGAGATGACTATTTTGACAGCAATTCACCTGTGTCCGACAATGAAATCTATTATTTCGGAGGCATGGGCGGTGAGGACGGAATAAATTTTGCGTCTTACATAAAGGTTATCTCAAGCTCAGGAAAGGTTATGTCATGGGGGAATTTTATAAAAGCTGAGGACTGTGATGAAGTAACTGTTTTAATTTCATGTCAGACAAATTATCGTTTTGAGGATTATAAAAAACAGGCTAAGAAGGATATTGAAAGTGCATCGGGATATTCATATAATGAGATAAAATCAAGGCACATAAATGATTATAAAAAATATTATGACAGAGTAAAGTTTACGCTATGTGATAACAGTCAAGGAACATCAGAACTTCCTACTGATGAAAGATTGGATAATATAAGTCATGGCGGAAAAGACAATAAGCTGATTGAACTTTATTATAATTTTGCTAGGTATCTTATGATTGCAGGAAGCCGTGAAGGTACACTGCCTTTAAATCTTCAGGGAATATGGAATAAGGACATGTGGCCTGCATGGGGTTGTAAGTTCACAATAAATATCAATACCGAGATGAACTATTGGCCTGTTGAAACTGCTAATTTATCAGAACTTGTACACCCTCTTTTTGACCTTATTGAGAGAATGCGTCCTAATGGAAGAATAACTGCCAAAGAAATGTATAATTGCAAGGGGTTTGTTTGTCATCATAATACAGATTTGTGGGGAGATACTGCTCCGCAGGATTTATGGATGCCGGCGACACAGTGGCCAATGGGTGCGGCATGGCTTTGTCTTCATATTTGGGAACATTATAAGTTCAGCAAGGATGAGAGTTTCCTGAAAGAAAAATATGAGACTTTGAAAGAAGCAAGTGAGTTTTTTGTTGATTTTCTTATTGAAAATCAACATGGTCAGCTTGTTACTTGTCCGTCGGTTTCACCTGAGAATACATATCTGACTGAGTCCGGACAAAAAGGGTCGCTTTGTATCGGACCTTCAATGGACAGCCAGATTATATATGAGCTGTTTACAGCGGTTATAAACGCAAGCAAAATTTTAGGAATTGATACCGAATATGCAGATAAACTTGAAAATATGAGGAAAAGACTTCCTAAGCCTGAAATCGGCAAGTACGGGCAGATAAAGGAATGGGCTGTTGATTATGATGAGGTTGAGCCAGGTCACAGGCATATTTCTCAGTTGTTTGCTTTATATCCGGCAGATATAATTTCAGTTAGAAAAACACCGCAGCTTGCTGACGCTGCAAGGGCCACTCTTGACAGAAGGTTATCTCACGGCGGAGGTCATACGGGATGGAGCCGTGCGTGGATAATTAATCTTTGGGCCAGATTGGGTGACAGTGAAAAGGTTTATGAAAATATAATTGCACTTTTGTCACATTCAACAAATAAGAATATGTTTGACAATCATCCGCCGTTCCAAATAGACGGAAACTTCGGTGGTGCAGCTGGTATAACAGAGGCTGTTTTGCAAAGTATAAATAGTGAGTTGAATTTGCTTCCTTCTTTGCCGAAAGAGTGGGAAAGCGGTTCATATGATAATCTAAAGGCAAGAGGCGGCTTTAATGTCTCATGCAAGTGGTCAAATTCTGTGATGCAAGAGGCTTTGATTATGTCTAATTGCGGTGAGACTTGCAGACTTGTTGTTGATGTGCCTGTTAAGGTTTTGTGTGACGGTCGGGAAGTTCTCTGCAAAGAAGAGAACGGTGCGATAGTATTTGACACTTGTGCAGGAAAGTCATATGAGATAAAAACAGCTTGAAATGTATATTATCGAGTTATTCAATGAGGTATAGTGTATGAAGAAGTTAATTTCAGTTTTGTGTGCAATATGCTTAATAATGTCTATTGTTTCAGGATGCGATAAAGTCCGGAAGATTGATATTTCTGATAATTCTGAGAACAGCAGTGTTGATGTTCAGGAGATTCCTGTATATACCGAGAAGATTATATCATCATCAACACCGAAGTATGTTAAGTATTCAAAGACAATTGAAGCTGAAAACGGAACAGTAAAAGGGACCGCAAAGGTATCAAAAAAAATAAAAGGATATAAAGGCAAAGGATATGTAGATGGGATTTCTGCAGATGTAAAAGATTCATTAGCAGTTAAGTTTGCTCCGAAAATAAAGCAGTATTATAATATCACATTGAGAGTTTTATCAGATAAAGAAGTTGTTAATGCAATAGCTTTAAACGGCAAAGAGGTTAAAAAGTTTTCAACATCAGGAAGCGGAAAGTTCGAAACTGTTACATTTGAAAATTTATATATTGACAGTGAAAGTTTTGAAGTATCTGTTATAGCTTATGACGGGGGAATTGCTGTTGACAATATAAAAGTTGAAGCATCAGATGACATATCAAAGCTGTCACTTGGTTTCAAAAAGCGTCCGAAACTTATCAACAAATCAAAAAACACAAATACCGTTAATTTATACAATAAGTTTTTAGATAATTACGGTAAGAGCATTTTCAGTGGTCAATATGCTTCTGTCGGTGCGAATGAAGAGCTTGACTTAATTTATAAGACAACGGGAAAATATCCGGCTATAAGACATGGGGATATGTTGTCATATACTTCTGATTCGCTGAATGTTGATGAAATCGAACAGGCAATTGAATGGGCGAAAAAAGGCGGCATTGTCAGTCATATGTGGCATTGGTCATCTCCTAGTGACGATAATGTTTATTATGCAAGTGAGACTTCTTTTGATTTGTCTAAAGCAGTAACTAAAGAAAATATTGCACAGATGCCGATTGAGGATATTGAAAGGCTTCAAAACGCCGGAAAGGTGTCAAAAGAATGTGTGGCTCTAATCAAAGATATTGATGCTGTTTCAGAACAGTTGTTAAAACTGAAAAACCTTGATATACCTGTATTGTGGCGTCCGCTTCATGATGCGTCCAGGACGAGCGTAGGTTTTTGGTGGGGAGGTTCAGGCTTTAAGAACTATGACTGGCTTTGGAAACTTCTTTATAATCGTCAGACAAAATACTTTAAGCTTGATAATCTTATTTGGGTATGGTCAGCTCAGAGTAAAGATTGGTATGTCGGTGATGATTATTGTGATATAATATCTGCGGATATTTATGATAACGGAAGTGAGTCAAGTCAAATTATAGCGTTCCTTTCACTATATGACATATCCCAAAACAAGCCGATTGCACTTTCTGAGTGTGCAAATGTACCGGGAATTGAAAATGTAGTTCGTGATAAGGCAATGTGGTCTTGGTTTGGTGTCTGGAGCGGAAATTATATAATCAGCAAAGACGGCAGTTTGTCAGAAGAATATATAACTAAGGACAGGCTGATAGAAGTTTATAACAACGATAAGGTAATTACTTTAGATAAACTAAAGTAAACAAAAATTTTTAAGTAGTTTTGTGTATATTAAAAGTTTGAAAATATTAAGAAATAAAAAGATTCTGCATAAATTTTGTGCAGAATCTTTTTTACTTATAGTTTATAAATCAATACGGAACATAATATTTTTCGCTGCATATTATAGAGTGTATTGAAAAACTCATTGATATTAAAACAAATCAAAGTTAAACAAGTCATCTAAGTTATGTGGTTTTTCTAAATCAACATGTGAACATATAATACCTGACTCTGTAATATCAATAAAAGCATAGCTTGGCGGTTTATAATCACGGGGCTGTGAAGCACTGCCGGGATTTAATATATGAACACCGTCTTGAAATCCGTTGTATCTGCGGTGTGAATGTCCAAAGCATACAATTTGGGCGTTATTTTCCTTTGCAAGATGATATAAATTGTCGGTAGTGTACTTTACATTGTACTTGTGACCGTGAGTATATATAATTTTAGTGTTTTCAAAACAAAAGGTACCGATAAGAGGAGAATCGTTTGATGAGTCACAATTTCCCTTAACACTTAAAACTTTTTTATCGGGATAAAGATTTTTTATTTCCCTTAATTCCCACTCGCCGTCACCTAAAAATATAAATACGCCGACATCTTTATTTCTTTCAAATATTTTTTTCATGGCGTTCATATTTCTGTGTGTATCGGAAAAAACGATTATTCTCAAAGGTCAATCCCTCCTTTGACAATATTATTGGTCTAATTTCTTAAATTATATCATAATATTTATTGAATTACATTAATTATCTTTGAATAATGAGCTATATAATTTATAAAAAATGTACTTGGTACAAGTATAATTAAATCATATGAAATTATTTGTTTTAATTTGAGTTTTCATCACAATTATATTTATATGGAGGTTACTACTTATGAAAATGAATCAAAACCAATATAACGGACTTTTAAATCTTGCGAGTAAAAAGTTGGGTACGACACCTGAAAAATTGCAGGCACAGCTTGAGAACGGAAGTTTTGAAAAGGCACTTTCAGGAATGAATTCAACTGACAGCAAAAGACTGAAAGAAGCTTTATCAAATCCAAAGGTTGCAGAAAAAATTCTGTCAACACCTCAGGCTCAGGAAATTTATAAAAAGCTGACTAACAATAAATAATCTGAAATAAAAGAATACATAGGACTTGGAGGCGATATAATGGATGAGCTTATGCAAAAACTGCAAAGTGTGTTGAGTGATGAAGAAAGCATGAACCAAATTCGCAGTCTTGCGTCAATGTTCGGTAAGGGAGAAAGTGATAATTCATCCAATAATCAACAATCACAGACGCCAAGTCCACAGAACAATCAGGGCGGAGCCGCAGATTCTGCGGGGCAGCCTGAAATGAATATGAATGATATTTCAAAGCTTCTTGCTTCTATCAGCGGAGAGGGAAGTCAGCCAAACAATAATTCTTCTGAACAAAATAACCAAAATATTTTATCGGGGTTGTTAGGTTCTTCTAATCAAAATCAGCAGGACTTAAATCAAATGCCGTTTGATTTAAGTAAAATGATGGCCCTTGGTAATGTAATTTCAAATGCCTCAAAGCCTGATAAAAATACTGAGCTTTTGTTGGCGTTAAAGCCTCATTTAAAACAAGAAAAGCAGATAAAGGTTGATAAAGTTATTAAAATATTCAAGCTGATTTCAATTTGGCCGGCTATTAAAGACAGCGGACTGCTGGGAGGTGACCTTTTTGGCATCTTATAATATTGACAGGGATTTTGATACTATGCGTCAGGAAGCCATTGAGCGTGTTCGTTCAATGCAAAGGCGGTCAAGGGAAGTCGTAGCATCTCAAAATGAAAATACAAGCAACAATCAGACAAATGTTCAGGAAACTGTACATACAAATGACAATGCTACGCCGATTCCCGAAGTTCAGAAATCAAATCCTAATCCGCAAAGCAGAAATGCAAATCGAAACATAAGTCAAAACAGCAGTCAGGCAAATCCGTTGGCAAGCATACTGGGCAATTTATTTCCAAACACAAGCGGACAAACTAAAAAAGGTCCGCTGAGCGAGCTTTTAGACGGATTTAATATCAGTGAAGAGAATGCCCTTATAGGTATAATGATTTACATTCTTGCAAAAAACGGAGCAGATGTTAAACTGCTGTTAGGGTTAGGGTATTTGCTGTTATAATAATAAAAAGCACCGCAGTGGCATTTGTCATTGCGGTGCTGTATTATTTTGTCTTTATTTCTATTTCGCCAACGGATTCATTGTCGGGGCGAAATCGGTCATATTGATATAGACTTCTGCCGACCACTACAATGCTCTTTACTTGAAAAAATGATTTATTGTTAAATTACTGATTTGACAGGATATTCAAAAGGAAACCGTCAACTGCATTTTGAACTGTTCCTCTCCGTATACTGCATGTGGAATATCTTTAGGCATAATGAGCGTTTCTCCCTCATTCAGAATAAATACTTCACCGCCTACGGTAAAACGCCCGGTCCCTTCCAGAACGGTCACCATCGCATCTCCGCCTGCGGCGTGGGTGGAGATTTCTTCACCCTTGTCGAATGAAAAAACTGTCATGCTGACCTTATCATTCTGTACAAGCGTTTTGCTGACTACCTGACCTGGCTGATAGTCAATCTGGTCTTTCAACTGTAATTTTGTCTGCTTTTCGATATTTTTGTACATAATGCATCTCCTTTTCTAATCATCAAGAATCTTTCCGTCAATGGATATGGTTATGGTCTGCCACGGAATGAATTTCCCGCTTTCCTGCAAGGCTTTTTTTACAGCTGTCTCAAGCCCTCCGCAGCAGGGAACTTCCATCCGCAGTATGGTAACGCTTCTGATATCGTTATTCCTTATTATTGCCGTTATCTTTTCACTGTAATCAACAGAATCCAGTTTTGGGCAACCAATCAGTGTGACTTTTCCCTTCATAAAATCCTCATGAATGTTTGCATAGGCGTATGCGGTACAGTCAGCCGCAATCAGCAGTTTTGCTTCGTTAAAATAAGGGGCGTTCACAGGGGCCAGTTTAATCTGGCAGGGCCATTGGCCGAGCTGTGAAATTGCTGCCGGCGTATGGGAAGAAGTGTTTTCAGTTTTCGGAGGCACTATTTGGCGTACCTGCGTACCCGGACAGCCCGCATGGGGAATTTTTATGCCCTGCTTCTTCATCTTCTTTTGTTTGGCAGCAAGAACAGCGGCTTCATCATATGCGGGTGCTTCACGTTCTTCAAAGCTGATGGCATCGGTAGGGCACTCCGGCAGACAGTCACCCAGACCGTCACAGTAATCCTCACGGGTAAGTACTGCTTTACCGTCAATGATTTCAATTGCCCCTTCATGGCAGGCCGCAGCACATGCACCGCAGCCATTGCACTTGTCTTCATCAATTTTTATTATCTTTCTTATCATTCTGTATTCCTCCTAATTTGATATCATGTTCTATCTTTTTTTATCTCATCCAAAAGTTCGAGCAGACCAGACTCATCCATGTCATAGCTCACATTTGGGATTATTGTTGTACGCATCAACCAATCTGATTAATGCACTTATTATTTTATCTTTTCTCAAATTGAGCCCTCCTTGACTTTATGTTTATATTTTATTATAATACTTTTCAGAAGTATGTGGTTATAACCACGGAAATGAGGTTTTTTTATTTTGAGTTTTATTTCCAAAACAGCACTTTTTCGAGGATGCTCAGAGGAAGATATACAGAATATGTCAGAACATCTGGATTTTCGGACAAACAGATATAGAAAGGGACATGTGATTTTCGGTATAGGAAGTATCGTGACAGATATAGGCCTCGTTCTTTCCGGGAGCGTTCGGATTGAGCATACGGATCTCTGGGGGAATAAAAGCATTCTTGGCATCACCACAGCCGGCGATGTATTTGCGGAATCCTATGCCTGCATACCGAATGAACCCATGATGGTAGATGCGGTGGCTAATGAGGACTGTGACATTTTGTTCATAAGTGTTCCGAGACTGTTCACACCCTGTTCGGCCTGTGGAAGCCAAAACAGGCTTATTCAGAATCTTGTCACAATCAGCGCAGGAAAAAACCTACAGCTTTCCAGACGCAGTCTGCACACATCACCCAAAACAATACGTGGACGGTTGTCTTCTTATTTTTCGCAGCAGGTTTCTGCACAGGGGAGCAACAAAATTGTAATCCCATTTGACCGACAGCAACTGGCGGACTATCTGAACCTGGACCGCAGTGCTTTATCAAAGGAACTGGGAAAAATGAGGAATGACGGACTGATTGAATATAACAAGAATACTTTTGTGATAAAAACTGATATAAAATGACATTATACGGAATTTGCACTATAGAGATACCGGACTTGAGATTTATTCTACAATAGACTATTTTATATGGTGTAAGCGAAAAATTTTTCTCAGACTGATCTCGCACAATCTCCGGGAGCATAGCTGCTAAACGGTTACTCATAATAAATCCTAGAACTCCTTTGCAATTACATTGTATTGGAAATCAGGAAAAACTTGTAGTTTGCGAAATCCAAAAGACAAAAAGTCCCTTTGAGAAAAGGATTTCTCCTTTCTCAAAGGGTAATTCGACAAATTGGAAATTGTTTTATTTGTAAAAGTACTTAGGATTGAACCCATTTACTTGAATTGTTTTCATCATTTCCTTAAATACTTCTGGTTCAAAATCTTTATCCATACAAAAAACCTCATAATCTATTCCCAAATATGTCAAAAACATACCTGTTTCTTTATAACCGTTTCGGAGGTAAAATTCACGCCTTTTTTCTCTTTGTTTATAATTGCTTGCTGTATCATCAAGCATTTCAAAATCTACCACTTGCTTTTTATTGGGATACTCTGTTTTCAAAGTTTTAATAGCTCGGCTGCCATATCCCTTTGAACGGCAAGTTGAAACTATTGCCAAAAAGAAAAGATAAGCAAGATTTTGATAAGTCTGAACGACCATAAATCCCACAAAAGAATTATTGTCCGTCAATGCCAGAAAATCAAAGTTATCTGCTTTTGCCATTTCTACTAACTTTGAAGGTGCAAGGTATTCTTGCAGCGGAAATGCTTCTTTTGCAAGAGCATTCACTTCGCTCCAAAAACGACTGTTCTCTGTAATATGTTCTGTATTTAATTTCATTATGTCCTCCAAATATATTTTTATCTATGATTTGAAAGACCAAACTACCATTCTTCACTTCTACCCAAAAACATATTTATCCTCACAAATTTTGATTTATTTAATCCATTATTTTTGAAAATGGGCAATCCCGCTATGGGACTGCCCATTCATTCTGTAAATTATGCGATTTTTTCATCTCTGCACAAACTAAAGCATCCTTTGATACAGGTTTGATGCAAAGATGTATTTTTCGGCGTTTTGCAAAGTACCAAAACCCGCATAAACACTGTTTTTTCACTTTCTTATTTGCTCAACGGCTTCATTGTCGGGAATAGTAATACATCTCTGATTGAACCTGAATCGGTAAGAAGCATAACGAGTCTGTCAAGTCCGAAGCCAAGTCCGCCTGTAGGCGGCATACCGTATTCAAGTGCTGTTATGAAGTCCTCATCAACCTCAGCGTTAGCACCCTGTGCACGCTTAGCTTCAACTTGGCGAACAAATCTCTCCTTTTGGTCGATTGGGTCGTTAAGCTCAGAGAAAGCATTTCCCATTTCTCTGCAATAGATGAAGTATTCAAATCTTTCGGTAAATGCAGGGTTTGACGGCTTTCTCTTAGCAAGAGGTGAATTCTCAACAGGATAATCATAAATGATAGTAGGCTGAATCAGCTTGTCCTCAACAAATGCTTCAAAGAATGCAATAAGAACATGACCCTTAGTTGCACTGTCGCCCTCGTCAACCTCAACGCCTTTTTCTTTAGCACAAGCTCTTGCGTCTTCATCAGTTGCCCAGTTGTTATAATCAACACCTGCATATTTTTTAACAGCTTCAACCATTGTCAGGCGTTCCCAAGGAGCAGCCATGTTGATTTCTGTTCCCTGATATGTGATAACATCAGTACCGCATACTTTCTTAGTGATAGTAACATACATATCTTCAATCAAGTCCATCATGCCGTGATAGTCGGTATAGGCCTGATACATTTCTATTGAGGTGAACTCAGGGTTGTGAGAGGTGTCCATACCTTCATTTCTGAAGATTCTTCCAACCTCATAAACCTTGTCAAATCCGCCGACTATAAGTCGTTTTAAGTAAAGCTCTGTTTCAATACGAAGATACATATCCAAATCAAGAGCGTTATGGTGTGTGACAAAAGGTCTTGCAGCTGCACCGATTTCCAGTGTATGAAGAACAGGTGTGTCAACCTCAAGATAACCACGCTCGTCAAGATAGTTTCTGATTTCTTTTAAAATAAGACTTCTTTTCGTGAAAGTGTCTTTAACATCAGGGTTGCAGATAAGGTCAACATATCTTTGACGGTATCTTTGATCTCTGTCTTTAAGGCCATGCCACTTTTCAGGAAGCGGAAGCAAAGATTTCGATAAAAGCTTAATTCCTTTAGCGTGTACTGAAATCTCACCTCGTCTTGTTCTGAAAACAAAACCTTCGATTCCGACAATATCGCCTATATCCCACTTTTTGAATTCTGCAAAGGTTTCTTCGCCTATATCATTCATTCTGACATAAACCTGAATTCTGTCACTTCCGTCACGAACATCAATGAAGTTTGCTTTGCCCATGTCACGCCAGCTTACAATTCTTCCTGCAATTCGTACATTTTTTTCTTTAAGCTTTTCAAGAGCAGCATTTTTGGTTTCTTCATCATCGCCTGCCTGAGCAATTATTTCGGCTTCTGTTTTCTCATATTCAGCTTTAGCGTCAGCATTTTTTACAGTAACATCATAGCTTGTTATTTCATAAGGGTCGCAGCCTTTTGATTTTAGTTCATTCAGCTTGTCAATTCTTATTTGCTTAAGTCCGTTAATTTCCTCTTGAGAAATTTCTTCTTCAAGAGAAACATCATTTGTAATTGCGTCACTCATTATATATTTATGCCCCTGTGCGGAGCAGTCCTCCCTTCGGTGCTTTATAAGTATCTGAAGTTATTTTTATTTGCTTATTTCCAAAACCTTAAATTTTAAAAGTCCTACAGGTGCTTCAACCTCAAATATTTCGCCTGCTTTTTTCTTAAGTGCAGCTTTTCCAATAGGTGAGTCATCGGAAATTTTCCCGCTGTCAGGATCTGATTCGGTTGAACCGACAATTTGAAGTGTTTCTATTGTATCAAGCTCTAAATCCTGAAGTTTAATCTTTGAACCGATTGTAATTTCTTCTGAAGAAATAGCGTCATCATCAACGATAACTGCATTTGCAATCATTTGTTCAAGCTCGGTAATTCTTGCTTCAAGTATACCCTGTTCGTTTTTTGCTTCATCGTATTCAGCATTTTCGGAAAGGTCACCGAATGAACGGGCTTCTTTAAGCTTTGCTGCAACTTCACTTCTTCTGACTGTTACAAGATATTCTAAATCTTCTTCTAACTTTTTATATCCTTCTTTTGATACAGATAAACTTTTTACTGCCATAGTTATATCTCCTTACATAATTAAATTCAAATACAGCTTTAACTTTTAAATATAACTTTTCAAAATACTATTATATAGTATATAACCTGAAATGTCAAGATTATTGTGTAATTTCAGCAGTGTCTAAAAAGTTTATAATTAAATGCGAAAGGTAGTAACACATTACATCTTAAATTGCTTAATTGCACCTTACGCATAAAA
>ENA-ORLW01002546-ORLW01002546.1-human-gut-metagenome-genome-assembly--contig:-NODE-2546-length-16124-cov-7.039945_pt1 | contig 16124 bp, 13 predicted proteins | sample MGYA00243017_ERZ508829 | MGnify/ENA primary metagenome ERZ508829 (study PRJEB26277, sample SAMN04329776) | human gut metagenome | biome: human-associated habitat | host: Homo sapiens | place: USA...
TGAAAGGCATCCATACCCGGGTACACGGCACTGGCACCTAATTCTTCTTCGATGCGGAGAAGCTGGTTGTATTTTGCCACACGCTCGGATCTGGAAGGTGCACCTGTTTTGATCTGGCACGTATTCAGTGCTACTGCAAGATCTGCGATGGTGGTGTCTGCCGTCTCACCGGAACGGTGGGAAGAGATTGCTGTGTAACCTGCATTGTGTGCCATTTTGATGGCTTCCAGTGTCTCTGATACGGAACCGATCTGATTCAATTTGATCAAAATGGAGTTACCTGCGCCCATTTTGATACCTTTGGAAAGTCTCTCTGTATTCGTAACAAACAGATCATCTCCTACCAGCTGAACCTTGTGGCCGATCTTCTCAGTCATCTTCTTCCAGCCTTCCCAGTCTTCCTCATCCAGACCATCTTCGATGGAAATGATCGGATACTTGTCAATAAGGGATTCCCAATGCGCGATCAATTCATCAGAGGTAAATTCTTTTCCGGATTTTGGCTGCTTATAGTAGCCAACGCCTTTTTCGGATTTCCATTCAGAAGATGCAGCATCCATAGCGATCATAAAATCTTTGCCCGGCTCAAATCCTGCTGCCTTAACTGCTTCCAGAATTTTTTCAATGGCTTCCTCATCGGAAGTAAGTTTGTTTGGCGCAAATCCACCTTCATCACCAACTGCTGTCACATCTCCCATATCTTTGATCAGAGATTTTAATTTGTGGAATACTTCTGCACACCAGCGAAGTGCTTCTTTGAAAGATGGCGCACCAACCGGCATGATCATAAATTCCTGTGTGTCAACGGCTGAATCTGCGTGGGCACCACCATTTAATATATTCATCATCGGTACCGGAAGACGGTTGCCTGAAATACCACCTAAGAAGCGGTACAGCGGAATATCTAATGCAGTTGCTGCTGCTCTCGCGGTGGCAATGGATACAGCCAGAATCGCATTGGCACCCAGTTTTGATTTATCTTTTGTGCCGTCTGCATCGATCATTGCCTTGTCAATCGCATAAATATCCGATGCATCCATGCCGGTAAGGACATCGTTGATCACTGTATTGATGTTGCTGACAGCCTTTTCAACACCCTTTCCAAGATAGCGGCCCTTGTCTCCGTCTCTCAGTTCCAGCGCCTCAAACTCGCCGGTAGACGCACCACTTGGAGCAGTACCTCTTCCTACGGTTCCATCCACCAAAGTTACCTCTGCTTCTACGGTTGGATTGCCTCTTGAATCCAGGATCTCACGGCCAATTACTTTTTCAATTTTCAAAAAATTCATCGTAATACAATCTCCTTTTCCATAAAATAGCAGTACTCCCCGCAAGAATCAAATTTAATTCTGCCATAGGATGCGTTCATCATTCACACCCTAAATACGAGGAGCCCACATGATTTATTCACATTTTAGTTAGTTCTCACTAACTTCTTTTATATTACTGAATTTCCCAGTAAAAATCAATACTTGTAACTGATAGCTTTTCTCATCTTTCTTATTGTTTCAATTTTTTGAAATAATATACACTCAAAGTTTTTTCTTTTTGCCTTCCATCATGATCCAGGTAAACAAACCACCGCTGATAATAAACAGTGCGATCCACAGTTCCGGATGACTGCTGTCACCGGTCTCCGGGCTCTTATTCTCTGTTTTTGACTGTTCTTTTGTCTTACTCTTACCACTACTTGTTTCAGACGGGGTATCTTTATCCTCTCCGCCGGTGTTACTTACCTCCGACTTGGTATCTGCCAGACTGACATCACTAGTATCCGGCTGGCTGGTGTCACTGCTTCCGGACTGCTCAACCGACGGACTTGCGTTGTTTGTTCCTGACTGGGCGCCTCCCTGGTTTGCGTTGTTTGCCCCCGACTGGCTGCCTCCCTGTGTTGTATTATTTGTTCCCTGATTATCCACAGGCTTTAATTCCAGGGCAGCCAAAGCATCTTCAATGGCTTTCGCCATGGCATCCACATCTGCCTGCTCTTTAAAACTCTTATCCCGGTCAACCGCATTTACTGCAGCCGTGACATCTGAAAAGTTCTTGTATAAGTCTCCGTTCAGAGCCTTTACCTTGGCCAGCGCCGCATCCACCGCCGTATAATCTGCACTTCTCAGTTTTAAGGCTTTGATGGCATTTTCTATCGCTTTGGCATAGCCTTCCACCGTCTCCTGTTTGGTATAATCCTTGTCATATTTGACTGCATCGATTGCATTTTTCACAGCAGAAAAATCCACATAATCATCTTTATTCAATGCGTTTGCTTTGTCAACCGCCTCATTTACAGCTGTATAATCCGCTTTTTGTACTGACTGCTGTTCATAGGTTGTGTGATAAAGTTTAAAACGCATATCTTCATTTGCATGAACCCATGTAACATCCAGCAGACCCGAGTGATTAATGAATATAGCCGGCTGCGCCATAAAAATCACACCATCTTCACCAAGGAGTTTTTTCGGCAGCAATTCTGCCTGGCCTGCTGTATTATTGTAATAATACAGGCGAATATCTTCCTGCCTGATATCCTGTTCCTTATTTTGCTCATCCAGCCATTTACCATCAGAAGACTTTGTATACTTTATGCCATTGAGTGTGATCTCCGACTTGTCTGTTTTAAACGGAGTGTACTCTCTCGCCGTAATATACTGCATGGTGTCGTCTTTGGAAAGAATCGAATACCTTGTGTCTCCTGTTTTGGATACATCTGCAATCTCCTTGGTCTTCCAGCCGGATGTACTGTTCGAATCGGTGCTGATTTCCTTGATCGTTCCACCGCAGTAGAAAATTAATTTTGACAGATCTGTCTCAACAAGAGAACCATACGTATTCGTCTGGTTGACAGTATCTACATTTTTTCCATTATTTGTAGCCAGTTTAACTTTGTTATTTTTAAACTCATCCGGAGAGTACAAAGACACCTGGTCTCTCTGTTTTACCTGGTCATACATCACATCCGACACATGCGTCCCGTCCACAGCCTCTTCATAAAGTACGGCAACCGAACCATTGAGTTCTGCTGCTGTATGAGCAGATATATAATTACAGGATTTTGCAAATACCATCGGTATTACATTTCCATCTGCATCGGTCTTGTTATCATCGGAAGAGAACTTGTTTGTGTCCGGATCATAATAAAGTCCCTCGATCCCATATGCACCGTCATCGTTTTTCACATCGGAACAAACCACCCATGTAATGAGTATTTTGTCCCCCACTTTAGTCACATGGGGATTATACATGCTGACATTATCAGAGGACTTTGTAACCGTAAGAATCTGATTCGCAAACACTAAGGTTGATGACTTCAAAGCCGTGACCGATATCCTCATAGAACCAGCAATCTCATCCTTCGTTTCAGTCCCATCAAACTTCTTATTTGCATCCGTCCATGCCACGAGCATGTTGTTATTAAAAGTGGCATCGTTGTCTGTAAATATAAACGGGTCCATATCCCATGTTTCATCATCCTGAATTTCCTGAGGAACACTGACCCTATCGCCTTCCCGGCTGACAGAATAATAAAGCTTGGCACACTCTTCTTCGTAACCATTCCAATACCAGGAATACAGCAACAAATCTGCATCGGTCCATCCCGGTAATTTTGCACTTTTCAATCTGCAATAATCAGGGCTACCAAATTCCAAAAGAATATTGTTTTCCTTACTTTCTGCTGCCGATGCTCTGACCGGAACCATACCCGCCAGCAGTATTAATGCTAACACCAGTGCCATAAGTCCTGCAGGTTTGCATTGTTTCTTTTCTTTCTTCTTAACTGTTATCCGCATTAAGCGTCACCTCCATCACAAAACTTTTTTCCGTTCATTATGCTGTTCTTGTGTTGTTTTCATATGTGTCACCTTTATTTTATCTAATTGATCGTTCATCATTAAAATAACATAATGTGGTGATGACAGCAATGTTTTTTGGGTATATTCTGTTCAAATAATTCTATCATCCATCTACCTCTCTATGCGAACCCAAAAATTATCTTCTGCCATTCGTCCTTCCGTCTTCTCTATAATCATAATCGGATCATAAAATGGTAGTCCCAGATCCTTCAATATCAATTTCATCTTATCTCTGCTTTCCGGGAAACATCTTGACTCCAGGAACTCCTGATAATCCTTGTAATCCGGATTTTCTACCGTACCGAACGCACGGAACATGACCCTATCCGTATAATTCCTTATTTTGACTTTTCGCTCCTGCTCGTTCACATCAATCAAAGTGCATACATCCTGCTCATACATATACCATATTCTAAGCGGCCACACTTTTTCCGGTACCTTCACTTCCTGCTCATATTCCGGATATTTTTGCAACATTTTTAGAAAGGGAACAATGGGCCCACGAATCACTTCCTCACTTCTCTCCCAACGCTCTACTGTCGGCTTGGAACAATTGACAAATTCCGCAAACTCTTTCTGCGTCAAATGCAGCTCTTTCCGAATCTGTTTAATTTACCTTCGTCTATTCATCCACCACCTGGAAAATGAAAACTTCAAATACAAAACACGCTATATAATGGCACTGACTTTATCCCATTTACCATTCCAAAATTTCTTGCCGAAATCCGAATTGCATAAACCGGGTCATATTTTCCCCTATAAACCATCATACTTTTAGCTTTCACATGATTTCCAGCCTTACATTCCACCGGAATTACATGACTATCTTTTTGTATTAGAAAATCTACTTCTGCAGTATTATCTGATTCCCAATAATGAAGATCATAGCCATTTGTTTTCAGCGCAATTGCAACATAGTTCTCTGTCAGTATACCTCGAAAATGCTCTGTTTCCTTACCCTGTAGTGCCTCCAGAGTCATTCCCAATCTGGCAGACATAATACCCATATCGCTATAGTACAGTTTGAATGCACTCACATCCTGATATGCTGCAACCGGATAAAATCCCTGACTACATTTCATACACTTATTCACAATTCCGGCCCGAATCAGCCAGTCTATTGCATCTCCATATTGAGATGCCCGTGCGCCCGATTTTATCAACTTATACTGAAATTTTTTGGCATCCCTTGCTAACTGTGCCGGAAGGGAATCATATGCTTCAAAAATACGTACCGTATCTGACTGATTCGCATATTTGGTCATATCCGCAATATAAGAATTTAATAACATCTGCCGGATTTCTACCTGCTCTATAGGACTGTCTTTTGCAAGATCGGCCTTCACCGCCGCCGGCATTCCACCCACAATGCAATAATGATAAAATTCCTGCATGGCCTCCTCATGGAGTATTTCATCCAACGGCTGATTGTTTTCATAATGTTCCCGGATCGTATCTGCGAGCATCTGTTTTTCTTTTGCCCACAACACCTCTTCCAGATCCATTGGGTACATGGTCAGCATCTGCACTTTGCCTACTGGAAACGAATATTTTTCCCGGTTCACCGCTACACCCAACAGGCTTCCCGCAGCCATCACATGATATTCCGGAGCCTCTTCCGAAAAATATTTTAATGAAGTTAATGCTCTTTCACACATTTGAATTTCATCAAAAATAATAAGTGTATTTTCAGGCACAATCTTCGCCTGATAGTATTTTTCTAAAACTGATATCACATGATCTGCATGAATATCTGTTTCAAAATATTTCCCAATTCTTTCATCTGTTTCAAAGTTTACGTAGATAGTATTTTTGTAATACAATGCTCCAAACTCACGCATCTCAAATGTTTTTCCGACCTGACGTGCCCCGTAAATCAGCAAGGGCATTCTACCATTTAACTTATTTTTCCACTCATATAACTTTGACGTTATTTTACGTTTCATGTGTATACATTCTCCTTTCTTTAATTTTTGGTTTGTTTTAATGTATTGTAATACATTTTTTTGTATGAATCAATGTGTTTTTTTCCATTTATACTTTATTTCCTTCTTTCGTTACTCTTTTTTACTCTATTTGTAAAAAGCCAGACACACAAACCTACGAAAACAACTGTGACTGCAATCAGCAGCGGCAGGATTGGAATTGGATAGACGCTTACATGTATAAGCTTCAGTCCCTGATACAATGTGAATACACCAAATATGGAAAAAATCGCCACGGCGACTGTATTGAGCAGGCCATCCGGCGTCTTGCTCTTCAACAGATAACCAACCAGCATCCCCAGGATATCTGCAGCAAGAAGTCCCAGCGAGCAGCCAATCCATACGATCACGGCGGAACTCATACCTTCATTTGCACCAAATGTGATAGCTGTAAGCTGTGTCTTATCCCCTAACTCTGCTATGAAAAAGGTACAAAAAACAGCCAGTGGTGCAAACTTGATCTTTGATTTTTCACCGTCTTCCTCTTCTTCATCATCACTGGCAATGGTAGATGCTGCAAAATAAAGAAACGCCAGTGCTGCAATAATTTTAATGAGCCATTCAGGGATGAATTCACTGACAAGTCCCCCTGCAAGGACCGCAAGACCATTTAATACAAGAATGGCTGCCGCCGTCCCCAATATGATATCTCTTAACTTGTACTTGGAAGTAAGAGCGATCAGCATAAGCTGGGTTTTATCCCCCATCTCAGCTATAAATTCTGAAAAAAACACTTTTAAAAACAAAAACATCTGCCTGATACCTCTCTTATCTGATTTGATGCAATCTTCTCCACTGTAGCGTCCTCAGCCAAACTATCCGCTGTCATCCGTATGCCCAGACGATAAAAAAAGACTCCTGTACATCAACTATCCTCCAGCGTATCTTATCACACCGATGGATAATCAACATACATGAGTCTCATTATTTAAGATTTGCCAGATTATACTCTTTTATTATAATCAGGATGTTGACAAATCACACTTTCGCGCTAATTACTCCCTCATGGAATATTAAATTACTTGATAAATAGTATCAAAAAGAGAGTGCGTGTGTCAACTGTAAATTGAAAATTATTATTTACTTCTTATAAGCATCTATTGAAAATGGCAAATGCTTTTCTTAATACAATCTTTATATCCATACGAATGTTCTAACACCATCTTTTGTTCTGAAATAGCATAATGAATCTAAAAAAAGGATATGAGGATAAGCTCTATGGCAGGTTTTATACACAAAAAGAACAGATTTACTTCATTTCAGATTATAATTGGGGGATTTATAGCAGTAATCTTGATAGGAGCATTGCTTTTAATGCTACCGGTATCGTCAAAAGCAGGGATAATAACTCCGTTTAACGAGGCATTGTTTACCTCCACTTCGGCTGTATGTGTAACAGGACTTGTGGTGCAGGATACGGCAACTTATTGGTCGTGGTTTGGGCAGGGAATTATACTGGTCCTCATTCAGATAGGAGGACTTGGTGTTATTACGATTGCGGTATCATTTGCACTTTTGTCTGGAAGAAAAATATCCTTAATGCAACGGAGTGTTATGCAGGAAGCAATCTCCGCACCGAAGGTTGGAGGAATTGTCAGATTAACGGGATTTGTATTAAAGGGTACATTCTTGGTGGAGTTTACAGCATCAATCATAATGATGCCGGTTTTTGTAAAAGATTTTGGGGCAAAAGGTATATGGATGGCAATTTTTCATTCGATTTCAGCCTTTTGTAATGCAGGCTTTGATTTGATGGGAACAGAGAATGCAAAGTATGCGTCCCTCACCTCTTATATTTCACATCCATTGATAAATATTACAATTATGCTGCTCATTATAATTGGCGGCATCGGATTTCTTACATGGGAAGATATTCTAAAAAACAAGTACCGGATAAAAAATTACCGTATGCAGACCAAAGTAATACTTACTACTTCCTTGCTTTTAATTCTGTTTCCGGCATTCTTCTTTTTCTTCCGGGACTTTGCAGATATGCCAATGCAGGAAAGAATATTTAGTTCGCTGTTTCAGGCAGTGACTCCGAGAACTGCAGGTTTCAATACTGCTGACCTTACCATGATGACAAAAGACGGACTGGGAATTGTAATTGTCTTGATGCTGGTGGGAGGTTCACCGGGTTCTACGGCTGGTGGTATGAAAACAACAACTCTGGCGGTACTTATTGCAAATACATTGGCATGTTTCAGACGAAAAGAAGATGCACAGATGTTTGGAAGGAGAATAGAAACCAGTACAATAAAAAATGCAGCCACTATTTTTATGATGTACATTGTCCTTTTCTTTGGAGGTGCGATAGTGATTAGTACTGTGGAAGATCTGTCATTTTCCACCTGTTTATTTGAAACAGCTTCAGCGATAGGAACAGTCGGATTAACATTAGGAATTACACCGGAACTGGGGGTTATTTCACAGACAATACTTATGATATTGATGTTTCTTGGACGAGTGGGAGGTTTAACACTTATTTATGCTGCTCTTTCAGGCAGCGGTAAAAAAATATCAAAACTACCGCAGGAAAAAATGACGGTAGGATAGGAGGAAGAAAAAATGAAATCAATATTACTTGTTGGACTTGGAAAGTTCGGAAAACACATTGCATTACAACTGCATCAATTAGGACATCAGGTTATGGGAGTGGATCATAATGAGGACAGAATAAATGATACCATAGACATTATGACCAATGCACAGATTGGGGACAGTACCAATGAAGAATTTTTACGTTCACTTGGAGTAGACAACTACGATGTATGCATCGTAACCATCGGAAGTGATTTTCAGTCTTCTCTGGAAACCACCTGTTCGTTAAAAGAACTGGGAGCCAAATTTGTTGTTTCTCGGGCAGAGCGGGACGGACAGGCAAAATTCCTGCTCCGAAATGGTGCAGACGAGGTAGTATATCCGGAAAAGCAGATTGCAAAATGGGCTGCCATCCGTTATACATCAAATCACATTCTGGATTACATTGAGCTGGATGAGGCCCATTCCATATTTGAGGTTACGATTCCAAAGGAATGGTTAGGTATGAGCATTGGACAAATTGATATTCGTAAAAAATATAACATCAATATCATAGCAGTAAAGGATAACGGGCAGACAAATTTATCCGTAACGCCGGATACCCTTCTGACTGCTGACAAGACAATGCTGGTTCTTGGCGAGGATAAGGCATTGCAGAAATGTTTCCATATCTAATGAAAAAGAAAGGCGGTGAACATAATGGGTGTATGGAGCAGTATTATATTAATTCTGGCAATGTCAGGTGTATTTGGATTCCATCTGATGACAAAGCTGGATAAATTTTTAGATGTGAACCGAAAGGCAATCGAGAAAGAAAATGAAAGCTGTGAGCCATCCTGTGTTATGCTTGCCAACTCACTGACAGATGAGGAGATTTTGGAAGAAATTCGTAGGTTTCGCAAACATCATGAAGACATAAATGTGTTGCTATATGACAGTCCCCACACGGAATTAATGAACAGTATGACATACCGGACTTTACAAAAGTGATAGAAAACAATCTGAAATGTGGTATAATTTACTCCATCAAGGTGGTATAATGTACTCCATCAAGAAAGAAAGTGATGATTCAGATGAAAAAGGGACAAATACATAGCGATATAAATGGTGCAGAACATATCATGGTCTGTTTATCTGCATCACCATCTAATGTGAAAATAATTAAGACTGCGGCTAAAATGGCATCTGCCTTTGGCGGCAGTTTTACTGCGCTTTATGTAAAGTCTGCAAATACAGACAAGATGAATGAGTTTGATAAAAAACGTTTACAGAGTAATATTCAGCTGGCAGAACAGCTGGGAGCTGAAATTGCAATCACACATGGAGAGGATGTGTCTTTCCTGATAGCAGAATATGCCAGAATATCGGGTGTGACACAGATTATTATCGGGCGAAGCAATATCAAGCGTCACCATTTTTGGAGCAAACCCACCCTGACAGAGAAGCTGACGGAAATTGCACCTAACTTAGATATACACATTATACCGGATGGAAGCTTAGGAACAACCTATAAAAACAGAGAAGATTCTGTATTGTACAGATTGGCAATATCCCATCCAAAGGATATTTTCACAATGCTGCTTCTTCTTACAGGTGTCACTTTGTTAGGGCAGGTATTCTATCATTTTGGTTTTACGGAGGCTACTATTATCGCCATTTATATTTGGGGGGTATTGCTGATTTCTTTATTTACCAGAGGATATGCCTGTGGCATTGTCGGTTCCTTAATGAGTGTTACACTGTTTAATTTCTTTTTTACAGAGCCGCGTCTGACACTACATGCTTATGATTCAAGATATATCGTGACATTTGGGATCATGATGGCAGTTTCCATTATGACAGGAACATTAGCATCAAAGGTAAAGCTCCATGCAAAGATGTCAGCCCAGAACGCATTTCGGACAAAGGTGCTGCTTGATACGAATCAGCTTTTACAAAAGGCAAAAAGCGATGAAGATATTATTAACATTACGGCAACACAGTTGATGAAATTATTAAACCGCTCGGTTGTGGTATATACCGTCAAAGAAGAAAAACTGTCTAAAGGGCTTCTGTTTCCGGTGAAACCAGAGGCAAATAGTGGGGAACTGTTTTCTGATTTAGAGTATAATGCGGCACATTGGGTTTATCAAAACCGGCACAGAGGCGGAGCTACAACGGATGCGTATACGAATGCGAAGTGCTTATATCTTGCCATACTCATTTATGATAAGGTCTATGGTGTGATAGGTATTCACGTTGAAAAGAAACTGGATTCCTTTGAAAACGGTATGCTGTTATCTATCATAGGGGAGTGTGCTCTGGCAATGGACAATAACCGCAATGCGAAGGAGAAGGAAATGGCAGCTGTGCTTGCCAAGAACGAACAGCTGCGGGCGAATCTGCTACGTGCCATTTCCCATGACCTGCGTACACCGCTTACGGCAATTTGCGGGAATGCGGAGAATGTACTTACAAACTATGAAACACTGGATGCTGATATGAGAGAGCAGATATTTAAGGAAATTTATGATGATTCCCAGTGGCTCATTGGTATTGTGGAAAATCTTCTTTCCGTTACAAGAATAGAAGAAGGAAGAATGAATTTTAATATGTCCATACAGCTTATGGATGAGGTTATCAGTGAGGCACTGGTACATATCAGACAGAAACGTAACAGGCATGATATTAAGGTTTATTGTGAGGATGAATTACTGCTTGCGAAGATGGATGCTAAACTGATTGTGCAGGTAATAATCAATCTGGTAGATAATGCAATAAAATATACACCTTATGGTACCTCCATCCGCATAGTGGCAAAAAAGGAATCAAAGGCTGTAGCAGTCAGTGTGATTGATAATGGTCCGGGGATTCCAAAGGAAATAAAGCCCCGTGTTTTTGATATGTTTTATACAGGAGAGAACAATGTCGCAGACAGCCGCCGAAGTCTTGGTCTTGGTCTTGCCCTTTGCAAGTCCATAATCAATGCGCACGGCGGAGAGATAACATTGACAGACAATCAGCCGCAGGGCTGTAATTTTACATTTATGTTACCATTGGAAGAGGTGAGAATTGATGAATAAACTTCAAATATTGGTGGTAGAAGATGATAAATCCGTCAGGAATTTAATGTCTACCACTTTAAAGGCACATGATTATAAATATATAGTGGCGAAAAACGGAGAAGAAGCCATTCTTCAGGCATCCACTTATAATCCGGACATTGCATTGCTTGATTTGGGACTTCCGGATATGGATGGGATTGAGGTGATTAAGAAAATCAGGACATGGTCTAATATGCCGATAATCGTCATAAGTGCAAGAAGTGAAGATGCAGACAAGATAGAAGCACTTGACAATGGAGCAGATGATTATCTGACAAAGCCTTTTTCTGTGGAGGAGCTTCTTGCAAGACTTCGTGTAACAGCCAGAAGACTTGCCATGATGCAGGCAAATAATGCGAATGAATCCGTATTTAGGAATGGTAAATTAAGGGTAGATTATGCAGCAGGAAGTGCATATATGGATGAGGAAGAACTGCATCTGACACCCATTGAGTATAAATTGTTATGCCTGTTATCACAAAATGTAGGAAAAGTTCTGACACATACCTTTATTACACAAAAAATCTGGGGCAGGAGCTGGGATGATGATGTGGCATCCTTAAGAGTGTTTATGTCAACACTCAGAAAGAAGATAGAAACAGGTCCAGAGTCACCACAGTATATCCAGACGCATATAGGAGTAGGTTATCGTATGCTGAAGGTCGAATAAGTAGTTTAGAGAATTATATTTGCTCGTTCTATTCGTTTTTCTTTTCCTCATTGTCCTGCTGCTGAAGATAGAACATTGCCTTTTGAGTTTCAATCTCCGCTTTCAGTTCTTCTTTTGTCGGCAAGTATAATTTGTACTTGGAAGCAAATAATTGTTCATTGCCATGCATAACAGAATAACGGGCAATATCATCATCTGTATCGGAACAAAGAACAATACCGATTGTTGGGTTATCGCCCTCACTGCGTTTCAGTTCGTCATACATACGGATATACATGTCCATCTGTCCTACATCTTGATGTGTTATCTTCTCTGTTTTCAAGTCGATGAGGACAAAGCATTTCAGTATGTAATTGTAAAACACAAGGTCGATATAATAGTCCTGCTTCTCCGTATGAATATGCTGCTGTCTTGCCACAAAAGCATATCCCTTTCCAAGCTCCATCAAGAACTTCTGCAAATTGGAAAGGATACTTTTCTCAAGGTCACTCTCTGTAAAATCTGTATTCTGCGAAAATCCTAAGAACTCCGCAACTACCGGATTTTTGATGAACTCCAACTTATCATTCTGATACGGTGCAGTCAGTTCCTTCATTTCACTTTTTACAAGCTCTTTTTTCTGAGTCCCCAGCATACGGTAATAATACTGAGAAGAAATATTCCTCTGCAAAGTACGGACACTCCAAGTCTGTTCTGCTGCTTCTTTCTCATACCAGTCACGAGCTTCAGGATCTTTGACCTGTAATAATGTTCTATAATGCGACCACGAAAGCAGAACGCCAGATTGTCTACACGCCGTGTCGACAATTTCAGGAAAGGTTTTATAAAACTTCAGACAATGATATAAATTACTTCTATCATATCCTTTTCCATATCGCTGAGTCAGTTCTTTAGAAATTTTCTTTATTACCTCTAGCCCATACTCCGAGCGTTCATCTCCACCTAATTCTTCTTCTGCTATTCTGTAACCAATCAACCAATTTCTCTGCACGAGCAATGTATTGACAGCCTGATATGCAGCTTTTTGTGAGGACTCGATAATCCCACACATATCTTTTAAGATGTCATCGGTTTTAACAAAATTATCCATAAAACTATTTTGACCGATTTTTTCTAATTTATTCTCCATAGCCATCACTCCTTTGGATTTCATTTTCAAATTATTCGCTTTCCTGCATATCCTCATCGGCTTGTGCAATCATTTGTCTGTATTGTTCTTTCACACTCTCAGGTGCAAGTATCTGTACTTTGCCATTAAAGCCAAACACCCAACCGATCTTCTCAATCAGAGTTTCACTTTTCTTCTTTGTAATGAACTTCGATGACTCTACTGCATCTATCAGCAACTTCAGTTCCGGCAATTCAAACTTACGACTGGCTACAAAGTATTTGCTCTGAGTAGAATGGATAGTAACAATATCCATTCCAAACTCCTGAAGTGCAGCAATATCTTTTGTGACCGTCGTTCTATGTGCAGATATTCCGTATTCATCATTCAATATATTGATTAACTGTGTTGTGGAAAGAGGATTTTCTTCATCGGTTCTTTCCAGTAAAATCTTTTGTAAATATAAAATCCTTGGCTTTGTTTCCATAGCCCGTCCTTTCTAAATTTTCACAATACTTTATATGAAATATAACCATTCTCATTTTAATTAAAGTGGTAAATCCACTTTCATTGCATCTATATCTTCCATAATTCTTTCTTTGTAGAAATAAAATAGTCCCCCAAATTTTTCCTTATTTTGCTCAAATTGTCCATATTCATTTCCAAAAATGTCACGAATTACAAAAGGTAACACATAATCTGAAATCGGGGTATCCATCTTTATATGTTCCATTCCAATAGTATTTATAATTCTCGAATAATTTTCAGTAAACCAAATATTATCTGTCCATTGCTTATTACATCTAAATGCTTCAAGCTTCGTAAGTCAACGGGAATTCTCCATAATCCTTATTTTCTAACATAAGCTTAGCAAATGCTATATACAAATTATAATCATTTCTATCCAGTTTCTCATAAGGAAAGGAAATAAGATATTCCAAAAACTCTTTTTTAGAATTATCGGTGTTTTCACATACTGCGGAACAATAATGTAAAAACAGTTCTTCTTTTTCTCCCGCCAAAGCACTTGCCATCATATAAAAAGTTAATGTTTCTTGCTGTTGAAAAGGCACTCCAAAAATATATACCGAAATCAATGTTGACAAGTAAAATATCTTATCATAATTACAGATAAAGAAATGCTTATCATCAAGCACATTTGTTATAAAATATTTTAGGGCTTCATTATTACGCTGAGTCATAAGCTCAGAACCTTTTATTTCTCCTGTAAATCCGAAACGATTCTTAAACTGTCTATACTTGTTCAGTATTTCTATTTCATCTTCTTTATCAGCAACAAAAACACTTCCCAATACAAAATGTCGTTGTCCATTCATTAACATAGGGAGTAACCAATCACGTAACTCGGTTAAATGTTGGTTTTCCAATGCTATTTCGTGCATTTGTTTGTATATCGGTTCAGATAGGCTGTAATACTGTTTTAGTACTATACTATCAGGGATACAAACAAATAATTCTTCGATAGCCCCCTTACTTATGTGTTTTTGACAGTTACCTGTAGATATTGAAGTGTAATGTTTTAATAATCGCAACATATTTTGATAGATAAAAGGGCTTTTAAATATCTCATTTTCGAGAATTCCGACAACGGACTGATTGGCACAAGCGTCTAATGCAAGAATACTTGCTCTTATATTACCAGTAATTGAGATAACGGTTGTATTTTTACTCATCAATTTGGTAGGCGAATTTTCCAGTCCAAACTGAGTAATTTTCTTTTCTGAAGAAACAACCGGAAATTGTGCAATCTCCCCGGGTATGAATGCAATCGTTCAGAAATTGAAGGGTCTGTTAAAGACAAAAAGCATTGGCACCGACTCTGACTGTGCATTGTCTCACCCTGATGCCAATGACCTGGAAAAACTGAAAGAAGCCGTTATGGATCCATCCTTCTGATAAGACCATAAAATAAGGCAGCCCCACATAGCTGAGTCTGCCTTACTCTCTTTATTTAACGTTGATGCCACTGGCATATTGCTGCAGAAACTGCTTCTTTCCACATGGTCTCCCAAAATAATATCCCTGCAGATAATCAACCTTCATTTCTTTCATTTTCGGAAGCCATTCTTTTTCCTCGATGCCTTCTGCGCATATCCTGACGTTAATACTATGTACCATGGGGATGATATTTTTATATAATTCATAATCCCTGTCACTGTTCATCGCCTTGGCAGTAAAATCCCTATCCATTTTCACGTAACTTGGATTCATATCACGGATACAATGAAGATTCGAATATCCTGTTCCAAAATCATCGATCACAAAGGGAATCCCGTTCTTGTCCAGAGTTTTACGGAATTTACAGAACGAAGGTGTCATATCCATAAATCCGCTTTCTGTCATTTCAACACATAAGCATTCCGGCTGTAATGAATATTTTTGAATTGCATCCAGAATAACCCGCTCCACATTGCCTTGCAGGATCTGAACATAGGATACATTTACATTCATCCGGAAGTCAGGAATATATTTCTGCATTTCACAGCACATTGCTGCAGCTTCGTTCAAAATATATCTTCCAGCGGGAATGATCAATCCGGTCTCTTCCAATAATGGGATAAACTCCATCGGTGAAACAAACTCCCGCCCTTCTTCCGTTATCATGGAAAAACGCATCAGCGCCTCTGCTCCAATGATCTGTTCGGACTGACAGTCCACGATCGGCTGGTAGTATACTTCAAAGCCATCATAATGGTTCACAATAGCATTACGAAGTGTTGCTATGATTCTTCCTTTTCGTAAAAAGACCTCATAGTCATCCCGGTCAAAAATATAGAATCCATTTTTACCCATGCTTTTTGCCTGTTTCAAGGCAAATTCAAACTTTTTGCGGCATTCTTCGGTTCCCTCACAAAATGTTGCTGC
>ENA-ORLW01002556-ORLW01002556.1-human-gut-metagenome-genome-assembly--contig:-NODE-2556-length-16028-cov-4.402859_pt1 | contig 16028 bp, 15 predicted proteins | sample MGYA00243017_ERZ508829 | MGnify/ENA primary metagenome ERZ508829 (study PRJEB26277, sample SAMN04329776) | human gut metagenome | biome: human-associated habitat | host: Homo sapiens | place: USA...
TGCATTAGAAAAATGCAGTTGACGGGACTTGAACCCGTACGAGCTAGGCTCACAAGATCCTTAGTCTTGCGCGTATGCCAATTCCGCCACAACTGCATATTTTGTTTTTGTCTGTTGAGCAACTTCATTTGTTGTTTCTTTGTTTTCTCTGTTGCTCACCTGACGATATATATATTATCACATGGGCAATGATTTGTCAACACTTTTTTCAAAAAAAATCAAAAAACTTTTTGTAGGTGCCTTTTTGTGTCTAAAAGCCAAAAAATACTCCCAAAAAGCAACCAATAGTTTACTTTGTGGGAGTATTCGTGTTTTTTCGTTCTTTTGTTACAATCTCCTGTGTCAATTACAGGCCAACTGCAAAACCAACAATTAAAACGATAATACCAAGTGCTATACGATAAAGCGCAAAGCTGTTGAAATTGTGACGCTTGATATACTGCATTAAGAACTTAATTACAATCATAGAAACGCCATAAGAAACAACCATCGCCAACAAAACAACAAAGAACTGCTCTGCTGAAAAACCGCCGCCCTTTACAAGGAACTTAACAAGCTTCAGACCGCTGGCACCAAACATAACAGGAATTGCCAGATAGAAGGTATACTCTGCTGCAATAAAGCGAGAACATCCAAACAGCATACCGCCGATGATCGTGATTCCTGAACGAGAAGTTCCCGGGATCAATGACAATAACTGAAATACACCTATAATAAATGCTGTCTTATAGCTAAGCTGTGTAAACTTTACAATTGATGGACGGACCTTTTGATTTCTCATCTCGATTGCAATAAATGCAATTCCGACTACAATAAGCATAATTGCTACTACAAGCCAATTCATCAGGTATTTATCAATAAGATCATTGAACAATATACCAATCACACCAGCAGGGATACAGCCAATAATTACCTTCTTCCACAGTTCGATAGTATTGTGCTTCTGCTCTTTTGTCTTTCTGGCCGAAAATGGATTCAGCTTATAAAAGAACACCGTGACAACCGCTAGGATCGCACCAAGCTGTATAACAACATCAAACATTTCTGTAAATTCAGCAGTAAACACCTCTGGTGCACTTGTCTTCCAGAAGGCATCTACCAAAATCAGATGTCCGGTACTGCTGACAGGAAGCCACTCGGTAATTCCCTCTACAATGCCAAGAAAAATGACTCTCAGCCACTCAATAATATTCATTTTTTAATTTTCCTTTCTGTTATTCCCTCTTTACATACGATTTTCAATTTGCCAGTCAATTGGCGCAAGACCATTTTCTTTTAAGTACTCATTTGTACGGCTAAACGGTCTGCTTCCAAAAAATCCTCGGTATGCAGACAGCGGACTCGGATGCGCTGATTCAAGGATCAGATGCTTTGAATTGTAAATCATCGGCTTTTTTGACTGTGCTGGTCTGCCCCACAAAATAAACACCATCGGGCGATCCTGTCTGGCAAGTGCTTCAATAGCAGCATCTGTAAACTGCTCCCAACCAATCCCCTTATGTGAGAACGCCTGATGTGCGCGGACTGTTAAAAGAGTATTTAACATCAAAACACCCTGCTTTGCCCATTTTACCAGATATCCATTGTCTGGAATATAGCAGCCTAGGTCTTCGTGCAGTTCTTTATAAATGTTGACCAGAGAAGGCGGAATTTCTACGCCCGGCTTTACAGAGAAAGACAAACCATGTGCCTGACCTGGCTCATGATACGGATCCTGTCCGAGAATGACTACCTTTACTTTGGAGAGCGGCGTTAAATTAAACGCAGTAAAGATCTCATCGGATGGCGGATACACCACATGTGTGGTATACTCTTCGACTACTTTTTTATAGAGACTGGCATAATATGGCTTTTTAAACTCTGCGCTAAGCGGCACAAGCCAGTCATTTGCAATTGCCCCCATTGTTTTCCTCCACAAATCAATTGATACGCACGCTGATGCCGCGTTCCTTCAAATATCGTTTTAAATCTGCAATCTCAAGCTCCTTATAATGGAACAAACTTGCCGCAAGCGCAGCATCTGCCTTTCCATCTGTGAGCGCCTGATAAAAATGTTCCTTCGTTCCTGCACCGCCAGATGCAATGACTGGAACACTAACTGCCTCTGATACTTGTCTTGTCAGCGCAATGTCGTAGCCTGTCTTCATACCGTCGCAGTCCATACTTGTTAGAAGAATTTCTCCTGCACCCATTCTTACAGCCTTTGCTGCCCACTCTACTGCATCAAGTCCAGTATCAATACGGCCTCCGTTTTTATAAACATTCCATCCGCTGCCATCTGCTCTTTTTTTTGCATCAATCGCCACAACTACACACTGACTTCCAAATTTATCAGCTGCATCACTTATAAGCCGCGGTGTATTGATAGCAGATGAATTGATTGATATTTTGTCTGCGCCCTCACGAAGAAGCATACGAAAATCCTCTACTGTACGGATTCCGCCGCCTACAGTAAATGGAATAAATACCTTCTGTGCTACCCTGCGCACCATATCAACCACAATGTTTCTGGAATCACTTGACGCTGTAATATCAAGAAATACCAGCTCATCTGCACCTAGCGCATCATAAGCTGCCGCTATCTCAACTGGATCTCCGGCATCCTTTAAATTCACAAAATTAACACCCTTTACAACTCGTCCGTTATGTACGTCCAGGCAAGGAATAATTCGCTTTGTAAACATTAGCCTTCCCTCCTTTGCGCCAAGAAATTTTTAAGAATCGCAAGCCCTGTTTTTGAACTCTTCTCTGGGTGAAACTGACATGCAAAAACATTTTCTTTTTCTACCGATGCGTGGATAGTAACACCATATTCTGCTGTTGCTGCTACGATTTTTGGGTCTTTGGCCTGCAGATAATACGAATGCACAAAATACACATAAGGTTCCTTTTCCAGTCCCTTAAATAATGACGCTCCCTCGCGTACATTCAGGGAGTTCCATCCCATATGTGGAATTTTAAGACCCGGACCTTCTGGAATGCGCACAATCTTTCCCTTAAGAATACCAAGACCAGCTACGCCTGGTGTCTCCTCACTGCTCTCAAAAAGAAGCTGCAGACCCAGACAGATACCTAAAAATGGAATTTGTCTGTTTATTGCCTCATGGATAACATCAATTAATCCAAACTTATTTAAGTTTTCCATCGCATCTCCAAACGATCCCACTCCCGGCAAGATAATATGATCTGACTGAAGAATTACCTCAGGATCTCTTGTCAAAACAGGTGTCTCTCCCATTGACAGAAGTGCCTTTTCTACACTTTTAATGTTTCCTGCATCATAATCAATAATCGCTATCAACGTGCCACCCCCTGATTCATGTGTGTAAAAACAGCTTGATTATATCATATGATTATTCATGTGACAACTGTTCTGCTATTTCTTTTACAAATTGGATGCAATTTTCCTTCACACCAATACCTCTGCCATTTAAATCGGCCGGCACCTGATACAGCATCGGATGTACACGAATCAGCGTTGCCTTCTGATGCATGGACAGCACTTTCTCAAATGGCCAGCGCATAACCATCGGATCAGCAAAGCCCTCACCAAGCTCTAAAATCGTAAGTTCATGCGTCAATGAGCAGCTAAGCCAGTTCATATAGGCTTCCCACTGCTTTTCTTGTCCTTCCACCTTCGGTGCTGCCGTCAAAAACTTAGAAATTCGCCCATCTAACAGCTTTTGATCCGTATTTGAGGTAATTACAAAACAATTTCTTCCTTTTGCCAGCTTTGCCAGCGTATCATATACCTCATCAATTTGTTTTTCATTATCCTCTTTCACTGACAGCTGCGTGCCGATTCCGATTAACAGCATTTCACTGTTTATTATCTTATTCCATACTTCCTGTGTCATTCTCATTCTCCTGTACATCTGTTTCTTCTTTTGGCGCTTTTTTTAAGCAAAACCAGAATGCAACGCCTTCTGCTGTATTATATACACCAAACGGCTGCTTATGAGCATCCATAATGGCTTTTACAATAGAAAGACCGATACCGCTTCCTCCATATTCTCTTGTTCTTGCTTTATCGACCTTATAAAACTTGATCCATACTTTATCAAGGGAATCTTCTGGAATAGGATCGCCCGTATTGGCTACCGTTATCTTTACAGTATCCTCTTGTTCCTCTAGCGTCACACAAATACGCATGTCTCCATTTACATGGTTCATTGCATTGCTTATATAATTAGTACAAACTTCCTCAATTTTAAATTCATCACCAATCACCATACAGGAAGCAGGATACTGTTTTATCACCTTAATTTCCTTCTTTTGCATTTCCAGTGCACTTGAATTGAGAAGTGTTGTAAGCATCTCACAAATATCAAATGGTTCTTCTGTGAGTGCATCCTGTCCAAATTCAAGATGATTGAGTGTAAGAAGCTTTCGTACCATGCGGTTCATTTTTTTTGCTTCATCGACAATTACATCACAATAAAAAGCACGGCTTTCTGGATCGTCACTGATTCCTTCCTGAAGACCTTCCGCATAACCCTGGATCAATGCAATTGGCGTCTTTAACTCATGCGAAACATTTGACAAAAATTCTTTTCGCACTTCGTCAATCTGGATTTTTTCATCAATATCCTTTTTCAACTGTTCATTTGCTGTCTGCAGCTGATTAATTGTACTCTCTAACTGCTCTGACATTGAGTTCATGCTGTTTCCCAAAAGACCAATTTCATTATTCAGATCGCCCGTATATTTGCTCGTAAAATCAAGATTTGCCATATGATCTGCAATCTCAGCAAGCTGCAGAAGCGGTCTTGTCAGACGATTAGATATCACACTGATGACAATAAGTGCAAGCAGCATTCCTCCTAAGCAGGTGAACATGAAAAATTGATTGGAAATCTGTGCACTGTCCTGCACAGCTTCTAACGGCGTAGACATTAAAAAGAAGGTTCCATTGCTTAAAGAACCATAACAGTCCATATATGAGGTTCCTTCAATAGGATCATAATATTTTAAAATTTTATATCGTTCCCCTTGCTTTAATGTTGTGACTGTGTCCATGCGGTCCCATACCAAAATATACTGCATAAGACGATGACGAAGTTCGCTCGCCTGCATGTTAGATACACAGTTTGCACTCACTTCATCTAGTGACCAGTCTGATGTTGTCTGAATAAAAGAAATATTATCTGCATCACGCATGCTAATCAAAACTGCGCTGACTTTACTATCATTTTCACTTTTATTATTAGTCAACTGATCAAGCTTTTGATAATAATGAACAACCTTTTCCTGCTTCTTCTGATAATAAAAATCCTTCAGCAGTCCGTTATTTAACCCTATACACAACACCATTGTCAATGTAAGAATTGCAACAAAGGCAGTCATAATCTGTGTTCTTATGGATGATTTCATCATTCTACCTCAAATTTGTAGCCCATGCCCCAGATGGTATGAATATATTCGCCCTTCTCACCCATCTTGCTTCTTAATTTCTTTACGTGAGTATCAATTGTTCTGGCATCGCCAAAATAATCATAATTCCAAACATTATTTAAAATTTTTTCTCTTGACAGTGCTAATCCTCTGTTTTCCATAAAATACGTCAAAAGTTCAAATTCTTTGAAACTAAGCTCAATTTCCTTGCCATCTATTGTTACCTGATTTGCTGCTTTATCTATCACTATTCCGCCGCACTCTAACTTGCTTGATTTTACCTGATTGCTTCTCTTTAATACAGCTCCGACTCTTGCTACTAAAATCTTAGGACTGAATGGCTTGCTTATATACTCATCTACACCAAGATCAAAGCCATGCAGCTCATCCTGTTCCTCACCCTTTGCAGTCAGCATAATAACAGGTACCTGCGAATATTCGCGGATTGTCTTTAACACCTGCCAACCATTCATCTTTGGCATCATAACATCAAGAAGGATTACTGCAATATCCTTATTCTGGAAAAAAATCTCTACTGCTTCCTCTCCATCTCCAGCCTCGATGACTTCATAGCCGTCTCTTGTCAAAAAGTCACTTACAAGCTTTCTCATTCTGCTCTCATCATCTACTACCAATACTTTTATCTTTTCCATTGCGTATTCCATCCTTTCTTTGTCAGCATAATTCGCGTTTGTAAACATTTTATCAAATAAATATGGCAAAGATGTGAACAAAACTGCATGAACAAAAAAAACCGCCCTGGCAAATGCCAGAGCGGAAAATAATGTCTTGATTACATGATATCCTGATTTGCAATACCGTCCATATCATCGAAATCCTGATTCTCGCCAACCATACCCCAGATAAATGTGTATGCCTGAGAACCTGAACCACTGTGAATAGACCAACTTGGAGAAATAACAGCTTCCTCGTTTCTCATAACGATATGACGAGTCTCCTGCGGTTCTCCCATGTAATGCATAACAAACGCATCTTCTGGAATATCAAAGTACAGATAAACCTCCATACGTCTGTCATGTGTATGACATGGCATTGTGTTCCATACGCTGCCTGGCTCAAGCTTTGTCATACCCATTTCAAGCTGACAGCTCTCTACCTGACCTGGAAGGATATACTTGCAGATTGTACGATGATTTGAAAGCTCAAGTGAACCAAGCTCTACCTTGTTCTCATCCTTAACGATTACAACACCTTCCTCTGGTGTACCCTCTGGCTTGATTAAAACAGTTGGGCAAGTACGATGTGCCGGAGCACTGTTTAAATAGAATTTTGCCGGATTAGAAGCATCAGCACTCTCGAATACGATCTTCTGTGTTCCCATTCCGATGTACATACCTTCCTTATAGTCAACGGTATATACCTTTCCATCAACAGTGATAGTTCCCTTGCCGCCGATGTTAATTACACCAAGCTCTCTTCTCTCACAGAAGTACTTTGCACGAAGCTCATCTCCTGCGGTCAGCTCAAGTGCACTCTCTGCCGGTGTTGCACTTCCTGTGATAATACGATCGATGTGGCTATATACCAGCTTGATTTCGCCTGGTACAAACAGTCCCTGAATCAGAAATTCCTCTCTGAGTCTCTGTGTGGTATAAGTCTTGACATCTCTTGGACTTACAGCAGTTCTTAACTCCATAAAAATCCTCCTTTGCTGCACGGCGCATACGCGCCGCACACATCCTTTATTTATATGCTTACTGCTGCTTACGCAGTGCTGCACGTTTACGAAGTGTTGGATCAAGAATCTTCTTTCTGATACGAAGGTTCTTTGGTGTTACCTCAAGTAACTCATCAGTATCAATGAAATCCATACACTGCTCAAGGCTCATCACCTTCTTTGGAACAAGGCGAAGTGCATCATCAGAACCTGAAGAACGAGTGTTGGACAAATGCTTTGTCTTGCAGACATTAACTTCTACGTCCTCTGCCTTACCAGTCTGACCAACAACCATACCAGAGTAAACCTTCTCACCAGGTCCAATAAACAATACACCTCTTTCCTGTGCATTGTAAAGACCATAAGTGATACTCTCGCCATCCTCAAATGCAATAATAGAACCCTGCTTACGATACTGGATATCGCCCTTGTACTCCTCATAACCATCAAAGATAGTATTGATGATACCATTTCCCTTTGTATCAGTCATGAATTCACCTCTGAATCCAATCAGACCTCTTGATGGGATAGAAAACTCCAGTCTTGTATAGCCGCCCTGTGTTGTTCCCATTCCATGAAGTTCACCCTTACGGCTGGAAAGCTTCTGGATAACAGTACCGGAAAACTCCTCTGGAACATCAATATAAACAAGCTCCATTGGCTCTAAAAGACGATTTCTCTCATCTCTCTTTGTTAAAACCTCTGCCTTGCTGACTGCAAACTCGTATCCCTCACGGCGCATGTTCTCAACAAGAACTGAAAGATGAAGCTCACCTCTTCCGGATACCTTAAAGCTATCCATGTTCTCAGTCTCCTCAACGCGCAGGGAAACGTCTGTGTTCAGCTCGCGGAACAGTCTCTCTCTTAAATGTCTTGAAGTAACAAACTTTCCTTCCTGACCAGCAAGAGGACTATCATTTACCATAAAGTTCATTGCGATAGTCGGCTCAGAAATCTTCTGGAACGGAATCGCTACCGGATTCTCCGGTGAACAAATCGTATCACCGATATGAATATCGCTAATACCAGAAATTGCAACAATGGAACCGATATCAGCACGCTGTACCTCTACCTTATTCAGACCATCAAACTCATACAGCTTACTGATTTTTACGCGGCGCTTCATACTCGGATCATGATGATTTACAATAACACAGTCCTGATTTACCTTTACAAAACCATTGTCAACCTTACCAACACCAATACGACCTACATATTCATTATAATCGATGGTGCTGATCAAAACCTGAGTCGGTGCCTCTGGATCACCTTCCGGTGCCGGAATATGCTCAATAATGGTTTCAAACAATGGAACCATATTCTCTCTAGGATCATCTAAATTTCTAACTGCAAAGCCAGCCTTTGCAGATGCATACAAGAATGGACAGTCTAACTGCTCATCACTTGCATCAAGATCCATCAAAAGCTCTAATACTTCATCTACAACTTCCGCCGGTCTTGCCTCCGGACGGTCAATCTTATTGATACATACAATAACAGACAGGTCAAGCTCAAGTGCCTTGCTTAAAACGAACTTTGTCTGCGGCATTGGTCCCTCAAATGCGTCAACAACAAGAATAACACCATTTACCATTTTCAGTACACGCTCTACCTCGCCACCGAAATCCGCATGTCCTGGTGTATCGATGATATTGATCTTGCAGTCTTTATAAGTAACTGCAGTATTCTTGGACAGGATAGTGATGCCTCTTTCTCTTTCGATATCATTAGAGTCCATGACACGCTCCTGAACTTCCTGATTCTCACGAAATACTCCGCTTTGCTTTAACAGCTCATCTACCAGTGTCGTTTTACCGTGGTCAACATGCGCAATAATCGCTACGTTTCTTACTGTCTCTCTCTTTGTTTTCATATAGAAAAAACTCCTCTTAATGCTAAAAACTTAATTCAGTTACACAAATCCCCCCAAACCAGCATCTGTCTTTTTAAACTTTTCATCAGCAAAAGAGAGCTGCCGGTTGGCAACTCTCTTATTGTAGCACAGATAATATTCATTTTGCAAGTAGTTTTCAAGATTCTGGTGCATCCTTTTGCACAGTTTCAGAAAGTGCAGTCAATGTTCCTGCAATCGAAGCCAGATTTGACGGCACAATGATCTTTGTTGCTTTACCGTCAGCTGCCTTCTCAAAAGCCTCCATACTCTTAATCTGAAGAACGGCTGCATCAGCCTTTGCTTCCTTAATATAAGCAATTCCATCAGCCTTCGCCTGAGAAACGCGGCGAATTGCCTCTGCTTCACCTTCTGCCTCACGAAGCATTGCCTCTTTCTTTGCCTCTGCACGAAGAATTGCTGCCTGCTTTTCAGCCTCTGCATCAAGGATTGCAGACTGCTTCTTACCTTCTGCGCGAAGAATTGCAGACTGCTTTTCACCTTCTGCACTAAGGATCGCTGCACGCTTGTCACGCTCTGCCTTTGCCTGCTTTTCCATAGAATTTTGGATGTCAGACGGCGGTGCGATATTCTTAAGCTCAACACGGTTTACCTTAATTCCCCACGGATCTGTTGCCTCATCAAGACTGCTTCTCATCTTAGTATTGATTGTCTCGCGAGAGGTCAGTGTCTCATCAAGCTCCATTTCACCAATAATATTTCTCAATGTGGTTGCTGTCAGATTTTCAATTGCCATCAGCGGATTTTCTACACCATACGCATAAAGCTTCGGATCTGTAATCTGATAAAATACAACTGTATCAATAAGCATTGTAACATTATCTTTTGTAATAACCGGCTGAGGATCAAAATCTACAACCTGTTCCTTTAAAATAACATTTCTTGCAACGTGATCAACAAATGGCATCTTGATATGAACACCAACTGACCATGTCGTAAGATAACCGCCAAGACGCTCTACGATAACAGCATGTGCCTGTGGCACAATGCGGATACATGAACCAATGATACATAAAATAACAATGACAATAATAACGCCTGCAATAAATTGAGGACTAAGAATAGATGCTGCTAACATACTCATACACTCCTTTTCTCTTAAATGATATACTGCTTATTCTTTTAACTGTTTTCCTGTGCTGTCCTTGACGGCTCAATCTTTGCAACGATCAGTTTGACACCACGTATGCCTGTGACAACAACACGGCTGCCTGCTTCGATGATTTCATCATCCTTCTCGGCAGCTGCTGTCCACTCCTGACCACAAATTACAGCTTTTCCAAAGCCTTCCTGATTATGTATTCGAGCCGTAACCGTCGCATAATCTCCAATTAAACTATCGACATTTGTCTTGACCGTCTTTGTCTGAAGAAAGCGTCCGGCAATGGGACGAACCAAAATCAATAACAGCATCGACACAGCTAAAAAAACAATAAGCTGAATTTCTAACGATGTCGAAAACAGTGAAGTAATAAATGCTGCAACGGCACCGACAGCAAACCAAATGGTTACAAGCTGAAATGTTGCCATCTCAATCGCTGTCAATACGATAAATACGATGAGCCAGACATAAACTTCTATACTGTCCACATCTAATCCTCCTTTCACTTTCGTTTTTCTTATGCTATCACAAAAATGATTAGTATTTTTCCGACTGTCATTTTTGCCAGATATTTTTGTAACCATTAAATTTTAAATCACATGATAAATCATCACTCTTAGTGTAAATACATGCTCGTCCCACATTGTTTCAACATTTCCGTCTGCATGCTCTAAAAGCTCATGCATGATGCGAAGCCCCATTCCATGCTCCTGTGGATTTTCTTTGCGGCTTATAAGGCGCCCATCCTGTGCTTTAAAAATGGTGCCATCATAGCGATTTTTAATTTCAATAAAAAGATTTTTTCGCTCAACCTTCATAAAAATCTTCACAAGACGTTCCTTCTCACTAACTCTGTCGCATGCCTCAATTGCATTGTCAAGCGCATTTCCAAGAACACCGCATAAGACAGAATCTGCCACCTCCATTTCTCTTGGAATGGAAATAGATTCCTCCACTTCAATCTTCTTTTCTCTTGCCACGGCCTTTTCAAAGTCAAGCACCGCATCTACAGTTCTATTTCCTGTTGTTGATGAGTGCGGTGTCATAAGGCTCTGCTCCTCGTTCAAGCGGCAGATTAAAGCATCGAAAGCTCCTTTTTGGGCAAGCATCAAAAGCTCCATATTGCGGTTTTTTCGCTCATGGCGCTCCTTTCGCATTGTTTCCTGAAAATGAGAAAGAGCCTCATACTGCTTTGCATAGTACTGAAGCTGACGGCTCGTCATATATTCCCTTCGCCTTGTCTTTTCCTTCCATGCTTCTTCCTTTTGAAACGCAAAAATTGTCTCGAACAGCAAAATAATCGCGGCAACCGCTGCGCTAAATAAGCTAAAAACTCCTTTTGTACGAATCAGAATCAAACAGCACGTATTTAACACACACCATAAAAGAAAATGCGGCAAAATGCAGCGCCAAGTTTTTTTCTGTTCTTCTTTTTTCAGAACTGCAAGATATTGTGATGTCGTATATAATGCAAAAAAATTGATCAATATTACAAGCAATAAATCTGTCATGTTTCGATCCCTCTCAATGTTTGTTCTTACTCAGAACCCCATTCCCAGAAGCGGCTGCGCACATTAGCGCGGTGTGCCTCACTTATACTTAAAATTGTGCCATCTCTAAGTGCAAGCTTTTCATACTGAAACGCCTCAACGTGCTCCATATTCACAAGATACGCTTTGTGAATCCGTACAAAATCTGCACTGATCGCTAAAAGTTCTTCCTCAGCCTCATCAAGCTTATGGTAATACTCGTATTCTCCACGCACAGTATGAACAATTACCTTTCGCTTGTTGCTTTCCAGATATACAATATCTCGGCAAAGAAGATTCACCACGTTTTTTCCAAAACGAATCGTAAACAGTTCTCTGTGAAAACGGCTGATTCGCTCAAATGCCTTATCCAACACATTCTCAAGTTCCTCTTGTTTTAACGGCTTTGACAAAAATCGAAATGGCTCTGCCTCAAACAGCTGGCGCATATACTGGTCATAACCGGAAACATATATAATAAGTGTCTGGTATGAAAGCTCACGAAGCTTTTTTCCAAGTTCTATTCCATCCATTTTTCGCATCTCAATATCAAGAAACAATATTTCAAAGCCTGCACCATTTTCAATTTCTTCTAAAAGTTCTTCCGCAGATGCAAATGTTTCAGCCTGCAGCTCCACTCGTTTTTTTTTCGCATAAGCCATTACAAGACTTCTAAGCTGCTCGGCAAACGGCATCTCATCATCACACATTGCACATGTTATCATTACACTTCCTCCTCAAATAAAAGAAGCTCTTTTCCATTCTTCGCGTAGTACCCATAATCTTCAATCTCTGTCTTAGCGCTGCCCTGAAAGCTCTCAAGAAGCTGTTTTTCCATAGATGTGCGTTCTGTAAGAGGTACAAGAAAGCGCACACTTACATCCTCTGCATATTCGCTGTCTAATTGGCTGTAGCCTCGCTGTCCCAACAGATAAAGAAGTGTTCCTATCTGGTTATATGTCACCTTTACTAAAAACTGTACAGCTGGAATTTTTTCAATCACCTCACTTGCTTCAACGCCAGCCTTTGCCGCCGCCGTGTAAGCGCGCACAAGACCGCCCGTTCCCAAAAGAGTACCTCCAAAATAGCGCGTGACAACAACAACCGTGTCGCAAAGACCTGCACCTGTCAGCACATCAAGCATTGGCTTTCCTGCTGTCTGTGAAGGCTCACCGTCATCACTGCAGCGCTTTAGCTCCTGTTTTTTTCCGATGCAGTATGCATAGCAATTATGTCTTGCATCCCAATATTTTTTGCGGATCGTCTCAATATAGGCAAGTGCCTCCTCCTCTGACTCCACATGCTCTAAATTTGCAATAAACCGTGATTTTTTCTCTACGATTTCTGCTGTATCTCCAATATAAACTGTCTTGTAGGCCTCTGACATTTTATTCACCTTATTCCTTTATACTTTTATTTCCATATGTTAAAAGCATTTTCGTATTTTTCTCTGCTGCAAAATGCTTTGTAGTTAGTGTATCTTATTTTGCAGCTTCTGTAAAGGTTTGCTTTTTTTCTGGTATTTTTCTCTATTTTTTGATATACTAAAGAATAAATGTCATTCCATGCTTGGAAAGCATTTATGCATGAATTTGACGGAAAGGCACTGATCTTTATGATTTTTAATAATGATGCAATAAAAAATGAGCTGTCAGGTCTTCTTGATACATCTAGGCAGGCCAGACGACACCATCTTATTTTTCTTTTAAAAATAGCACTGGCAATGTTTCTAATTCTTTGCTTCGCCGGCTTTGCTGTCGGCATTGGCTTTGTCCGTGGGGCAATTGATGCTGCTCCCTCTCTCGATATAATTGATGTACAGCCGCAGGGATATGCTTCTCAAATTTACGACGCAGACGGCAATCTTATGCAGACACTTGTCATGGAAGGCAGCAACCGCGAAGAAGTCAGCTTTGACCAGCTTCCTGATGATCTTGTAAACGCTTTTATCGCAATTGAGGACAGCCGCTTTTATGAACATAATGGAATTGATTTAAAGGGAATTTTGCGTGCTGCTTATGTCGGCATTACAAACGGACGATTTTCTGAAGGTGCCAGCACAATCACTCAGCAGCTTATTAAAAATAATGTGCTGCAGGGCGGCTACGAGACAAACATGACTGACAAACTGCGCCGCAAAATTCAGGAACAATTTCTTGCAGTAAAATTAGAAGATCAGCTAGACAGCAAAGAAACTATTCTTGAATACTATCTTAATACAATTAATCTTGGCGGCAACTGTCTTGGTGTACAGACAGCTGCTCACCGCTATTTTGGCAAAAATGTATGGGAATTAACATTATCTGAATGCACTGTTTTGGCTGCCACCACATCAAACCCATCACGCTATAATCCGCTTACACATCCAAAAGAAAATGCAGTGCGCCGAAAGATCGTTCTTGAAAAAATGTATGAGCAAAATTTTATCACTTATGATCAGAAAAACGATGCACTTGATGATGATGTGTACAGCCGCATTCAGACAGTTGACAATGCCACTTCAGGCAGTACAATCTTTTCTTATTTTACAGATGCTGTATATAATCAAGTTTGTGATGATCTGCAGTCAAAGCTTGGCTATTCTGCCTCACAATCTTATAAACTTCTCTACAGCGGCGGCCTGCAGATTTATTCAACAATGGATCCGTCCATTCAGGCTATTGTCGATGAAGAGATCAACAATGCTGACAATTACATCTCTTCAACAGGAAGCAGGCTTTTAGAATATTCACTTAATTATGCGCTTACTGTATGCCATGCAGACGGTTCTGAAAGCACCTATACAGAAAATGATCTGATAAGCTATTTTCAGTCAGAAAAAAAACAGGCAACGTTTGCAAATATTTATGCTTCAAAAGAAGATATTTATCGCTCTGTCCGTGAATTTAAAGCATCACTGCTTATTTCTGGTGACTCAGTTACAAACGAAACCATTACTCCTATTCTCGAACCGCAGGAATCTGTCGTTGTCATGAATCAGTCAAATGGTCAGGTTGCTGCCATATCCGGCGGCCGCGGTGAAAAAGAAGGAAGCCTCACTTTAAATCGTGCTCTGCACTGCCACAGGCAGCCAGGTTCTGCTTCAATGATAATCAGCACATTTGCACCTGCTATCGACTCGTGTGGTGCCACTCTTGCCTCCACATATTATGACGCTCCTTATTCATCCGGAAATCAGCAGGTCTTAAACTGGTGGGGAAATCCGTATCTTGGCTACAACAATATACGTCAGGCTATCACATATTCCATGAATGTCATTGGTGCCAGATGCCTGACTTCTCTTGTGTCTGATTCTACTGCCTATGATTATTTAGAGCTTTTTGGTTTAGTCGATGCTAACGTGTTTGAATCTTCAGCCTCTCTTGCCTCCGCAAGCCAGTCATATACTGTCACAAACGAAATGCTTACTGCTGCCTTTGCTTCCATTGCAAATGATGGAATTTACCAAAAGCCAACCTACTACACAAAGGTTTTAGACCGCCAGGGTAATATTCTTCTTGAAAGTGTTCCTTCTCAGACAAGAATTATTAAAAGCTCCTCTGCAGCTCTTTTAACAAACGCAATGGAGGATGTGATTTCATCTGATTCCTCTTATTACTATCAATATGGAATCACACCAACTGGTACACTTTGTCAGGTTGATTCAATGACACTTGCTGGAAAGTCCGGAACAACGACAAGCGGAAGCGACGTTTGGTTCATAGGCTACTCTCCTTACTACACCTGCGGCATATGGTCTGGATATGATGACTCAAAGGTGCTTTCAAATGGAACTGAATACCACAAGACGATCTGGCAGAAAATTATGGCTCGCATCCATACTGATCTTGATAACAAAGATTTCATCTTTACAGATGAATTAGAATCTGCAAAGATCTGCAGCAAGTCAGGTCTTCTTGCAGTTGACGGCGTGTGCAATAGCAGTTCAAGCAACGCTTCTGTATACACAGAATATTTTGCACCTGGCACAGCACCAACAAGCTATTGTGACCGCCACTATGCACTTCGTATCTGCACAGAATCAGGCAAAAGTGCAACAAAATACTGCCCGGGTGATTTGGTTGTACAGCGCGTTTACCTTCATATCGATGACAGTGATCTTTCAAGTGGCACAACAACAGATTCTGATTATCTGGCACCATCGAATTTGCAAAGCTGTGACATTCATACGGGTGATTCTAGTCGGTAAGTTTACAAAACTTTAAGCATAAGAAAACGGCCATACCATTTCTGGTATGACCGTTTTTTATGCTTTTAATAAAACCACCAAAATTACTTAAAGTACTTAACACCTGACTCAAACAGCTTCAGATCCTGCTCGCCGTAGATATTGATTGCTACAGAATCTCCGATACGCTCTGAATGTGCCATCTTTCCATATACACGTCCATCTGGGCTTGTGATACCTTCGAT
>ENA-ORLW01002567-ORLW01002567.1-human-gut-metagenome-genome-assembly--contig:-NODE-2567-length-15953-cov-45.856576_pt1 | contig 15953 bp, 15 predicted proteins | sample MGYA00243017_ERZ508829 | MGnify/ENA primary metagenome ERZ508829 (study PRJEB26277, sample SAMN04329776) | human gut metagenome | biome: human-associated habitat | host: Homo sapiens | place: USA...
ATCTATGCCGAAACCTCCTGACTGTCAGTTGAAATGCTCAATTCTGCTCAAATCTTCATTTTATCCTATTCTTTTTCTAAAAAATACAAAGTGTTCTACAATCAATAGTATAATACCAGATGCCAAGCCAATGCATGTATCATATAGAAAGTCCTTCCATTTATTGTGTTTTTCCGCTTCTTTTTTCTGTTTACCTGCATATTTAGAAATAATAACGTGTGGCTTATATGTTTTCACGGGAATACACAACGAGCCTATTATTACAATAAGTCCTATTGCCAATAATAAATATGGGTTTATTATACTTGCATTTGCATTAGAATAAAGCATATGAGAAGCAATAATGATTGATACAATGCCTACAATTCGGATTATGCGTATAATAATACAAGCTATTAGAATAATTATAGCATATAGGTATTCTAAAATCGTAGCAATAATTGCTGAAACGGAGTTTGCAGCCGAAGGTTCTATTTCAGCATCACATGACGTCAATGATAGGGCAAAGACTAATATAGTAAAATACTTAAAAAGATGTTTCATACTTTTTAAAGTTTCTCCGCTAACTTCTTAATATCCTCCTTACTCGTAACCTTGTGGATGGTTCCGTCTAATTCGATGTAGCCGTTTATATTGGTCGGTTCCTCGAATAGTTCGGTTATTCTCACATTAAGAGCACTGGCTATCTTTTCTAATGTTTCAAGTGATGGATTTACCTTTCCGTTGATTATATTACTTGTGTTTGTCTGTGAAACACCTATCATAGTAGATAAATCCATGACTTTAACACCTTTCTCTTTACACACTTCTTTAATTCTTAATTCTGCCATAATGTAGTGCATTAATTGATTATGATACAAAAATACAATACTTATTCGGGTATTTAATGTACTACATAATTAATTAATGTTAATATGATGCGTTATGTTATTGTTTTATTTTGCAATATTAATCTACTACGTTATATTTGCACTATAAATATGATGTATCACATTAAAACGTACAGTTATGAAACGCTACAACTTATCTCAAATCATGAAAGACGCTCATAGATTCTACAGAAGTAATTCAAGAATGGGTAGAACCTTTGGCGAATGTCTGAAACTCGCTTGGACTTGGGCTAAAGATGCTATCAAGTTCAAAGAAGAAAGAGATGCTCAAGTAAAGGTTATGCTAGCTAATCAGAAACCCGTAGAACGTAAATCTTATAATGATAGTAAGATTACTTGGACTGACTGCTACAATGTGAATAGCAAAGGTTATATGAGTAGTCAGTATTGCGGTGATTGAAATCAAAGTAAGATAGAAATGAATGAAGTATAAACACTAAAATATAAAAGTTATGGCAACAATAGAACTAAGAGAAAGCGATAAAAGAAGAGCTGTGAATCTCAATCGTAAAAACGGTTACGGTTTGGATAATGTACAGATGATGCGTTTAATCAACGCTCATCAAAAGGGCGACGTTTACAAGCGTGCTTTAATAGAGTTTCGTTTGACTGATATAAACTTTCATCGTGAAGTTGAATTACTCATCAATGGCAAGTATGATGAACTGAAAGAACAGGTAAAAAAGTGGTAACTATAAAAGAAATGACTATGATACTAATAGCTGAAAATCGAGAAGTAAAGATATACCGACATGACACAGTTGGCGGGCGGATTAACGTATATCAGTTCAAAAATGGCGAATTATCATTCGGGGCTGACAAAGCATCGACACTAAATAGATTTGAGAAAACACAAGTTTATAAAGCGATTTGTAGAGTACTAACACATAAAATATAACGATTATGACAACAGAAATTAATATTGAAGAGGTAAAGAACAAAGCTGTTCATTCTGATTTATTAAAAGCAATGTATCTCATTAATCAAGCCCGTAGTATAGTTTCGGGTACGATGGATGAGAAAGAATTACGGGATGCCGGACAATGGGATTGCTTGGACGATACGGTTTTAAGGCTGAATGAATGTTCTCGTGATGTAAGCTATATTATTGGCACGATTATAACAAGTAGAGTTTCGGCTCTTACGAACTAACACGATTATTCAAAAAGGCAGTCTTCGCACGACTTTAGGGGCTGCCTTTTACTTAGAATATTATTAACTACTAAATAATAGATTATGAACCAATTAACAAAATCAAGTTCAAGCGAAGAAATAAAGATGTATTTCAATGCTATTTTAAAGTTAGCGAAAGCGAGTGATAAATATCCGGTTAATTTGGATGAAGTTTGGATGCTTATTTATGAACGAAAAGATAGTGCAGTTAAAGCACTTGTTCGTGACTTTATTGAGAATGAAGATTACAAGCTGCTCCACCGAAAAGCGGAGCAGGTATCGGGGGCTAAATATGTGGATGATTACTATCTTACTGTTTCGTGCCTTGAATACTTTATCGTCAAAAAAGTACGTCCAGTCTTTGAAGTGTATCGTAAAGTTTTTCATAAGGCTGCCGAACATATAAAGCTACTGAAAGAGCCAACCATTAAAGATAAGATAGCGGTGGCCGATTGGCTAACTGGCTTTCTTAATCTGAACGAAAGCAGCAAACTGGCTTTAGCAAAAACTATTGCAGAACCTCTTGGTTTGCCTACACCCGATTATACACCATCAAAAGGTATTCTAAAATCAGCAGGCGAACTTCTGAAAGAAAATGAATGTGCAATCAGCGCACAAGTATTTAATCAGAAAATGATTGAGAAAGGTTATATGGTAGAACTAACTCGTCCATCAAGTAAAGGTGGTGTGAAGAAATTCAAATCAATAACAGGTGACGGGTTGAATTTTGGCGAAAACCAAGTAAATCCAAACAATCCTAAAAGTACTCAACCGCTTTATTATGAAGATAAGTTCATCGAGTTACTTATTTTATTACAATTAAAACAAATTGCTTGAACAATATGCGTACTTCGTTAAGTCGAGGTACGCTATTTATATTTTAATCATTTCAAATTGGTATATTTGTGTAAATATGTAAAAGAAATAATTTGTGAAAAAGTATTATGTATATATTTGGTTTTTAGTAGATACTAATGAAGTTTTCTATGTTGGAAAAGGTTCTGGAAATCGGGTTACAAGTATGAAAGATCGGAATCGACATTTTCGCAACATTCGCAGAAAGTGTAAATGTGATTATAAAATTGTCGAATACTTTGATAATGAAGATGAAGCCTATGATTTTGAGTTGAAATTAGGAATGGAATATAAATCAAAAGGTCAAGCATGGTGCTGTTATGTTCTTGGCAAAACAGATAAGTTTCTCTCCTATGAGACGAAAATGAAAATTTCAAAAACACTCAAAGGCAACACTCCTTGGAACAAAGGACGCAAAATGCCTTTAGAGCAAAGGATGAAATTGAGTAAAATAAAAAAAGGCTTATCTCAAAGCGAAGAGACAAAGAAGCGTAGAAGTTTATCATTAATTGGGCATAAAGTATCAAAAGATACAAGAACGAAAATATCAGCATCCCGTATTGGCGAAAAGAATCCTATGTTTGGAAAAAAACAAAGTGAAGATGCCATTAAAAAGCGTGTAGCGAAAATAGTAGGTCACAAAGTGTCCGAAGATACAAGAAAAAAGATTGGACTTTCAAACGGTAAACGTGTTGCCATGATTGCCCCCAATACAAATAAAATACTTAAAGTCTATAATAGCGCATCAGAAGCTGCAAGGCTTAATTGTTTAAATCATAGTAAAATTTCAAGGGTTTGTAGAAGCGAGAGGAAAACATCCGGTGGATTTATATGGAAATATGTTATATTATTATTAGTCTTTTATGTATTGATAAGAGTGAGTAAAGGGTGAAAAATCACCCTTTATTTGTTATGACATAATTTTATCTATTTTGTCAAAATTATCAAAGCGCGTAAAATCAATAGAATAGCTGTTTCCCAATTTAGATAGTTCATTTTTATATAATTGGCATTTTTCCTGATATTTTGCTTCATAGGCATCTTTTGCAGGTTCTGAATTCATACCAGCAGTTCGAGTTTCTTTATGCAATGTTACAATATCATTTATAAAACATTTATTATAAATTTCAAATGCTTTATCAGGATGTCCTAACATGATTTCCTTTTTAGCTGCTTCAAGAGAAGCGTCTGTACCGTCAATTAAGTTCTTTTTTATCCTACTAACGTCATCTGTCATAATCCATACCTTGAAGAAAAGAATGATTTGTAGAATACCAAAGATGATAACTATCCATCCTGTAAAAGTGAGCATATCTTCCATAATTGTAGTGTTTAGTTAGATAATACGCAAAACTACCGAGAAATTCAATTATTTCAAACTATTTCACGATAATTCTTCCATTGTCGTGTTTTTGCAATCTCTGAAATTCTAAAACAGACCATCAAGTTCTTTCTTTGCAATTATTTTCCCACAATCCCCCGATTGTTGTGTATTTGTATAAAAATAAGCAGGCTAAATTTAGGGTATGTGATAAATTTGAGCAATAAGTAATGAAAAAATAAAGATAGAAATGGGAAAGCTCGTATTTCGTGTGGCTTCGGATTGGCAAGAAGTTGTAAGATTAAGGACAGAAATAGAAAAGTTGAAACAAACGCTTTTTTCTATGGATTCAACTCAATCTCCTGATACATTTAAAAAACTAAATGCTCAGTTAGGAAAAAATAGCAAAAAAATGAATACCCTTATTTATGATGCTGCCAAAGCAGGAGCAACAATGGAAAATGATTTCAAAAAAGGTATTTATGATGGCGAAAAAGCTGTCAATTCCTTATCTGAAGAAATCATCAAACAAAAAAACATTATACGTGAGACACAGAATGATGTTTCAATGCTTACAGAGCAATATAAGAAATTAGGAAAGTATGACCCTAAAAGACAATCTTTATCAGATGAATTAAACCGTGCAAAGGCAGCATTAGGAGAACAAAAGTATGCTCTTGGTGAATTACAATCACAACAGGCTCTTGTAAGATTATCCACCAAAGCTCTAAAGGATGAATACGCTTTGTTCAAGAATGAAAGCAAGGCTGTTATTACTGTTAATGAAGGTGTAGGAGTCTCATTTAAGAAGACACTTGCTGCTATTGGTGGAATCGCAATGTTGAAACAAGTTGCTTCAAATGTAGTTTCAACCGCTGGAATGTTTCAAAAGTATGAATCTGTATTAACTAATGCTCTGAATGGTAGTTCCGAAAAGGCAAAAGCATATCTATCTGACATAAATAGCTTTGCCGCAAAAACAAACTTTCAACTTGATGAGCTGACGGATGATTTTATAAAATTTGTCAATCGTGGTGTTACTCCTTCGATGGATGCCATGAAAAAAATGGGAGATTTTACCAATACGGTAGCAAAGCCTTTCGACCAGTTAACAGAGGCGATACTTGATATAAATAATCCTGAGCGTTGGAAAGAGTTCGGTGTTCGTGTCCAGACAGAAGGCAACAAGGTTAAGCTCTCTTTCCGTGATATGACAGTTGAATGTGACAGAACGGTTGAATCTGTAATGAAAGCTGTTGAACAATTTGGCTCAATGAAAGGAGTTGAAGGCTCTACGGAAGCTATTGCAAAGACTATTGAGGGACAAATGTCTAATTTGGAAGATACGATAACTACTGCTTTAGCTGAAATAGGACTTGCTAATCAAGATTTGATTTCCGGAAGTATATCTGCTGTCGATACTATCGTTAAGAACTACGACATTATAGGTAAGAGTGTATTGGCTCTTATCGAAATTTACGGTATTTATCGAGCTGGGTTACTGATAAATACTATTGTTGAACAGGGTTCAGTGAAATCTATATGGGCTAAAATTACAGCAACCAAAGCCGCTACTATTGCTCAAGCTGCATACAACAAGGTTCTCGTAATGAATCCTTATGTGGCTGTTGGTATGGCTGTGGTATCTCTTGGTGTTGCAGTATATACATTAGCAGACCATACTACTTATGCTGAAAAAACAGCTCGTTCTGCTGCAGAATCAATGGAGAAAATGAAGAACGCCTCTGACAGTCTGAAAAATAAAATAAATGAATTACTTAGCGTAATTAGAGATGAAACCTCTACTCAGTATAAAAAAGCAGATGCCTACTTGAAACTTCAAGGCATATTACCAGAAGTATTTAAAAACATGGATATTGAGAAGATAAAATTGATGGATAAGCTCTCTTTATTGAAAAAAATAAATGAAGCATCTGATAGAAGAGAAATCATCGGAGCCAAAACCAATGTTGTCTTGGCTCAAAAAGAGGTTGATAAAATTAATGCATTAATTGCTGCGGATTCTAAAAGAGGTACATATTCAGGACAATATGAGATTCAATTATCTGATGCTAAATCCAAACTTGAAGCAGCTAAAAAGGTGGTAGCTGACATTAAAAAGATACAGATAGAAGCTAACAAACAAAAAGAAAAAGAAGACAAGAAAGTTGTTGTTAAGAATAAGGAATATTGGACTAATCAAAAGAAAGAAGCCGAAACCGCTTTAAACTCCATTGCATCTTCTCAAAAGAAATTGTTGGATACAGGAAAATTCAAAGGCATAGATGACGCTGTTGTAAATAATTACAAGGATAATGTCAGAAAGCTAAAAGAAGCCGAAAAAGAACTGAAAGTTTACGATTCGTCTTCCAAACAAGAAAACCAATCCCCAAAAGAAGTAACCAAGCAACTTAAACAGCAAGAACAACTTGCCGAACAACTTCTTTCCATTCGTCGGAAAAACCAGCAGGATGAAGTCAACCTCATGGAGGACGGCACGGAAAGGAAGTTGAAGCAGATTGACTTGGACTATCAGAGGGAGCTTGATGCCATCAAGAAGCAGCGCAGGGAATGGGAAAGTTTGCAGGGCGGCAAGCTAACCGACGAGCAAATGTCTACTCTTGGCATGTGGGCTTCCAATGCAGCAAAAGGAAGGGAATCCGGTATCTCCGACGTAAACAGAAAGAAGCTGGAATCGGACAGAAAGGCTTGGCAGGAATACTTCATTGAGTACGGAAATTACCAAGAAAAACGGAAGAACCTTGTACAGAAATACAATGACGAGATAGCCAAACTGCAAACCGACAGCCCGGAGTACGCTTCCAAGGTAGCCCAAAAGAACAAGGCTCTTGAACAGCTTGATGAACAGTTCGGTCACTCCACAAAGGCGATGGCAGACCTCTTTGAAGATGCCAGCAATAAGTCCGTTTCCGCTATTCAGTCCATCATTGATAAGTATGAAACACTTGTCAAGTACATGTCTGGTACAAAGGAAAGTGACGGAACGAATGTTACACTTGATGAATTGAAAGCGCTCGGATTCACTGATAAGGACATTGAAAAGATAGAAAAGGGTGAAATCTCCATAAAGGACGTAACAGATGCAATCAGAGGGCTAAAGGATGAGCTGAAAGGCAAATCACCGTGGCAGGCTTTCGTCTCTGACTTGGAGAAAGGGATAGAAGCCATAAAAAAGGGCGGCAACGATTCCAAGAAAACCGGTCAAGGAATCACCGATATAGGAAATGCTGTGACGTCTTTTGCCCCTGCATTGAATGAGTTCGGCTCAAGTATCGCCGACATATTCGGATTTGACGACAGTAAGATAACAAGCGCCATTGATGCGCTTGGCGGCTTAGGACAAACGGCATCCGGGGTCGGGCAAATCATGTCGGGTGATATTGTCGGAGGCGCAATGAGTGCAGTTTCTGGAATTTCCGCTGTAGTGTCTGCGTTGGATGGGATGTTCGGTGCCGATTATTCCCACTATAACGAGATGGTCGAGGAATATAACAAACTCAATGAGATATGGGATGAGCTGATAGACAAGAAGCTGGAGTACATCAACACATCCTACGGAGCAGAAGCGGACAAGGTAGGCAAAGAGGCTCTTGAACTTGTCAACAAAAGCATTGAGGCGTACAGAATACTTGGGCGTGAACGATTAAACTCCGGTGCGTCTGCCGGTTCTCATTCCATTGGCAAGCGCATGGCAAAGAACACCTCGTCAAGCGACTGGCAGGACATCGCCAGAGCGCTCGACATGTCTGTCAAAGACGCCAAGGATTTTATAGGTACCGGACGCATGACGGGATTGTTTGACCTGACTACTGAACAGTTGGAGAAACTAAAGTCAGAAGCGCCTACTTTTTGGGCTAAATTAGATGGCGATGTGAGAGATTATCTTGATAAGATTATCGAGGGGGAGGAACGTATTGAGGAAATCCATAATCAGATAAACGAGCAGCTTACACAGACTACATTCGATGGTGTGTACAGTAATTTCATAGATACCCTTATGGACATGAAAGCATCGTCCAAAGATGCAGCCGAAGACATTTCGGAATACTTCATGCAAGCTATGCTCTCCGAGCAGATAGGAACACTTTATCAGGACAAGCTAAAGAAGTGGTATGAGAAGTTTGCAAAGGGTATGGAGGATGGTTCTTTGACGGAATCCGAAAGAAATGCATTGAACAGCGAGTATATGGGTTACATTGAAGAAGCGATGAAGCTTCGTGACGAGCTTGCCGCAGCCACCGGATATGACAAGATTTCGCAAGAATCAACATCCCAGTCTTCAACTTCCAGAGGGTTCGGTACTGAAATGACACATGAAGATGCAGGAGAATTAAGCGGTAGGTTTACTGCTCTGCAGATAGCAGGAGAAGAGATAAAGAATCAAAATATCATTCAATCTCAATCGCTTAATTTACTAACAGTAAAAGCTGATGCTCTACTTTCCATAAATACGGAAACAAGGAATATCGCTGATGATACGCGAGATTTGATAGCACAATCTTATCTTGAATTAGTACAGATTTCGGAAAATACAGGAGCTATTGTAAAACCAATCATTCAAATTCAGAAAGATATGGCAGAAGTGAAAAACAATACATCTAAATTATAAACTATGTCAGATTTATTGATAAATACCCAAGACGCCTACACAACATGGGGGGTAAGAATAGGAGAGGGCTTTCTTGATGTACTTGGTGCATCATCACCCATGAAAGAATTTATAGAGAATAAGTCCCGGTTAGAACATGGAAAACGTGTGATAATCAATAATCCTAAAGTCGATGAGAGGGAAATAACACTTTCTTTTACAATTGAAGGAAATTCCCAGTCCGATTATCAATTAAAGAAAAAAGCTTTCTTCGATGAGCTTTATAAAGGCAAGATTGATATTCAAGTTCCGGCTAATAGTAGCGAAGTTTACCATCTTATTTATACTGGCAAGAGTGTCACTTACGCACAGAGTTTAGACCGAACTTTCGGAAAAATTTCAGCCAAGTTCAACGAACCGAATCCGGCAAACAGAAATTAAATTCCAACAATAGAGAGATTGTTGCGTATATGAGTGCTCAAAATTGGGCACTCTTTTTTTTATCTCCGAACTTTGAAGACGTGGAACAAATCGACATCAAAGACATATCCGGTGCTATCCTGCTTACTACCCTTCCCAATGAAGGCTGCAAGCGTAAGTTTACTCTTATGAAGGAGGACTACATCACGTTAAAGTTCTCCTTGGAGAGTCCTATATTCTTCAAACTTGGTTCATACGTGGAGTGCGACTTCGGGCTGTTCGAGGTGTGCGACTTGCAGAAGCCGGTATTCAACACCGATAACGCAGGCTACGACTATGAGTTGCAGCTTGACGCCCACTACTGGAAATGGAAAAACAAAATCTTTAAATATACCCCCGAAGTGGCCGGGCAGGAAGCGTCCTGGAATCTCACCGCTTCACTTGATGTTCAAGCCGGTATAGTCCTTAGAAATTTAAAAGCTCTTGGTTACAAATACAAAGGACAAGATTTTGTTTTCTCCATTGACAGCACTGTAGAGAATAAGGCGCTACTGATGACTTATGACAACATCAACATCCTTGACGCCTGCTTCTCTATGGCAAAGAAATGGGATTGCGAATGCTGGGTGACTGAAAACATCATCCATTTCGGACGTTGTGAGTCTGGCGATGCGGTGGATTTCGAGATTGGGAAAAACGTGCAGGAAATGCCACGATCAGAATCCCGGTCCACCTACGCCACCCGTATCTATGCTTTCGGCTCAACAAAGAATATCCCATCTGACTACCGCCCCGTTGATGAGACTGTAGTGCTGAACGGCGTGGTGCAAAAACGCTTAATGTTGCCCGAAGGAACTCCGTATATAGACGCTTATCCCGATATGACCACCGAGGAAGCCATTGAACAAGTGGTTATCTTCGATGATGTCTATCCCCGAAGGGTCGGCACGATGTCGGACATTACCATCAAGGAATACACTGACAAAATAGAAAATGCCGACGGGACTACCACTGAAAAGAAGTGGAATGCCTACCGCTTCAAGGATACTGGCATTACCTTCTCAAAGGACTATATCCTTCCCGGCAAGGAATTGAAAATCACTTTCCAATCCGGCAAGTTGAATGGTATGGAATTCGCTGTGACATTCGACCCTGAGGGAAAGCCGGAGAAACTGGGGAATGGTGGCTGGAACCCTGAGGCACAGCTTTGGGAGATAGTCAGGAATGAGGACTACGGCAGACCGCTTCCAGATGGAGCGCTTATCCCCGAAAATGGTGATACTTACATCTTATCAGGCTGGAATTCCATGAAGATAACTGAAATGGGGCTGGTAGCAGAAGCACAGTTGCAATTAAAGGACAAAGCCGATAAGTACGTTGCCAAGTCTAAGATAGACCCTTCTACATATAACTGTAAGATGATGTCGGATGTCGCATACAGTGAGGACGGCATTCACAACCTCTACAGCATCGGTCAAAAGGTCAACCTTATCAACAAGGCCTATTTCGAGAACGGAAGGCAGTCAAGGATTATCGGATTTGAATTCAATCTTGACCTGCCTTATGATTCCCCTATATATACTGTCGGGGAAACCGCTGCCTATTCCCGTATTGGGGAGCTGGAGGAGAAGGTTGAGAGCCTTACTCTGAAGGGACAGACCTATACGGGCAGCGGTAGTAGTGGCGTGTATGTGATAAGAAGGAATGACTCTACACCGGCCACGGATAATAACGTGTTTTCGGCTTTGCGTTCCTTGGCTATGTTCCTTCGAAAAGACCAGGCTGACGGCACTCCCTTCCCCATAACCTTCGGAGATTGGGTCAAGTTCGGCGAGTTCATCACTGGTATTTCCGGAGGGTGCATCGACAAGAATGGCATCCTTGAAATGGAAGAGGGCATATTCCGCAAACGTGTGTTTGTTCCGGAGATTGCCTATAACCGTGTGACCTATTTCAAAGGCAGGATGTGCGCCTCTCCCGGAGGTGGATGTACGGTCAAGGAATGGAGCGACAACGGTGACGGTAGCTATACGATTACACCCGATTTGACGGATGCCGATGGACTGAGCCAGTTTGTCGATGACATTCTGACCACCTACTTCGTCACCAAGTCACCTGAAGGCAAGTTGCAGGGGTTCGAGGAGATGAAGTTCCGGGTGACTTCCGCCGATTACACTGCCAAGACATTCGTCATGACGCCGAAGCCAGGTACTGACTGGAAGCCTGGGGAATCTATGGTACTTGCCCAGACGGGTAACTTTACAGATGAGGATAGGCAGACGTACATCCTGATTGATACGGTTAACGGCAACAACTGTATTACTTTCTTCGACCACGCTAATACATGGGATGTCGAGCCTGCACAAGAGATGTCGTGGATTGGCAAGAAGAAAGGCCGTACCGTACATGGCATTCCGGCTGACAACTACTCGGCAGTTTTTCGCCACGTCATCATGTCCGGCAAGATATTCCAGGTGGATGACATCACCGGCGAGGCTTTCCGGGTGCCGCTATTCAAGGGGACGTGGAAAAAGGGTGAGAAGTATGCCTATTACGATGAGGTGACGCATAACGGCAGCTCCTGGATATGTGTCAATGAGAAAGGCACGTCTACAGAACCGGCAGACGGCAATGCTGATTGGTTGAAATATGCGGCCAAGGGAGAAAGCGGCAAGGGTATCAAGTCTACCGATGTGGAATACGCGATATCGGTGTCGAATGTCATTGCCCCGGTGGACGGTTGGCAGACTACCTCCCCTGAATGGGAAGCCGGCAAGTATATCTGGTCCCGGACGAAGATTGTCTATTCTGATGACGAAGTCAAGTACACCCAAGCGGCTTGTATCAGTGGTGGGCAGGGAGCTGACGGCAAGGGCATCAAGTCCATCACGGAGGAATACTACCTTTCCTCTTCATCGGCCACCACAACCGGAGGCGAGTGGCAGACAGACTCTCCGGCGTGGAAAAACGGCTGGTATATCTGGACCCGGACAAGGATAGTCTTCACTGACGATACTTCCACCACAACGAACGCCATCTGTGTGACTGGCAGCAAGGGTGCAGACGGTACAAGCATTACCAATTGCGGTGAATGGGAAACCGGAAAGCATATACCTTACATGGGTATTACCAAGATGGCCGGACGTGTGTTTTTATGTGTCGCTCCTGATGGTACCGACAATCCTCCGATGTGGACTCAGACGACCAATGAGGGGCGCCGTATCCTGCAGACCCAGAACGGCGGCAAGTCCTACGGTTATACCATTACCGGGGACTTGAATACCGCTGAGTATGAGCTGCTGGTGGAGAACGGCCAGGACGGGCGTGACGGTAGGGATTATGAATGGATTTTTAAGCATACTGCGGAAAATATCGCTCCGGCAACCCCTGCCACATCACAGGTGGATGACTATGTGCCGTCCGGCTGGCATGATGACCCGATTGGGGTGAGCGAGAGCCTGCCATACGAGTGGGCTTGCTGCCGAACTAAGAAGGACGGTGTATGGAGCGCGTTCAGTCCGGCCGCCATCTGGGCCAAATGGGGCTTTGACGGTGAGTCGGCCATTGTAGCCGATTTCGACAATGAGATGGAGAGTGTGGCGTTGACATACGAGGGAAAGACTGTTTCGCAATCCGTGCTCAATACAACCGTCGGCATGTGGTATGGTACGAAGAAGCTACAGCTCAAGTCCATCTCATGCGTGACGCCTGCCGGTGTCACGGAAAGCTACAATGTCAATACGGGTGTGATAGCGTTTACCGTGGCTTCCGGCATTTCGATGCCTGCACGCTCAGAGGTCAGGATAACCGTTACGGCTACGGTACAGGATACGGATATAAGCCGTGAGCTGGTGTTCACCATTGCCGGTGTACGTGCCGGTAATCCGGGCAGTGATGCGATACTCTATAGGCTGGTGCCTTCCGTATCTTCAGTAAGCAAGCGGAAGGATGGTACCTACAGTGTGGCAAGCGTGTCATGCACACGCACCAAGTCTGTAGGCGGTACCACTTCCATCACGACTGACGGTGTGCTGAAATACAGTAAGGACGGTGGTTCGGAGGTCGAGATACAGAACGGCACGGCCATTTCCCCGAAGAACTTCACGACGCAGCTGCAGTTCGTGTTCTACGTGGGTGGGCAGGTCGTGGACCGGGAAACTATACCCATGGTTGTGGACGGCAACGACGGTAATCCAGGAAAACCTGGCGGTGACGGCGAATCCGTCAAGGCTGGCGGTGAGTGGCGCACGGCTAATACTCCATACAAAAAGCTCACCATCTGTACGATGGGGAGTCGCTCCTGGCTCTCAAAGGTTGACACTTCGAATCCACCTCTATGGACTCAGACAACTCATGACGGGAGGCGAATCACTCAGACCCAGAACGGCGGCAAGTCCTACGGTTATATTATTACCGAAGAAGTGAACACCGACGAATGGGAACAACTGACATCAGACGGCGGCATGGTCTATCTCATCAGTACATGCAGCAATATACGGGTGAGCAATGCCGGTTCGCTTGTTCCTTCAGCTTTCCGCGTCTATGCCAAGCGGACGCTTGGTAGCGCCACATTGACTTATCCGGACGGATATCTGACCGCACGGGGGTACAGCAACGGGATATGGAGCGCCATCGCAGGGCCTTCGAGGGCTTCCGAGATTACGGTCAACGCTTCTGCAGGGTATTCAACGTTTTCAGTCCGCTGTTACCAGAGCCAGGCTGACGCTTCGGCATGGAATGACAGTTTCATTGCGGAGATATCAGTGGGTGTCAGCTATGACGGAGCAAGCGGACGAGACGCCAGCGAGCCGCGTCCGAGAGGTTTTTTCGCCAAAGGCAACACATATGTCTGGAATGAAGATTACCATGACATCGTACTGGCCACATTCAACAATCGAACCATTCCGTTTCGGGTACGGGCTTACGGTACGTCGGTCACTGTCGCACCCACCTCGATAGACGGTGATGCGAATTGGGAGGCGGCACAGCAGTTTATGTTTGTAGCTATGGATATGGCTTTAGCGAGAAAAATACGTGCTGATGAAATCCTTGTGGATGATTTGGTGGTACAGAACGTATTGGCAAGGGATAAGAATGGAAATGCCACTTGTAGCATTGATGGTGAGACTGGAGAAGTCAATGTTCAAGGAAAAATTACAGCGACAGCGGCATTCATAAAGATACATGGGTTTAGTTCCAATGAAGGCTACTTTTACCTGAACCCCAATTTTGGTTCGGATTTTGGCAATGGGCGTCCCAGTAGAATAGGCCAAAGTGAATACATGCTTCCCAGCTCTGCCCAATGTGTGGGTATGAAAATATCCTTGATCATATATAATAATTCTTCAGGGAGCACATATGGCTATGTGTCAGTTGTGACATCGGACGGATTTAATGATATGGAGTTGGTTGACGGTCAATACCATTATTGCAATAAAGCTCATATCACAGAGCCTGGTGTTTATGAATTCATATCATTGGGAGGAGTCTGGATTTCAACCAATAAAAATGGCATTTCGTATTCGTATGCTGATTTGGGTGACCATGATTACGAAAACCCGGTTAATTAACAAACTAATATAAATGGAAAGATGTATGAAAGTTTTTTATGAAAGCAAGTTAGCGAAATGGCTGCTGTGGCAGGGTTACAGCACCATCACATTGGGATGCTTCGTCTTCACCAAGAAAAGCAAGGAGGAGATGAAGCAGAGTACACTTAACCATGAGGCGATTCATGTGCGCCAATGGGAAGAATGTATGATTGCTTCGGCTGTGCTGCTGACGGTAATCATGCTGTTTACCGGATTCAACTTATGGGTATATCTACTTTGCCCGTTGTGGTTCTACCTTCAGTATGGGTTGGAGTATGCGATTTCATACGTTTATCACTTATGCCGTAACCGGTGTTGGATAAATGTAGGTGATAAGGCTTACGGCAATTCCGCGTTTGAGATGGAAGCGGAAGCTAACGAAGAGGTAGACGGTTATCTGGATGTGAGAACTCCTTTTGAGTTCTTCAGATATTACGGAAAAATTTGATTTATAATTTACAAAACGAGTTAATTATTAAAATGTTAAATCGGGTAATATTTCCATCCGGAAATTATGCCCCTTAAATGTATTAAGTATGGCAGAGAAGCAAGATATTAGGGAAGACCAGATGAATCTAGTCAGTGGCGTAGACTATGTGAGAGGGCTGAGAGGCAATGACAGCGTGCTGATTGCTCTTAATAATCTGTTTGCTAATTATGGAATTGTCAGGGAGAATAAAAGATTTGATGCTGGAGAAGAAAAGGAAATCAACTTTAAAAATGGCGGTATAGTAATAATAAGAGTTAGCAGCCATAGCCATTCTATAGGAATGGCAGTCATAAATAGTGATTTAAGTGCTAATGTTCTGTCCGAATTACCAAACGGAAACTTTGGCGGCAAAGTAGAGGGTAAAATATGTATATATAGAAAAGAAAGTAATGGAAATCTGTATATATACAATGGAGCAGCAATTGCACATAACATAAATGCATGTTTTATTTCAGTTACCTAAATGTTTATTTTGCTTATTGTTTATATAGAATAAATTGACACCGTTATTTCCAAGCATGCTTCTTGCCCCTTAAATGTAAGAATATGGCAGATAAGCAAGATATTAGAGAGAATGCGATGAGTGGTGGAACACCTACAAGAT
>ENA-ORLW01002568-ORLW01002568.1-human-gut-metagenome-genome-assembly--contig:-NODE-2568-length-15942-cov-3.818279_pt1 | contig 15942 bp, 5 predicted proteins | sample MGYA00243017_ERZ508829 | MGnify/ENA primary metagenome ERZ508829 (study PRJEB26277, sample SAMN04329776) | human gut metagenome | biome: human-associated habitat | host: Homo sapiens | place: USA...
CGTAGGTGTAGAAGGTCTCCGCACCGTTGCAGTACTTCAGGTAAGTGCGCTGCTCGAACTTGTCATAGCCGATGCGGTTCACGTAGTCATAGCCGTAGGACTTGTAGCCGCGTACCTTTTCCAGCTGACCGCCGAGGTTGTAGGAGTTTTTATAGTGTTATTTTTACATTCCTTTCTATTTTTTCTTAAGCAAATAATTTATATTATGCGAATGACATTTTATTACTATAGGAATAGAATCTGGAAGTGGAAGTTTAAATAATTTACGATATATAGGAAAATGACCACCAAATCCTTCTATAGAGAACTCTTGATTTTTTACCTTATTACTTTTTAGAGCAATTGTTACCCATGCTAATGAATCACTATTAATTAGAAGTTGAGTATTATAATTTTTTCTATAGTGTACAAATTCTGAAAAACTTTCTTTTATAGAAGTATTACTACACTTACTATTTGCATCTATGTCCAAAACAATGAAATCACATATAAAAGTATGCTTTTTTATGGATTCATTTTTAGAAGAACTCATTACTGTTAGACTTTTAACAACTGGATGATAACATTGCCAAAGCAGAATAATACCCATAATACCTATAACTATGAATATAGCTAATTTATTTTTAAATGACAGCATGCTTAAAAATATTATTGAGGACGTGCCAAAAGCACGCCCTCAAATGATTACTTAATTTTTATTACCTCTCCAGAATTTTGCTTTTTTATTCTTTTGTAGACTAAATTGGGAACTTTTTCTCGCGCAAAAGAAACAATTCCAGCAGCTTGTTCCCACCATTGAATAGAACCGTCTTTTTTGCCAGCATTATCTAAGGCAGATTGAACAGTTCTGGCACAATTAGAACCAAAAACAAAATAATCTTTTTTTAATTCTTTCTTCGCTCCTTCTTCTGCTTTTCGATCTTCATGGGCAGTCGCTGGAATAACATAGGCTTCTGTATATTCACGGATATTATTCTCTACATCTATAATTGGATTCAATTCACTTTGCAAAAAATCTCTAGGTGTGTTAAATTCACCCACGCCCCATTGATCATTGTTCGGTGTTCCACTGAATCCAGATGATTGATTTGTGCCATTTTTTGACCATAATGCCCATTTTTTATTCTCTTTTTGAATAAGTATAGCCATATGACCAGCTCCTCCGGCTCCTTTTGGTGCTTTAAGAACTGCAACACTATCTCCGTTTATTTCTAATAAATTTATTGGATTATTTATCGTATAGTTATATGCCATTGCATTCGGATATTTTTCAGCATATCTATCCACACTAAGGAATAGGCCCAACCTCGGATCATAGTACCTTGCACCATAGTAATACATTCCCGTCTCTTCATCGAATTCCTTCGCGTTGAAGAGATAAGGCGTATTCCAGATGCTGTTCCGCTCTTCAATGAACACTTCGCCGAACGGCACATACTCGATGTGCTGAACCACCTCGCCGTCCAGGTTGGTGATGTAGCTGCTGCTGCCCAAGTGGTCGGGGTGGTAGTAGAACTGCAACTTCTCGTATGCGTCCGGATCCTGGAAGTTGTTTTCCAGTGCCAGGGCACGGGCCTGTGCAGCTTCGGGAGAACCGTCGTCGCAGCAGAATCCCTGTCCGTCCACATAGTCGTTGTTGTCCGTTCCGTTGTACGGCACCTCAAAGATAGCATAATTATCCTTAATTACCTGCTGTTGGGCGGAATACTTTTGTTTATAATTAACAGATAGTCCGTCCGTCTCACTGCCGGCATATTGGATGCGTCTCGGGTCGGAACCGTAGGAGGCGAAGTCGCCAATCTTGGAAACGATGCGCTGCGAGCCGATATAGATGTGCTTGGTGTAGCGTCCGCCCTGGTTGGCTACCAGATAAGGACTGACGTAGAGCGAGAACTTCGCCGTGTTGGTGCGTCCGCCCGCGAACTCGGAGTTCACGTAGAACTGTTCACCCTCACCGGAGGTCTTCACCGTGCGTTCACCGTTGGCATCATACCAGTAGTTGGTCACGAAACCGTTGTCATCGGAAGCCGTCAAGCGGTTCTCCTCGTCCCAGCGGAGCTTGCGCTCGGCTGCAGTTGAATCCAACATGCCGTCCTGCTTGATGCGGCCTGTATTGACATAGACCAGGTTGCCGTTGGCATCGTAAGTGTAGGTATGGTTGTTGTCCACCTTGGTCACGGAATCCGGATTCTCCTCCGTGCGGTAGTTCACATCCTTCACTTCTGCGAGCTGGAACTTCCTGCCCTCAGTCTTGCCGTAGGTATAGGCCAGGTCATAGCCCACATGGAGCGTACCGTCGAACTGCACGCCCTGCTGCGTGAGATGCTGCTTCTTCGACACGATGCGGTGCATGTTGTCGTAGCCCATCTCCAGCCGGTAGGAAGCGGTCTTGCTGTCCGATCCGGCATAGGTTCCCGTGGCACTTGCCAGACGGTAGAGTGCGTCATACGTATAGGCATGCGCCATCTGTCCGCCCGCCTTTCCGCTTTCGGGAAGAGCGGCCTTGTTGGCAACGCTGAGCACATTGCTTACGGCATCGTAGGTATAGCCATTGTCCATGATGGACTTGCCGCCTGCGTTGACCGTCAGGTTCTGCAGCCTGCGGCGTGCGGGCTCGTAGGTGTAGAAGGTCTCCGCACCGTTGCAGTATTTCAGGTAGGTGCGCTGCTCGAACTTGTCATAGCCGATGCGGTTCACGTAGTCATAGCCATAGGACTTGTAGCCGCGTACCTTCTCCAGCTGACCGCCGAGGTTGTAGGAGTAAGTGACCTTCTCCTCGTCCGGGTAGATCATCTCCAGGAGGCGGTTGTGGCTGTCGTAGGTCCACTGCGTCACATAGGTGGCAATCGCCTGGTTGGGCACAATCAGCGTGCGGCGGGTCTTGGTGACTTCGCCCATCTTGCCGTAGAAGTATTCGATGGCTCCCGTTCCGTCCTCACGGAGCATCAGGCGACCGATGCGGTTCTGCGAGGCGTTGCGTCCGCCGTAGTAATACTTTACGTTGTTCTCCGGGTGGTCGGGATAGTTGATGCCCGTCAGCCGGTGATAATCGTAGTCGTAGGTGATGGACTTGCCTTCCTTGGCAAGGTTGGCAGTCTGCTTGGTCAGCACATTGCCGAGTGCATCATAGGTGAAGGTGGTGATGCCGCTTGCAGGATGGTTCACCTCGGTGCGGCGGTCGCCCATATCATATACGGAGGTCGTCACGTTGCCTTCGGTGTCGGTGACTCTGACCAGACGGTCGATGCCGTCATACTCGAAGGTGGTGGTGATTTCTCCGTCAGGACCGCTGAGCTGCTTGGTCATGACGGTCTTGCCGCTGCCGTTGGTATAGGTAGCCTGCTTGTTGCCCAAAGCATCGGTCACGGTAGTAACCAATGCACGGCTGCCTGCATCCGTGGTATAGGCTGTCAGCGTCTTGGATTCGTCGGGAAGGGTCACTTCCGTGGCACGGTCGAGTACGTCATACACCGTTACGGTCGGCGATACTCCGTCAAATGCCTTGTTGAAGTCCGTACGCTTGCCCAGCTCTTCCGTGACGGGATAGTAAGCTTTGGCAACACGTCCGAATGCGTCATAGACATTGCGTCCGCTGACAATCATTACGTTCTGTGCATCGGATACCGAGCCTTCGGATGCCGAAGTGACCACGCCGTCCTTCTTCACCTGCACGGGCCGACCGAAGCCGTCCACGAAGGTGACGGTTTCCATGTCATCGTCCGGATGCTGGATGTCGTAGTGCTTCGTCACGGCGTATGCCGGGGCGGTGATGCCGTTTGCCGTAAATTCAGCCTTCGGGTTGTATTCGAATGCAATAATATAAGGTACACCCGTAGCCAGCTCGTTCGGGCCGCGTACTCCGGTGATGCGTCCGAGGTCGTCCACATCGGTCTCGTAGTAGAAGTTGTTCAGGTCGCGGCGTTCCTTGGCGATGCCGTAGCGGTAATCGAAATTGCCTGCCTCGCTTCGGTAGCCGAACGCATCTTCCACACGTTCCACATACATGTTCATTTCCGGTTCGTAGCGGTACTTATACCACATGCGCTGTCCCTTGGCATTGGCCGGAAGTGTCTTCTGCAGGATGTTGCCGAAGCTGTCATAACGGTAGTCGGTGACGGCTTCGCCGTTTCCGAGCTGCTGCGTTATCCTGGTCAGGTGGTTCGGGTACTTCGTGTCATATACCGCCGATACCTGGTGGTAGACCTTTCCGTCCCCTCCGGTCACGGTCACATCGGTCGGCAGTCCGAGGATGTTCCTGCTGCTGTTGGAGGTATAGCGGATGGAGGTCTGGTAGTCAAACTTGCCGTCACCCTTGCTGCCGAGCTTGCCCTTGTTGCTGAACCTGTAGGATTTCAGCTCACCGTGGTGGCCGGTGAGGTAATATTCATTCCATGCCTCCGAGGTGATCATTCCCTGAGCGGCACCTTCGTATTGCAGGTTCGCCGTATAGCGGAGCGGTACGAAGGCTGAAGCGCGGTCGCTGCACAGTACGGGCTGTGCGGTAAAGGTGTACTCGTCACCCTTGGCGGTCAGGTAATAGCCGTCATATTCGTTGCGCGTTTCGGTGTAAACCTTTCCGGCTGCGTCTTCCACGGAAGCGTTGACCAGGTTGCCCTGCGTATAGTAGCCGGACACGTCATACCTCTGTACGGACTTGCGGTAAAGCGCATTTTCCTTTTCGGTGTCGAGATTCTTGCTAATCACTTCGCCGAAGCCGAGGAACTCACGTTCGTGGCGGTCGCGCTTGCCGTCCTTGTATTCAAAGGCGGTGGTCATGAGCGGACCGTCGTCATGGATGCCGTCATCCACCGTAAGGGAAGACATCACCCATTTGCCGCCGGGAAGCCCGTATGTGGGAGCAGTATGCGCATAGTCCAGCGTAAACGTACCGCCGAGCGAGTTGGTGACTGCCTTCAGCATGTTCGTCCTGCCGATGGTGGAGCGGGTCACTTTCAGCTCGCTTTCCTTCTCGGATTCCACAATGTCGAGATAGCCGTCACCGTCCACGTCCTGCAAGGCATACGTGGGGCGGCTGATGCTGTGACCGGTGGAAAATCCCGGATTTGTTGATATTTTGATACTAACAATAGGAATGACAATAGAGACTGTGAAAGCAGCGTTAGCCGATTCAGAAGTAGAGGCTGACTCATTCAACGAACCTACACCCTTCCAACTTATCGGAGACAGGAAACCATTGCCGACATTAAATGCCACCATGATGCCTCCTGCGTCTTTCCATACCTTATCCAGCAGTCCGTCTGAATTGACATCCAGCAGGTTGTATTCCTCATCACTTTCAGAAGTAACCAAACCGAATCCGGCCTGGAAACTGCTGGATGCTTTGTCTATACCTTTGATATTAAATCCGTCACCATATCCGGCTCCGGCACTGTAAGAATGGCTCTTGCCACCTTGAATGCGATCAACATCCCATCCGACCGGTTCAGAGAAAGCATATCCGAGATTCAGACGGACATTCTTGCCGGCCAGAATCTTATCAGGCAGACCGTCGCCATTGACATCAGCAAACGATTCAACCGCATTATCCGTATTGACTGGAGCACTTCCGGAAATGGAAACATTGCTCAGAGCCTGGGAAAGAGACATTTTTTTGCTTTCCTTGTCGGGATTGGCATTCGCATTGTTTTTGGCATTCTTGATGGCCTTGATATTGTCGCTCAGATTGACAATATTGGAAACGGAAGCTACCGGTGAACCGCCATACCCCCAGGCTTTCGAGGAGTTCTCTGAATGGGTATTGCCAATTCCATTGTATTTTTCTCCGCTGAGACCTCCTTGGGTATTGGTGTATTGCACACTTCCACCGGCTACAATATCCGGATAACCGTCACCGTTCATATCCATCATTGCCACCTGATTCTCCGCACTGCCGCTTGCATCGTTAAAGGTAATTCCCAGAGCTCCGCTTTGGTTCACCTTGCTCTTGCTCTTGGAAACCAGCGTAACGGCTGCCGCACCGGTTCCTTGCAGGCAATCACCCTCCAGACCAGCCACATCCACCTGATTATCCAACGGATTGGTAATGACCACATCCTGTTCTGCCAGTCGGGCCGTACCGGCTTCAGCAGCTGTCAGGTAGATTTCCTGACGCTGTCCAATCCAGCGGTCGGGCGACATCTGGTCTGTGCCTATCGGTGTGAAAGGCAGGGTCAACGGGTCAATCTTGGCATTTTCGTTCTCTGGGAGTTTGAGCAGAGCCTCGTCAATGGGCTTGCCATAGCGTCCCTCGGAAGCATTGTAAACGAAGCCGCCCCAGCCACGGTACAGCATACCGAAACCGCTGTTGAAACCTTCAGCATAGAATCCGGCGTTCACGCTGTCCTTCGGCAGACCAAGCGTATCGGCCTGCAACAGCACACGTGCAACGGTAAGGGCATCCTCCGACAAGGTACCGGGATAATGATACTCGAACCAGACCTTTTCGGTGCCGGGATTTTCAAGTTTCAGCACATCTGCCTTCAAAGTGCCTTCTGTTATGGTGAAAGTCTTTTTCGCCAGCAGCTTGTCCGCTGTCTTTACCGTCAAGGTCACGTCACCGTTGAATCCTTTTGCCACTGTAATACGGGGCTTGACAATTACCGCCGTATCCGTTGCAGCGAACGTATAGGAATGACTTTCCTTCACGGCATGGGTAAACATCCTGTAATGTGCCGGAATCGCAAGCGTCTGGTCAACGGAGGATGAATCCTTGTAGGTCACAGATGGTATCCAGCGGATCTGCTCCCAGTTCACATTGGAGGATGATGCAATCTCAAACCCTATGTTCGGGAACTTCTCGGCATTGGCGATACTGGCCGATACCTCCACGGCATCCGCCTTCTCTGCTGCGGGATAGGTCTTTGTGAAGAGCACTTGCTCCGTATAATTCGGATTATCGTTGCCGTTATCGTCCTTTTTGTTGTTTGAACCGATAATTCGCAGTACGACATCATCCGTAGTGACGGGTTTGCTGAACTTTCCTGATACGGAGAACGGGACACCTTCCACATTGGCAACGGTATTCACGTCATATACCGCACCTTCCGCAGGTTTGTAAACCGTCGTGGAATAGCCTCCCGGCAAGGTCTCAGCCGTACCGGCATAGGTGATGACAGGCGACCAGGCAACCTTGTCAAAAGCACCATTGCTCTGTTCTTTCGCACCGGACTGCACGCGGAAATAGATGCGTTCGTCTTTCTTTATCTCAAATGCGTCCACAGAAGCCGGGTATGCTGAAGCATCTCCTTTGGCAATATCCTTATGCCATTTTTCGGCATTACCTTTCTGGATAGATACACGCACACCGTCTGCCTTGTCATATTCTTCCTTGTCGTAGTCACCTTCGGGTGCAATCAGGCTGACCGTCCCGGAAATGCTGACCATACCGTCCCGGGGAGCCTGCCATACGCGCACGATGTCTTCCATGGGAGAAGATTTAACGGCTTCCTTTTGTTCGTCAAGGTCGATGGTAATCACCGAAGCGTCAATCTTTCCGCTATAGATAATGGGGCTCGGAGTGTCAGCACTGCTTAACGTGAATGTCGGTACCGCATTACCGTTGCTGTCAAACTCAAGGTGGTTGAAATAAACCTTGCCATTGGAAACGAGGTCAACCAGTCCGTCTCCGTTTATATCACTGAAATATTCGGTAGTCTTGGTTTTGGTCTTGGATGCATCAATACCCCTCATGGCGGTCAAGTCCATGAATCCCACAGTTACCTTACCGCCTCCGGAATTGGTAGAACTCTTTACCGTTGAGAAACCGGAAATTCCAGAAACCTTAATAGCCTCGCCATAAGTGATTGTATTATCGACCTTTAGTTGCGGACGATAATAGACTGTACTTCCTTTTCTGAACACTTTGTCAGGAAGTCCGTCACCATTCAAATCGACCAATGTGGATAAGCCTTTGCTCTTGTCCGACGAATAATTGTAGGAACCGCCGGCTGTATTGCCTTTCCAGACACTGCCGTCATAGATACCCACACCGGCATAGAAAGAACCGCTGGTGGAAGAACTTACCGTACCTCCCAATGCGGTCGGTTTGTCGCTGAACCGTTTGGTGACGGATTGCAGGGGATTGACAAATCCGGCATCCAGTCCGTCATTGTGCATGTTCCACGTTTCCTGACTGTCCTTGAAGGGGACATATCCCTTGTCGGACTGCACGTCGTCGTAGTAGCTGAACTTTTGGAAAGACACCTCCTGCCCGTTAGAGTCCAGGTGGCGCACACCGGCGAGCAGTTCACGGTTGAACGCACCGTTCCGGTACTCAAAGGCATAGCTTCTGAGCACGTTCCCCCGGAAGTTCACCGTCACTTTCTCCAGCAGGCGGTTGGAAGAGGTCAGGTAGCCGTAACGGGCGTTGTTGGTCTTCACCTGCCGGGTCTTGCCGCCTTCAAACGTCACAACGGTATGGGGCTCCTGTCCTGCATTTCCGGCACGCACCTCTTTCAGGTAGAGTGCCTTGGCTTTCAAACCGCCGCGGACATCCTCATCGGCTGCCTCATACACATATTCCATGAAGTCGCCGTGCGTTTCCTCCACCCGGCGCAGTTTCCACTCGGAAATCACCTCACGGGTATTGCCGGAAACATCCGTGAAGGTGCCTTTCAGAACGGCACCTTCACCGCCATAGGTGTATTTCACACCCTGCTTGTCGGTGACTTCCCAGTAATAGTCTGCCGGACTGCTGCCCTTGCGGATGATACGGCTGAAGTCTCCTCCCTGACGGGTATAGAACTGCCGGTCTGCCTTGCGGGGCATCTTGTCTCCACGGTGGGCCACACCCATCTGTCCCTTGTCGTCCATGGTCGAGAGCATGGAGCCGGAGAGCAGGTAGGTTTCTGTCTCGCCGGCCATGTCATAGCGCGGCACGCCCCATCGGGTGTCCAGCGTAATGGAAGGTACGGAAAGACTCCATCCTTCACCGAGCCAGCCGCTGCCGCCCTCGCTGCTGTACTGGATGCCGAGTGAGGGGGCCATGCCGTTTCGGGCAGGCGGCATCTCAAAGGCATACTGCAGGCTGGCCGTTCCGCGGTTGTTGGCCTGCGGCGGAGCAATCAGGTTGATTTTGGCCGTTGGGTCGGCTGCCTTGATGTCGTTCATCATGGTCGGTGCAAATCCTTCGGTCTCCGGCGATTCGGGTGCCTGGATTACACCGTTAATCATATCCGTGAAGTGGGTGGTTCGTGACACTACGCAGGCTTCCTGCTTGTCGACCTTCACTCTTTCCAGCGCCACCCAGTGTTTGGTGTCGTTGTCAAAATAATAGGTACGGATGTCGTCTTCGGTGTAGCCGCTCGGAATGCGGGTGCGGTCGTACTTCAACCGGACGGTGGCTCCCTTTTCCGTGAAGTGTGTGCCGTGCGGCAGGAAACGTACGCCTTCTCCCTCGGCTGTGACATTGGTCATGCCGAAATCCAGTGCCGGCAGGTCCATTTCACGCAGGGGACGCATGGTCAGCTTTCTGGCTGCCAGCATGACGCCATGGTCTACCAGCAGCGCACCGTTGGCATTTTTCAGGCTGTCTGCCTTGTCTTGGGCAAAATGCTTCCCTGCCGTCCGGGCAGCCGGAGTCTGAAAAGTGCGTTCATAATCTGCCTTGCCTTTCTTCAGTGTCGGGAAGGAAGCGGTCAGGGGCTTGCCGGAGGCGGTAGTGGCACTGAGCGTGAGGCTGCTGCCCGATACGGGAACGATACCTTCGAACTCGCCGTCCTGCAGTGTAAGTACGGTATGTCCTGCCTTGACCGTCCGAACCCCGTTACGGACGAAGCCGTGCACATAGGCCAGGTCGCCATAGACTACCGGAGTTTGTGACAGCGTAAGTGCCTGCCCGGGTCCCGATGCCGTTTCGACATGCAGGTTGCGTACCGAATAGCTCCTGCCTTCGGAAGCCGTGAAAAGTATGCGGTTGACACCTGCATGCAGCCAGGCCGGGTGAATCTCCTCGCGGACATGGGTCCAGCCGTCGGATGCCGTGGCCATATAACCGCCGGTGGCCGGACGGTCGTTGATGCTCTTGGCTACGGCTCCGGAGTGATCCGCACCCTGCAGCTCGTAACACAGCCAGACGCGGGCGTCCGACGGAATTGTCCAGGAGAGGTTGATTTCAAAGATGTTGTCCTCGGGGTTGTCGGCAGTCTTCCCTTCGGGAATACCGACCGAACCGTAGCGGAGGGTGGCATAGGCGGCTGTCGTGCCTGCTGCCTGTATCGGAGTGGAAGAAGTGCGGTGGGCAGTTGCCGCCTTTGCAGGACGGCTGCCGTCTTCTTTTTTCCTGCCGCTGTCTTCGGATTTTTCTTGCCGGATTTCCGATGCCGTTTCCACCTGGAGCTGCGCACTCGGAGACTGGCCGGACAGATATTGCGAACCGGCAATGCCGGCTGCCGCCAGCGTCACGGCTGATGCGGCGATGATAATTGTCCGTTTCATGATATTTCGGTTTTAGTTGAACTATTTGGCTATAATCTTCCGGGTCTTTTCCCAATCCGGACCGATGGCCTTGATTACATAGACTCCTGGGGCGGGTGCCTCGAAGCGCGAGCGTTTGGTTGTTCCACCTTCCATGAACTGCTCGTGAACCAGTTTGCCGGAAGCGTCGAATACCATCAGCGTGACATCCCCGGGCTGGTCCTGCTCCAGCACGACATCAAAGATACCGGTCGTGCCGTCAGGCTTTACCTGGAACGAATCGTCCCTGTTACCGTTTCCGTGGCTGTTTCCTTCACCGTTTCCGGGCCGGTCTGACCAGCCGATGAGGGAACCTTCCTTCTTTTCTGTTCCATTGGGGAGTGCCGGGTCGCACTCACTGCCTACATGTACCGTGAAGAGGGCCGTGTTTGTCTTGGGATTCTCAACCTGTACATTGCCCGAATGGGTGAAATCGGGAATCGGCTCTCCGTTTACGGTCAGTCCGGTAATATGTGTTTCACCGGTTCCGAACTTGATGCACAGACGCCATGCCCGGATGTTCCATTGGGTAAAGCGGCGGATGACCTTGCCGTTGAGCTTGTACGATACGGTAATGCCTTCCAGTCCCAGCGTGAGGACGTCTCCTTCCTTGATGCGGATAAACTGGGTAAGACTCGTGTGTCCGTCGATAATCATATGAGCCCTGTCACCTCTCACATCAAAGCCGAACTGCGTGATGTCGTCGGATATTCTCGGTTCCACACCGAGGCGGTAGTTGGAGTTGGTTCCTGTCACCGTCCAGGAAACTTCTCCGGATGCGAAGATCCGCTTGTCGTGTACGTAGGTGGTGTATAGTGGTCCGCCTGTTCCGTAGATATCGTTACCGCCACCTTGGGTGACTTTCAGCGTATAGGTGCCGGGAGCCAGTCCGTCAATGCGGTGAGCCTCTCCGGTGAACTTGCCGCTTGCAATGATTTCATCCTTGGGTACACCGGCTACCGTATCGACTGAGAGCACATAGTCATAGACGGGGGTGCCGATGCGGATGTCAATGTCGATGCTGCCGTCATTGCGGGGCTTGCCGTCCTCACAAGTAGACGGGGTCGGGACGGCATCTGCCGCCAGTCCGTCATAATAGGCAAAGGTGAAGACATCGCTGCCGCTGCCGTCCAGGTCCCAGAACAGGTTGTGGAATACGGTCTTTCCGCGCATGAGGTCCGGCCGGGAGCATTTCACGGCTATCATGTCTTCCGTATCGAACCTGCCTTCCCCGCTGGGGTCGATGAGCAGCAGGGTACGGTTGCGGCAATACTGTGAGAACTCGTCATCCGGGGTAAGCGCATGGCTGAGTTCTGCCATGTTTCCCGTGTCACCGATGCCGCCGGTGCGTACAGCGGCTATGCGCAGCGGTTCTTCGGAGGTGACGGCCCGGATAAGGCCTGACATTGAACCGGAGGCTTCGGGCAGGGGTATGGTACGCGTCTGGCTGCCGATACCGTCAATGCGGAGGTAGACCTGTCCGTCTTCCCTCCGGATGGAAACAGCACTGCCGCTGACTCTGGTGGCTACAGCAGTAGTGCCGGCCTGTCCGCCGGAGATGACATAGACGTTTCCTTCCCTGTCGAAGCGGTAGCCGTATTCACAGGTATTGCCGCCGGAGCCGGTAAAGCCCGCGTCGAAAGTGGGATGACTGAGGGGGCAATAGAAGGAGACGGCTCCTTCACGGCCGGAAAGTGCCGGTGTGACGGCAAAGGCTTCGGTCGCACTTGAGTCCTGCTCGATGGTGTCCAGGAAGCCTTTCCGGGTAACGGTCATGCCCGTGCCGTTCCAGCGTACCGAGGTGCTGTCTGCCGATGCCGGTACATTGCTGCGTACCGTCCATGTGCGGTGCATGATGTGCCACAGGGTATCTGCCGGTGAGGTGTAGGTGGTCAGCGGACCGTTGTCGTCACCCCAGAAGATGTACCCTTTGTCAGGCAAGGGATTACCGTATTCACGCCCCATGACGAGCAGGCGGCTGGCGGACGACTCCGCATAGGAATTGCCGTCGTGGAAAGTATCGTTTGCTTTCATGGTGGCATAGACGGGTCCTTCCTCGTAGGAAGTGGTGGAGAGGGGCTGGTGGAGAGCGGAAGCGGCATCCAAGCCGATGGCTGTCACCCGGTGGTGATAACCCAAGTTCTCGTCCTTGTCCCATATCAGGTTGCCTTCACTGTCCAGATAGGAGTTGTTCAGGGTGATTCCATACTTGACGGCCAGGTAGCTTTCCACTTTCCTGCGTTCTGCCGGGGTGAGGTAACGTCCGTAGATGATGACTTCGGGGGAATAGCCGTCAAAACGGTTGTTCCCGAATGCCGTCGCATCATAACCGGTGCTGAACTGCGGATTGGATGCGGAATAAGTACCGCCGACAAACAGATTCGATACGGAGTTTTCTCCCCAAAGGCCCGTTCCGGGACGGTTGCTCTTCAGATAGGTGAGCACGCGGACGGAGGACTCCCGGAAGTCTGTAGCGGACTGTCTGTCAGAAGAGGAGAACAAGAGGTCTTCTCCCGTGTCCTTTCCGTAGTCCAGCGGCTCCGTGCCGTTGGCACGTACGGCCTTGTCCTTTGAAAGGATGGATCCGCCGCCTTTCCTCCCGTCAAGGGAATAGAGCAGCATATCCTTGTCGTGACTCTCGGGAGGCAGGGCAAAGACACTGAAGACAGTAGCCTGTGAAAAGTTGGAGAACTTGAAGGAAGCTGTTTTTCCGTAGCTTCCTCCTGAAAGGTACAGTGCCGGATGAAAATTGAATGCCGGCGCGAAGGAGCGGGTCTGGGTGTATTCGCTTCCCGGTTTTCCGCTGCGGTCAAGAGAACGCAATTTTACGGAATCCCCTGCGAGATCCATCCAGCGGTATGCGCCTTGAAGGTCTGCCGTCACGGGCAATGTCTGGAACCACAACTCTGTTCCTTTGACACCGCCGGGGGACTGTGCACCCGCTGTCACAACTCCTGCACCGAATAGAAGTAGCATTAGTTGCTTCATCGCTTGTGTGATTAAGGTTAATGATGGGAAAGGTTACCGGCCTTTCCAATGGATTGTGTCCGCTGAAGAAGTAAGGTAGGTGCGGACGGAGCTACAAAAGAGAGAATATGGTCCGGAATATGTTATCCGGTTGAAGACATCATTCCGATGCCGACAATGGGAGGTATAGCTCCAGTGGCAAATATAAGGTTTTCTTTTGTTGTCGTAAACAAAAAGAAAAATAAATTTCACTTTTAACACTGGAAACGCATAATAAATCACATATACGTACCATTATGCAATTTATACATATTCGTTAACTACATGATAGCATCTACAGAATTTTATTATTCATCTCACATCTGGAATTCTCTTTGTAATGCGTTTTAAAGGAAAAAATTACAAGAAAAGCAGAAAAACACGCCTTCTTACTGGTAAGGTCAAGACTTTAATTATTATTTGTTGCTTTGTTTCTCTTTTTTCAGTTCTTTATTGATGGTAGAAACTATACATTCGTTCAACATGTATTTCAATTCTTCGCTGTCCTTGGCATATTGTCCGCAAATATAGTAGACTTCCTTTATAGCTGCGTTTCTAAACTCTTTAATGATAGCACCTTCAGGTATGAGCCTTTCTGTTTGCCAGTAATCAAGAACCAAATTAACCATGGTTGCGCGAAGTTGTTTTCTGGTATCTACAGACAGTTTCTTGAAAGAAAGTTGTTCCACCATATCAGATTCACCTGGATTTATCGGACAATCATTGTTCGTGTCGTATTGCGGACCATATTGCATATAGTCCTGCCACATTCCTAAGTTTTTTTCGACTTCTACATAGCAAGTATTTAGGTTTCTCTTCTTATTTTTCTTTTTACCCATATGATAAGTTGAATGTATTTTACAAAAGTAGTCAAAGTTTAATTAACGTTGTAATATATATTTTCGATAAATAAATCAAACAAATAACTTCCATTGTACAGATGCAATGAACCTTTTCTTATTTGAATAAAATTCTGTATAGTTCATCTAATGACGAATTCTTTTTATCGGACTGTCTCTGCATTTCTACTTCTAATTTCTGTAAGTGGTCAACTCCAGATTTACCGCTATATTTGTTTCGTTTCCCTTTATCTGTCCGGGCAGCTTTCACATACAGATGGGCAAATTCGATATGGCCTTTCATGTTGGCCGTGAGGCTGGCAAAGTTAGTAAACTCACAGCCTACCACAATGCCGGAGAACACGGAAATAATCCGGGTGATGATTCTTCATTCCTTGTACAACAAGATGTACAGCTCTTCTTTCTCCATTGGACTCTTGTCACATAGCTGAATCCGATAACAGCATAGCAGAAACGAATAACGTACATAGGCATTCTTGTATCGGGGAATTGGATTCTGTCTGATACATTCATGTAGTTCCTGTAATTGCTTACAGACGGGTTGAATCAAATCGGAAACCACCACATGTTCCGAGAGCAGCAGCTGCAGAACAATGTAGCAAAATGACTTTTGCAGGCTGTCACCTTCCTGAAAGTTCCTCGAAGCATAATCCAGCAAGTCTGTGACATCCGTCGGTCTGAACATATAGTTCAAGTGTGAACGGATGTGAGGATGGGAGAAGATGTGGTTATAGCTGGCTCCTAAAAAAATGGTTGTATAATCATCGCTGAAAGCCACCTTTCTAAGATGAAGCAATGTGCCCCATATCATTCTTTTTTGAGTTTCTTCATTGGCACAAGCCATTGAAGACAGAAAGTTGTCCACTGCACAGGTTCCGGCCTGCAAATTTTCTTCCAGCCTGTTTTCATAAAAAGAGGCATTGTATATCGCAATGCCCTTTGACTGTATAAATTCTGATGCCATATCGCATAAACGTATTAGAACTTAAAGATAAAGAGTATTCATGAGATTACATCATCCATTTACATTTTTAACGACTCATATTATGGTTTTTATTGCTTCTCCATCGTCAGTTCAGGATTGATCATAGTTGACTTACTACTTTCATCACTTCACGCACATACCTTGGGTCTTCCGCATAGCCAATCTTGTGCAGCCACAGCAGGTAGTTTCCTCCTTTATACTTGTACTGCACCTTGGTGTAATAAGCCCTGACACTTTCCGTCCAGTGGTTGAACTCATAGTACTTCCCAGTTTTGGGATTCGTCAGTCCAAACAGGTTGTGCCGGTTCCGACAGAGCGGTGAACGGAACCAGCCCGTTTCCAGTATGGCTTGTGCCAGTACAATCTTCGGATGCCGGATGCCATTGCGGATGATTTCCTGATAGAGATTGGGAATAGTGAGCGCAGGAAGTTCTTTTCGTTCAGAAACCTCAGTTTTTTCAGTTCCCTTATCAGACGCTTTTTCGTGGGACACCCTTGCGTAAACTTTTCGGGCATATAGCTCCGAAAGTGGTTTCACAGGCAGCTCTAGGGCAAGTGAGTCCTTTTCTGCCTTTTTGCAAGACTCATAAGCGCCCAAACTCCTCTGTAGGGTATCAGGAGCCACTTTTTGTTGCTTTT
>ENA-ORLW01002573-ORLW01002573.1-human-gut-metagenome-genome-assembly--contig:-NODE-2573-length-15920-cov-2.816133_pt1 | contig 15920 bp, 18 predicted proteins | sample MGYA00243017_ERZ508829 | MGnify/ENA primary metagenome ERZ508829 (study PRJEB26277, sample SAMN04329776) | human gut metagenome | biome: human-associated habitat | host: Homo sapiens | place: USA...
ATAATATCATGGCTATGAAGAGGCTTATAGACGGTGATAAGAAGATGCTGGCGGTCATAAAGGCAGACGCCTATGGACACGGCGCTGTCGAGGTGGCAGAGGCACTTGATGATCTGGTGGATTTCTTTGCAGTGGCATTCATCGATGAGGCTTTGGAGCTCAGAAGAGCAAATATAGATAAGCCCATATTGATACTGGGCTACACAGATCCCTCGGATTACGAACTGATTATCAGATATGATGTTAGACCTGCCATGTATGAGGTGGACGATGCACAGAAGCTCTCGGATCTGGCGGTGAGCATGAATACAAAGGCAAAGATCCATATCAAGGTCGATACAGGCATGGGAAGAATCGGATTCACATGTGATGAAGATGGCGTGAAGAACATAGAAAAGATCAGTCAGATGCCGGGCATAGAGATAGAGGGGATATTTACCCATTACGCAAAGGCTGATGAACTCGACAAGACCGCTGCAAATGGTCAGCTTGAGAAGTTCAGGTGGATAAACAGCCAGCTTGAGGCACTTGGAATACACATACCTGTAAGACATATATCTAACAGTGCGGGTATCATGGAGATGGACAATTCGGATTTTGATATGGTCAGATCGGGAATAGTCACATACGGACTTTATCCATCAGATGAGGTAGATAAGAATATAGCGGCTTTGAAACCTGCTATGAGACTTATGTCCAAGGTTATATTTGTGAAGGACGTAAAAGCCGGAACAGGTATAGGATATGGATGGTCCTATATAGCGGATCATGATATAAAGGTTGCGACGGTGTCGGCAGGATATGCCGATGGATACCCAAGAGCACAGTCCAATATAGGCCGAGTTATCATCCATGGAGAGTATGCTCCGATCATCGGAAGGGTGTGCATGGATCAGTTCATGGTTGACGTGAGCCACATTGATGGTGTAAAAGTAAGAGATGACGTAACTCTCATCGGACAGGATGGAGACAGAGAGGTAACTGTCGAGGAGGTGGCAGCGCCTGCCAACAGCTTTAATTACGAGCTGGTATGTAACATATCAAGACGAGTTCCGAGAACATACATAAGGGACGGCAGAGAGCTTGGACAGGTAAACTATCTTCTGGATTAACGAATAACCGGTACTGTCATGGGCAATACTTTTTTTAGAGTGGAATACATACTATATAAGTATATAGCCACATTCAATGAAAGTATTTGTGGGGTGAACAGAATTGGTGATCAGACGTGGGGATATTTATTACGCGGATCTAAGACCGGTGGTTGGATCGGAGCAGGGAGGCATACGACCTGTTATAGTAGTTCAGAATGAGGCTGGGAACAGACACAGTTCCACGGTCATAATAGCTGCGATAACCAGCAAGATGAAGAGGCCAAAACTTCCAACACATATCATGCTTGATTCTTCAAGCTGTGATATAGCGAAGGATTCCGTCATATTGTTGGAACAGCTCAGGACTATAGACAAACAGCGCCTGAAAGAAAAGGTGTGTCACGTTGACGCTGATGTGCTGAGGCGCGTTGATGAAGCTCTGAAGATAAGTCTTGAACTGGCATAAAATAATATATGAGGTGATACAGACTATTATATGAAGATTTTTAACAAAAAATCAGAAGAGGAAAAGGTAGAAGAAGAGATCATATCCATGGTGAACGAGGGAAATGAGCAGGGACTTATAGAGGACTCTGAGGCCCAGTTTATTACAAACATATTTGAGTTCACTGACAAGGAGAGCAGAGATGTGATGACGGCCAGATTGAACGTCATGGCTATAGACAAGAACTCTGATCTGGACGAAGTAATGGAGATAATGATAGAGAATAACTATTCAAGATATCCGGTGTATGACGGTGATCTTGACAACATAGTTGGAATAATCTATTTCAAGGATTTTGTGAAGGAATATCTGCGCGATAAGACGAAATCACTGGCTGAGATCATGGTTGAGGCTACATTTGTACATCCTACGTACAACATAGCAAAATTGTTCCGCAGGATGCAGACGGCAAAGATACATATGGTCATAGTTGTGGATGAGTATGGTCAGACAGAGGGAATCGTGACCATGGAGGATATTCTGGAAGAGATAGTCGGCAACATACTTGACGAGTACGATGACGCCAGCGAGGATATCAAGAAGCGTGGCGATATGTACATAGTCAGTGGTAAGGCTGAACTGGATGAGCTGAGCGACGTTCTGGGGATAGAATTCCCGGACGAGGACTTCCAGACGCTGAACGGATTTCTGCTGTATGAGCTGGGGAGACTTCCATATGCGGATGAGGAGATAGAGATAGTGTATCAGAACTACAGATTCACTTCCCTGTCGGTAAATAACAACATGATCGATGAGGTAAAGATCACAAAGGTTGAAAAAACACCGCAATAGTGTTAATATACGTAACTAGTAATCAAGAGAAAGAGGAGAATTAACGATGTCAGGACATTCAAAATTTGCGAACATCAAGCACAAGAAGGAAAAGAACGATGCAGCAAAGGGTAAGATCTTCACAATCATTGGTAAGGAGATCGTGGTAGCAGTAAAGGAAGGCGGAGCAAATCCTGAGAACAACAGTAAGCTTCGTGATGTAATCGCCAAGGCAAAGGCAAACAACATGCCTAACGATACTATCAAGCGTGGTATCGAGAGAGCGGCAGGAGATGCAAACTCAGTAAACTATGTAGTGAATACATATGAAGGCTACGGTCCTAACGGTACCGCCATCATAGTAGACACTCTTACGGACAATAAGAACAGAACAGCAGCCAATGTGCGTAACTGCTTCACAAAGGGTGGCGGTAACGTAGGTACAACAGGCTGTGTATCATATATGTTTGATCACAAGGGACAGATCATCATTGCAAAGGAAGACTGTGATATAGATGCAGACGACCTCATGATGATGGCACTGGATGCAGGAGCTGAGGATTTCTCAGACGAGGATGACAGCTCACAAGGATTATAGATATGCTTGAGGAGGACGATGACGTTCAGGCAGTATATCACAATGCAAATCTTCCGGAAGAGGACGATGAGGACTGATATATAATTGCAAGGGATATGATAACATTGGTAACAGACAATTACTCAGATAATCAGCGCCATTGCAGCATAGCTTGAAATAGAACTTCCGCACCTTATATATGGTGTGGAAGTTCTATTTGAGTAATGACGACATGGATGGTATCTGTGTCTGTTATATACGGAATGAGTATTGTTAGGAGAAGAGATGAAGGGAATACTTAGATATCTTAAGGGCTATAAGAAAGAGTCCATACTTGCCCCGCTTTTTAAGATGTTGGAGGCAACATTTGAATTGCTTATCCCGATCGTCATGGCAAATGTAATCGATGTCGGTATAGCAGGGCGTGACATAAGCTACGTTGTGAAGATGTGTCTCGTCATGATACTTTTGGGAATTATCGGTCTGGTGTGTTCTATCACCGCCCAGTATTTTTCGGCAAAGGCTGCTACAGGATTTGGAACAGCACTTCGAAATGATCTGTTCAGGCATATTACATCACTTTCATACACAGAGATCGACAGCATAGGAACATCCACACTGCTCACGAGAATGACCAGTGACACGAACCAGGTACAGACAGGAGTCAACATGGTGCTCAGACTGTTCCTCCGTTCGCCGTTCATAGTGTTCGGTGCCATGATCATGTCATTCACCATCGACGTGAAGTCGGCCATGACATTTGTGGTGACCATACCGGCACTTTCAATTGTTGTGTTCGGTGTTATGGCACTCAGCATACCTCTGTTCAAGAAGGTGCAGAACAGACTGGACAGAGTCACACTGCTCACCCGTGAGGGACTTGAGGGCGCGAGAGTTATCAGAGCCTTCAACAGACAGGACAAGGAATTTGAGGAGTTTGACAAGTCCACGGATGACCTGATGAAGTTCCAGCTCCTTGCAGGACGTATATCAGCGTTCATGAATCCTGTCACTTATGTGATAATCAATCTCTCAACCGCAGCTATAATCTGGATCGCAGCGGGACAGACAGATGCGGGAATCATCACACAGGGAAAGGTCGTCGCACTTGTCAACTATATGTCACAGATACTCGTCGAGCTCATCAAGCTCGCAAACCTTATCGTGACGATCACCAAGGCTGTTGCCTGCGCAAAGAGAATAAATGCGGTCATGGATCAGCAGCCATCCATAACGGATGGATTAGGCAAGGCAGCAGGATCACCGGCAAATGCTGTAAAGGTAAGCTTCAGGGATGCAAATCTCAGATATGCTGGGGCCGGAGCAGATTCCCTGTCAGATATAACATTTGACGTGGCACCGGGCGAGACTGTGGGAATCATAGGCGGTACGGGTTCAGGAAAGAGTTCTCTTGTAAACATGATCCCAAGATTTTACGATGCCAGCCAGGGAAGCGTGTGCATAGACGGAGTTGACGTAAAGGACTACACCCTGGACGAGCTCAGGCATAAGGTCGGAGTGGTACCGCAGAAGGCTGTATTGTTTGCCGGAACAATAGCAGACAATATCAGGTGGGGCAAGCAGGATGCGACTGAAGCAGAGATAGACGAGGCGCTTGAGATAGCCCAGGCCAAAGAGTTTGTAGACGGCAAGGAGAATGGAATATACTTCAAGATCACCCAGGGGGGCAAGAACCTGTCGGGTGGACAGAAGCAGAGGCTTACCATAGCCAGAGCGGTCGTCAGAAAGCCTGAGATACTGATACTGGATGACAGCGCATCGGCGCTAGATTTTGCAACTGATGCGGCTCTCAGAAAAGCAATCAGGGAGAAGACAAAGGGTATGACTGTATTCCTTGTGTCACAGAGAGCGTCGACCATCATGAATTCGGATAAGATCATCGTCATGGATGATGGTCAGATAGCCGGGATAGGAACCCATCGGCAGCTGCTTTCTAACTGTGAGATATACAGGGAGATATGTCAGTCACAGCTTTCGGAGGAGGAACTGTCTCATGAGTAAAGATAAAGGGAATAAATCAGTAAATAAAAAGACGATACTCAGAATACTGAAGTATATCAAGAGATACAGGTTCCTCGTGGTTCTGTCTCTCATATGTGCAGCCATATCTGTCGTGCTCACACTGTATGCACCTATCATCATGGGACATGCAGTTGACAGGGTCGTTGGACCGGGAAAAGTAGATTTTACAGGACTTAAAGGAATGTTGGCAAAGCTTGTGATTGTGGTCGTTATAACGGCTGTTGCACAGTGGGTCATGAACGTGCTCAACAACATGATCACATACAGGGTGGTTAATGATGTAAGAACAAAGGCATATGAGAAGCTTGGCAGCCTGCCGCTCTCATATGTGGATTCACATACACACGGAGACATAGTCAGCAGGATCATAGCTGACGTAGACCAGTTCTCAGACGGACTTCTGATGGGATTTACACAGCTATTTACAGGAGTTATGACTATAGTAGGAACACTGTGCTTCATGCTGTCGATCAACTGGATCATAGCCATTGTGGTCGTATGTATCACTCCGGTATCACTCTTTGTTGCGTCATTCATAGCAAAGAGAACATACAGTATGTTCAGGAAGCAGGCTGAGATCAAGGGTGAGCTCACATCCCTTGTAAATGAGATGGTTGAGAACCAGAAGGTAGTCACAGCATTCTCCATGGAGGATGAGACCTGCGACAGATTCCAGGAGGTCAATGGAAGACTTAATGTGGCAGGACTTCAGGCTACATTCTTCTCATCGATAACAAATCCTAGTACAAGATTTGTCAACAGCCTCGTGTACACAGGCGTTGGAATCATAGGTGCCATAACAGCTATAAAGGGCTTTATATCAGTTGGACAGCTCACAAGTTTCCTGAGCTATGCAAATCAGTATACAAAGCCGTTCAATGAGATATCAGGCGTTGTCACAGAGCTTCAGAACGCGCTGGCATCCGCTGCCAGAGTGTTTGAGCTTATAGACGAGGACACAGAGGCTGCAGAGCCTGCTGGCGCACACGAGCTCACAGACGTTCACGGTGAGGTGGACCTTAAGAATGTTGACTTCTCATACAACAAAGATGTGGAGCTCATCAAGAACCTCAACCTGAATGTGAAGGATGGACAGAGGATAGCCATAGTAGGACCTACAGGCTGTGGTAAGAGTACAGTCATCAACCTGCTCATGAGATTCTATGATGTGGATGCGGGAAGCATATCCGTGGATGGATATGACATACGAGAGGTCACAAGAAAGAGCCTCCGCGGCAACTACGGAATGGTGCTCCAGGAGACCTGGCTTAAGAGTGGCACGATAAGGGACAATATAGCATACGGAAGACCGGACGCAACGGATGAGGAGATCGTCGAGGCTGCAAAGCAGTCACATGCACACAGCTTTATCAAGAGACTTCCTGATGGCTATAACACATATATAACAGAGGATGGAGGCAATCTGTCACAGGGACAGAAGCAGCTCCTATGTATCACAAGGGTTATGCTTGATCTTCCACCTATGCTCATACTGGATGAGGCAACATCATCCATAGATACAAGAACTGAGATAAGGATACAGAGGGCATTTGCCAAGATGATGAAGGGCAGAACAAGCTTCGTGGTTGCACACAGACTGTCAACCATCAAGGAGTCAGATGTCATCCTAGTCATGAAGGACGGGCACATCATCGAACAGGGAAATCACGAGACACTGCTTGCAAAGGGCGGCTTCTACACGAATCTGTACAATTCCCAGTTTGCAAGATAATACAGAGAAATGCATAAATATAAAAGGGCTGTGCTTTGAGGTATACCTCACGGTACAGTCCTTTTTAACGGTGGTTAAAGCATTTATCTGTTATATTTCACGAACGCTTGCCAGTGGCGGGCTTTGTGTATATAATGTATGCGGAATGCCTGTTATAATATGGGCGGATATTTGCAGATATACCGGAGAGTATACAAAAGGAGAGAAAGATGAAGGTTAGTGAATCAGGTTATACAAGAGAAGAACTTTTAGAGATAGTAGATACATATCTGGCAGAGCAGTCCAGAAGATGGGAATTCATAGAGGAGAAGGGCGATGGCATGTATGTGTACGCTGAGAACGGCGACAGATACCTCGACTTCTTCGCAGGAATAGCGGTAAGCAGCGCGGGAAATGCCAACAAGAAGGTTGCAAAGGCCATAGCTGACCAGGCGGCAAATGTAATACATGCATCAAACTATGCATATACACTTCCAATGATCCTCCTTGCAAAGAAGGTGTGTGACACCATAGGCATGGAGAAGATCGTGTTCCAGAACTCAGGAACAGAGGCAAATGAAGCCATGATCAAGATGGCTAGAAAGTACGGCGTGGACAATTACGGACCGGACAGATATAAGATCGTGACAGCGAAGAACAGCTTCCACGGAAGAACATACGGTGCACTGTCGGCAACAGGCCAGCCTGATTCGGCCTGCCACAAGGGATTTGCACCACTCCTTCCGGGATTCACATATGCAGAGTATAACAACCTTGAGGACTTCAAGAGCAAATGCGATGAGAACACCATAGGAATCATGGTAGAGCCTGTACAGGGCGAGGGTGGTGTATACCCTGCAGACCCTGAGTTCCTTAAAGGACTTCGTGAGTTCTGTGATGAGAAGAACATGCTCCTCATGTTCGACGAGGTTCAGACCGGATGGGGAAGAACCGGAGACATCATGGCATATATGACATATGGCGTAAAGCCTGACATGGTATCCATGGCAAAGGCCATCGGGGGCGGTATGCCTATAGGCGCGATGTGTACAAGCACCAAGATAGCAGCAGCATTTACACCTGGTGCCCACGGTTCAACATACGCAGCCAACCCTGTGTGCTGTGCAGCGGCGCTTGCAGAGATAGATGAGATACTGGATAACAAGCTCTACGAGAATGCAAAGGAAGTAGGAGCATACTTCATGGAGGAACTCAAGGCACTTCCTTGTGTCAAGGAGATCAGAGGACGTGGTCTTCTTATAGGCGTTGAGTTCAACAAGCCTATCGCATTTGAAGTAAAGCACAGAGCGTTTGAGAACAAGCTCCTCATAACAGCGGTAAGAGACAGCATCATAAGGATCGCACCTCCACTTATCGTTAAGAAGGAGCACTGTGACGAGGCTGTTAAGCTGCTCATCAAGTCTGTGACAGAAGCACTGCAGGAGCAGTAATACAGCGTGATCATATAGCAGAATAAGCATGAATCATAAAAGTAATATAGGAGACCATAATGGGAAGAAGTAAAGAAGAGATGGAGGGGGTGACCCTCCTTGGAAATAAAGACGTAAAGTACAGCATGGACTATGCACCTGAGATGCTCCAGACATTTGACAACAAGCATCCGGACAACGACTACTTTGTAAAGTTCAACTGTCCTGAGTTCACAAGCCTCTGTCCGATCACCGGACAGCCTGACTTCGCAACGGTGTACATATCATATGTGCCGGGCGAGAAGATGGTGGAGAGCAAGTCGCTGAAACTGTATCTGTTCAGCTTCAGAAATCACGGAGACTTCCATGAGGACTGTATGAACATCATCATGAAGGACCTCATAAAACTGATGGATCCAAAGTACATCGAGGTGTGGGGCAAGTTCACACCGAGGGGAGGAATCTCCATAGACCCGTACTGCAATTACGGCAGACCGGGAACAAAGTGGGAGGAGGTTGCCTGGAACCGTCTGGCAAACCACGACCTCTACCCTGAGAAAGTTGACAATAGATAATTGGGTCTGAGCAGCACGCACGGACGGATAGGAGAATCATAATGGCGGATTACAGAGAGACTGTGGATTATATATTGGGTATTCCGCTTTTTGCACAGAAGATTGGCAAGGAGAACCTTTCCAGTCTTTTGTGCCGTTTGGGGAACCCTGAGAAGGCTGTTCCTGCGATACATGTGGCGGGAACCAACGGCAAGGGCAGCACATGCCGCGCTCTGGCGCAGATGCTTGCAGCCCAGGGATACAGAGTGGGATTGTTCATATCACCCCATCTCGTGTCCATAAACGAGAGAATACAGATAAATGGTACAAATATATCCGATGACGATTTTGTGTCGGCATTTGAGACCGTAAAGGGGCAGTTCATGGAGCACCCTTCGTTCTTCGAGGTCATGTTTGCCATGGCGGCGGTGTATTTCAGACAGCAGAAGTGTGACTTTGCCGTATACGAGACAGGAATGGGCGGAAGACTGGATGCGACAAATGTCCTTACGCCGGAGCTTACGATCATCACGTCGGTGGGAATGGATCACATGGAGTATCTTGGCGACACGATAGAGAAGATAGCTTATGAGAAGGCAGGCATCATCAAGCCGGGTGTTCCGGTGATATATTTCAGGCGGGACGAGGCGGCTGCGCGGGTCATAGAAGATACTGCCAAAGAGCGTGGAGCGGACATAATTCCGGTCGAAAAATCAGATTATATAATAAATCATTTGGGGAACAAAACCATTGATTTTTCATTGCATAATCGGTATTATAGTTATTGCAATTTACAGATACAGAAGACATCACTGTACCAGGTGGAGAATGTCAGCCTTGCCGTGACAGCATTCAGGATGCTCATGGAGAGGCGGAATGTACCGGAACAGGATATAGAGAAGACCGTGAGGAATGCACTCCTGCAGTTCTACTGGGAGGGCAGGATGGAGGAGATAGCTCCCCATATATATGTGGATGGTGCCCACAATGTGGAGGCTGTAAATGCATATATAGAGACCATGAACAGGCTTCATGGGGAATATGACAAGATACTGGTATTTGCGGCGGTGAAGGATAAGGAGTATGACTCCATGATACATTTGCTTGCCGGAAATATTACGTTTGGCAGGATAATAGTCACAAGCGTTGACAGCAGCAGAAAGGCGGATTCCGCAAAGCTGGCGGAGATATTCTCGGCGTGTACGGATACTCCGGTCATGGTCAGCGATGAGATTGACGATGCCATGGATATGGCAGTGGAGCTCAGAGGAGACAGAGAGAATACCAACATATACTGCGTTGGTTCCCTGTATCTGGTGGGCGGTGTCAAGAGATGGAGGAACAGACATGATCAATTTTGATGAAGAGATAAAGAGGTTTAAGCCGGCACTTGAACTTGACCAGGCAGAGGATGCAATATACAACAATGATCTCAAGGACATCATGGATGTCATGCAGGAGATGATGAGGGTTGCAAAGGAAGCAGAGAAGTAAAGAACACAGATTGGTCGGGAGATTAAGATATGGCAGATGTACTGAATTGTAAGCACTGCGGTGGAGCGATAGCCGTCACAGGTTACTGTACCAGGTGCGGACTGAAGATAGATTACGTGAACAAGGCTCTCAACTCGTCAAAGTACTATTACAACATAGGGCTTGATAAGGCGAGGGTCAGGGATATGTCAGGTGCGGAGGAGGCGCTCAAGCTGTCTCTGAAGTATGACAAGATGAATATAGATGCCCGGAACCTTCTTGGACTGGTGTACTATGAGACCGGAGAGATAGTTCAGGCGCTCAGCCACTGGGTAGTGAGTGTGAATTATTTTGACGGCAAGAATGTCGCCAAGAGATACATCAAGGAGATAAAATCCAACCCACACAGGCTGGAGGCGGTGAACAATGTAACCAGAAAGTATAATCAGGCGCTGGTATATGCGAAGCAGGGCAGCAAGGATCTTGCCTTTATACAGCTCAGAAAGGTACTTTCCGACAACAGCAGATTTATACAGGGGTACCTGCTCCTTGCACTTCTGTTCATCGACGAGGGAAGATATGACAAGGCTCGCAAGGCACTCAAGCGTGTCATCAAGATAGACAGGACAAATCCAGTGGCGGTCAGATATTTCAATGAGATGGGCCACACTGATGAGGAGATCATGAACTTCAGGGATTATCCGCAGGAGGACTACGATGTGGATTCTCTGTTCGTGGATGACCAGAAGAAGCTCATAGCCGGCAACAGCGAGGTGGATTTTGATGGGGATCCGATTCCGGTTGGAAGATACAAGGACATCAATTTCTACAAATATTCCATCGCTTATATCATAGCGGGAGTTGTTCTGGGACTTGCGGCCATGTGGACGCTCATCATCCCGCACAGGGATAAGGCGGCTGACAATTCAGAGAGAGACCTGAAGGTTACATTCAGTCAGGAGATAGCGGATAAGAACGTGGCCATATCGGAGCTCCAGTGAGTGGTGGACAGCATGACCTCCAAGCTCACTAATGCTGAGACTGAGGCGAATATCCTTCAGTCACAGATAGATAAGTATGGCGATTACGCTTCACAGGTTCTGTCGGATGACAATAAGGCAAGGGTACAGTCAGCGATCTATAAGTACGAGACCATGACATATGAGGCTGCCATAGATGATCTGAACAGAGTCCTTCAGGATACACCTAACAGCGATGTGGCACTGTTCTACAAGGCGATGTGTTATCTGAAGCTTTCTGATGATAACAATGCCACACTGGTATTTAACCAGCTTGTTGAGAACTGTCCGAACTCCGTATACTACACGGTTGCGTGTGATTATGCGGATGAAGATGCCATACAGGCGGGACTTGAAAAGAAGAATTCTGCAAGTACAGCCAGCACGAACACGGGCGACGGAACAGATACAACCGACAGATCAAGCACAGGTGACGAAACAGGTACGACCGACAGCACGGACACAGGTGACGGAACAGATACAACCGACAGCTCGTATACAGGTGATGGAACGGATACGACCGACAACACGTATACGGATGATGGAACAGGCACCATCGACAATACGTATACAGGTGACGGAACAGACACGACCGACAGTACGTATACAGGCGAAGGAACAGATACAACTGACGGACAGTAACGAAAGACAGAAAGACATATAAAAAGATTATAATTTATAGAAGGCACAAAAGAGACGGATAAGGATTAACCGTTTCTTTTGTGCCTTTTATTTTGTGACAGGGGGATTGAAGATGAATATCTACGAGAAAATGGGGGATACTATAATCGTGTATATGCCCAGAGAGGTGGATGATTATGCGGCGGTGAAGATGACCGCAGGGATAGACGGAGTATTTGCCGAGGAGGTGGTGAGACATGCCATATTTGATTTTGGCAGGACGACGTTCATGGACAGCTCGGGGATAGGACTTATAACGAGAAGGTACAGACAGCTCCACGACAGAGGGGGAAGCGTTGGGGTGATAAATGTAAATGCGAGAATGGACAGGATACTGCTCATGTCCGGTATATACAGGATCGCGACAAGGCTGGACAGCGGTGTCCGGGATGAGGCTGAGGATTGGACAGATAAAATATAGATAACGAGGAGAATGGTATGGATAAGAACAGATTGATCATGGAATTTGGCTGTGATGCCCGGAATGAGGCTGTGGCGAGAGTCGTGGTGGCGGCTATGCTGACGAGGACAAATCCGACACTCAGTGAGGTGGAGGATGTCAAGACGGCGGTTTCGGAGGCTGTCACGAATTCGATAATACACGGATATGGATCCGGGGAGGGAAGCATAATCCTGGAGGCATACATAGAGGAGCGCACCCTGTACATAACGATCACAGATCACGGCTGCGGCATAGAGAATGTCGACAGAGCCATGGAGCCGCTTTACACCACTGTCACGGACGGAAGCAGATCGGGCATGGGATTTTCATTTATGGAGGCTTTCATGGATGAGCTAAAGGTCGAATCCAGCGTGGGTGAGGGAACCGTGGTAAATATGAAGAAGATAATAGGAAAAAGTCAGGAGATATATTGATGGCGGATAATCATCGTTTGCTTGAACTTGCAAAAGATGGAGACAGAGATGCCAGAGATAAACTTGTGACGGACAATATGGGACTGGTGGTCAGCGTTGCCAGAAGATATGTGGGGAGAGGACAGGAACTTGAGGATCTTATACAGATAGGGCTTATAGGCCTTGTAAAGGCCATAGACAGGTTTGATATGGACTATGAGGTAAAACTGTCAACGTATGCGGTTCCGCTCATTCAAGGGGAGATTAGACGCTTTCTCAGGGATGACGGAATGGTGAAGGTCAGCAGAAATCTTAAAACGATATACTACAGGGCAGACAGATACAGACATGAGGTCGAAAAAAACAGAGGGACTGAGCCGGGAATAGAGGAGATATGTGAGGCTATAGGAGCGACACCTGAAGAGCTTGTGATGGCGATGGACGCGGCATCGGATGTGACATGCATAGATGATCTTCACGCAGAGATGTGCGGCACGGAAGATGGAGACCGCATCGTGGACAGGCTGTGTGTATCGCAGCTCCTGGACACGCTCACGCCGGACGAGAGAAAACTTGTGGTGCTGAGGTATTTTCAGGACAAGACGCAGGGACAGACAGGGCAGATCCTTGGCATGAGCCAGGTGCAGGTGAGCCGGCTTGAGAAAAAGATACTCGGAAGACTCAGATGGAAAATATTGGAGTAATATCAGCCATATACATGGACAGACTATTCTTAGAATATAAGAACAGGGGACATGTATATGGCTGAACTTTTGTATTTGAAACTGTCGGAGAGCAGTCTGGCGGAGAAGAGAAAGGTCAAAATAAAGGATGTGGCGACGGTGCTGAGTCCAAATCCTGATATAAAATACGGCGTGGAGAAGCTGGAGCTCATGAGCTTTTCCGGAAGCAAGGAGCAGCAGGTCATATCGGTGATGTACATTCTGCAGGTGATACAGGAGCACTACCCGGACTGCCAGACACAGACCATAGGGGCAACGGACGTGGTTGTGTATTACAGGACATATGACACCAGCGACAAAGTAAAGCAGTTCTTCAAATTTCTGATGATATGCTTCATCGCATTTTTCGGAGCAGGCTTTTCCATCATGTCGTACAACTCGGATGTCAATATGGTTGGACAGCTTGACGTCATGCACAACATATTTGTGGGGCAGGGCAGGGATGCCTATCCTGTGGCGGGAATAGCATATTCCCTGGGGCTCTTCATCGGTATAATCGTATTTTTCAATCACGGTGCAAAGAAAAAATTCTCTGATGATCCTACACCGCTTCAGGTTCAGATGAGACAGTATGAACAGGAGGTCAACCAGACAGTCATAACGGATGCCTCCAGAAAGAAGGCGGAGAGAGATGCTGATTAGATACGCTATGCTTGCCATAGCCTGCTTTGCCAGCGGTGTGGCCATATCGGGCGGGTATTTTGCATTTATATCCATGATAGGAATATTCCCCAAGCTCCTTGAGAAGGTAAAGGGGGCAAGGTATTATCTGCTCATAGAGTGTCTGCTGGCATATGGTGCGGCGCTGGCAAATCTGATATATGTATTCAAAATATCGGTTCCGGTGACATGGGTGGGATATACCATCATATGTCTGTTCGGAGGGATATTTGTGGGATGCCTGGCGGGGGCGCTTACGGAGGTGCTGAATGTCATTCCGATCGCGGCCAGAAGATTCAGTGTGAGAAGAAATCTCCCTTATGTCATATACGGCCTTGCCGCGGGAAAACTGGTGGGCTCGGTGCTGAGTGTCGTTCTGGGCATGTGATAAAGTCAAAATTATTTTGTGTGAAATGGAGGTATTTGTTATGAAGTTTGAACCTACAGAGAGTGATTACAATGAATATGTGGAGCTTGTGACACCAACATCAAGCGTTCCGAGAAACTGCCTGTGGGCGTTTCTTGTGGGAGGCGTGATCTGCACGATAGGGCAGGGGATATTTGACCTGCTGGTACACTTCGATGTGAAGGAAGACGAGGCGTATGCGTATGTATCGCTGATACTCGTTCTCGTAAGTGTCATCCTCACAAGTCTGAATCTCTACAAGAAGATAGCAAAGTAAGGCGGTGCCGGAGCACTTGTGCCAATCACAGGATTTGCAAATGGTGTGTGTGCGCCCATAGTGGAATTCCAGACTGAGGGTGAGGTGTTCGGAAAGGGCGTGAAAGCGTTCACCATAGCGGGGCCTGTTATACTGTACGGTATATTTACAAGCTGGCTGCTCGGTGTTATATATTGGATAGTCTCAATATGGTGAAATGGGGTTTATTAAATTAAAAATCAACATATTTTCCCCACATCGGTTGACAATATTTGAAAAAATAACATAATGAGTATAGATTTGGACAAAAGAAGAAAGACAGGAGAAATGCTGACATGAAGAGGCTAATGACAGTCAATCTGGCACCTGAGCAGAAGAGTGCAGTACAGGATATATGCAGTGACATAGGTGCGGAGTGCGTTGACATTCAGAGAAAGCATTATGGTATGAAGGTCGGAAGTCTGTGCGACACGGCTGACATATCTGGCTGTGGAGATGAGACCGGACAGACGGAAGATCTCAGTATGGATATGCTCATATTTGACGGAGTGAGCAGCAAAGAACTTGATATATTTCTTGAAAGGTATAAGAAGACTGGGCTTCCGGCAGTAAGGCTGAAGTCGGTAGTGACACGGAGCAACAGGGAGTGGACTGTACAGCAGCTCTACTCGGAGCTTGCAAAGGAATATCTATTCTACAGGATGAGGGGAATGTAGATGGCAGACGAAAGAAGAAACGGACATACAACTGAAAAGAGACTTGTGCAGAACAGGCAGAGAGCTTCAGGACGTTCAGGACGGCGTGCATCTGAGCAGTGGAGGAAGAGACAGCAGCGATACAGAGTGATAAGCTGGATACTCACGGCGGTGTTCATGGTGATATTTTATGCGCTAATATGTGCGTGTGTGGGCAACAGAAAGCTGTACAAAAAGAGGCAATGTCATACGAAATGCTGTACATCAGTCATATGCATAGCTGTACATCAGTCATATGCATAGCTGTACAGTCATACGGAATGCTGTACGGAAGTCATATGCATAGCTGTACAAGTCATACAGAATGCTGTACAACACAAAAATACAGGGAAAGGAAGAAAAAACCTATGGGGAGAACACGAAAAACTTACAGACTGTCAGATGAAG
>ENA-ORLW01002574-ORLW01002574.1-human-gut-metagenome-genome-assembly--contig:-NODE-2574-length-15917-cov-2.548106_pt1 | contig 15917 bp, 9 predicted proteins | sample MGYA00243017_ERZ508829 | MGnify/ENA primary metagenome ERZ508829 (study PRJEB26277, sample SAMN04329776) | human gut metagenome | biome: human-associated habitat | host: Homo sapiens | place: USA...
ATGGCTCCAAGTTTGAAGCAAATGCGAATAAATACTCCTGGGTATGGAAAAAATCAACAGAAAAATCCAGATACCGTGTCTTCGATAAAATTACTACACTTTTTGCGGAAATCAATGAAGAACTGACATGTACAGGGATAAAGCTTTGTATCAATAGTGAGTATGCGCCAGAGTATCTGAAAGAAGCTGCCGAACAGTATGCAGAAGCCTGGCAGATTGATGAAACTGCGTTTGTTCATGGCAGGGGACATCGCAAAACTACACAGCAACGGCATTATGAGAAACTCAGGGAGTATGCTGCTAAGTTAGAAGAATACGTGGAAAAAATCAAAATCTGTGGGGAGGATCGCAACAGCTACTCGAAAACAGATCATTCAGCTACTTTTATGCGAATCAAGACAGACTACATGGGAAATGACCAGCTGCTTCCGGCTTATAATGTACAGGTTGGTGTTGCAGATGAATACATTGCTGTTGTTGATGTAAATCAGTATCGCTCAGATATGGATTGTTTTGTTCCGTTGATGAACAAGTTTTATACTACATATGGCTTTTATCCGAAGTATCCAGTGGCAGATGCCGGATATGGTTCTTACAACAATTACATCTTTTGTGAACAGCATGGAATGGAAAAGTATATGAAATTCACCATGTTCAAGAAAGAGACTACTGACAGGAAGTATCGTGAAGATCCATTCCGAGCGGTAAATTTTCCAATTGGTGAAGACGGAATCATGCGTTGTCCAAACGGGAAAAACTTTTATCTTCGGTATCGAAAAAACGTAAAGGGAAACAAGTATGGACGTCAGGAAGAATACTACCAGTGTGAGGACTGTTCCGGATGTCCATACGCAGAACAATGTAAAAAGACAGATAAAAACCGTATCGTTCGGATCAACCGTGAACTTACAGCGATGCATCAGGAAGTAATTGAAAATCTTGAAAGTATCCAGGGAGCACTTCTAAGAATGAATAGATCTATTCAGGCAGAAGGTACATTTGGCATCATCAAAAACGACCGTTGGTACAAAAGAATTGTCCGAAGAGGAATAAAATCTGTTCTGCTGGAAGTATTTCTTGTTTCTATTGGACACAATCTTTATAAATATCACAACAAACAGAAAAAAGTTGCAACTGCCGCATAGGATTCCATAATAGCATTCTTATGGGGTAAGGGGAACTATATCCTTTTTTATGTAATATAACTACTATTACATCCATAAGCAAAAGGACGCATGAAAAAACTCTCGTTTTTTCACACGCCCTTTTTATTTCGAAATAAAGTGGCTATGATTTCTTATATTTTGCCTCATAATCCCGCAGGCTTACAAGCGCTTCTTTCGACATCGGAATCAGCGCGATCAGGTTGAAGACGGTCATCAGACCGACACCGACATCACCGAGATCCCAGACAAAGGTGTAGGCGGTCAGTCCGCCGACAAACATCATGATCAGGGCGAGAATCTTGTACGCCGTCTGGGCGGCCCAGGTGTCTCCGAAGAGGTAGCTCACATTGGAGCGGGCGTAGAAGAGGATGCCGATGAAGGTCGTGAAGCTGAACAGCCACAGGATTACGGCTATGAAAATGACGCCTAATTCCCCGAAATGCCAGCTCATCGCCGCCTGCAGCAGATCCATGCCCTCCAGACCGGAGATTTTATCAGCCGGGACCAGCAGCATGATCATGGCTGTACAGGTGCAGAGAAGCGTGTCGATGAAAACGCCCATCGCTTGCATCAGTCCGACTTTGGCAGGATGGGAGGTTTCTGCTGTCGCTGCCGCACACGGGGCGGAACCGCTTCCTGCTTCATTGGAGAAAAGTCCCCGTTTGACACCGTTCATCAATACGGCGCCGAAGCCGCCTGCGATTGCCTGGCGCAGACCGAGTGCTTCCTCAAAAACGCGGGCAAAAACGCCTGGAAGCTGGCGGAAGTTCACGATAATTAAAAACAGGGTCAGGATAATGTAAATGCCTGCCATGATCGGAACCAGCAGATCCAGAACCCTGACGGAGGCATTTTTCCGAAGAACGATGACTGCCGCAAGGAGAACTAAAAACAGGCATGAGTAGATCGGCGGGATGCCGAATGCATTCTTAAAAGAAGAGGTCACGGAATTACTGATGACCTGGCTGATACCGCACCAGCAGATCAGACCGGAGAGCGCAAACAGTACGGAGAGAAGATTTTTCTTCGAAACCGGCGTTCCCTGTTTCTGGCGTTTGCTGTTGATCCAGTCGTGAATGTAGTAAGCAGGACCGCCGCGGTAACCGCCGTAGAGCGGATCCGGCTGTTTGTGAAGCTGGGCTAAGGTCGCCTCGATAAAAGCGGTTGCCGAACCGAGCAGCGCGGTTACCCACATCCAGAACAACGCACCGGCGCCTCCGGCGGAGAGAGCGGCAACGATACCGACAAGATTTCCCATACCAACGCGGGTCGCAGTTGACACGATCAGTGCCTGGAGTGCGGAGAGAGAGCCACCTTTGTGTCCGGTTTCGGCTTTTTCCAGCAGCGCACGCAGCATATCCGGAAGCATTCGGATCTGCAGGAACCGCGTTTGGATAGTACAGAAGATACCGGTCGGGACGAGCAGAAGAACCAGAAGCGGCAGGTTGATGGTTGTTCCGCCAGGAAGCGGCAGATGAATCCAGTCACCCCAGAGGAAATAGTAGGTTTTTTCGATTAAATTGATAATTGTGTTCATGTTTTCACCCCAAAATTTTATATAGTAAAGGTGCGCCCGCAGGTGCTTGACGCTTGATTGAAAGATAGTTATAATGAGTGGCAGGGAGTTTTCAGACTCTCAGTATCATAAGGAAAAGGAGAATTCATATGCAGTACGCAATTGCACATTTAGATCCGAATGAGGACAATCCTTCCATGGAAGAGAATCCATGCATTAATGTTGATTTTGAAAACGAAGAGGAATCATGTCTGGAAGCTGCAACCATGATGATGGATGAAGGCTACAAGATGGTAACTCCATTTTTCATTGAGGACGGCGGCAAAGCGGGCACATACTCCTGGGAGTATGTCAATGCCCATCTGGTTGTCCGTACCAAATAATGTTTCACGTTGTTGTTTAAAACTGTATTGTTTTAAAGTGTGTGAGACTTAAAATGCCGGAAAGAGAAGATCTTTCCGGTTTTTTATATTTACATGTTAGCTGTCCTTGCACGTTTATAATAACTATTTCTTGAATATGTAATTAAATCTACTTATTTATATTCCGTATTGTACCGCACAGTTGAGGAAAGTGCAAGGGGAAAATGAGGGATTGTTACTGGAATTTTAAATAAAGATAAATAGTAATAAGTTGAAAGTCGGGTGTAAATCTCCTATAATGGACAGAAGAATCTTCAGGCAGAAAATGGCATACAGGGAGGCAGATGGAGACGGAAAAGAAACAGACAGATGAAAAAAAGGAACTTCGAACCGGATTTACGACCGGAACCTGCGCGGCGGCGTGTACGCGGGCGGCGGTGTTGTTTCTCTGCACAGGGGAAGCACCTGCAGCGGCAGAGACAGTGACACCTTCCGGCGTCCGGGCGATTCTGCCGATTGTCCGGGCAGAGCGGGAGGAAGATAGCGCAGTATGCGGTGTACAGAAGGACTCCGGTGACGATCCGGATGTGACGAATGGGACATTGGTTTGTGCACGGGCCGTCCTGGCTTATCATGATAGCATAACTGAAAGCGGTTACACAGACCCGGCGTATCCAGGAATTGAGGTAACCGGCGGCGAGGGCATCGGCATGGTGACGCGGGACGGTCTTTCGTGTCCGGTGGGGCATTACGCGATCAACCCGGTACCGCGGACGGCTATTTTCCGGGAGGCGGCTCTGGCACGCCGGGAGGCGGGCATGCCGGAGTTACCTTTGCGGATTGAGATTTCTATCCCTTCCGGGCGGGAGCTGGCGGAGAAAACGTTTAACCCGCATCTGGGGATCATCGGTGGTATCTCGGTGCTTGGTACAACTGGGATTGTGAACCCGATGAGTGAGGCGGCATTGGTTGAGACGATCCGGCTGGATATCCGGGTGCACGCCCAGAAGGATGTTTCGCTGCTGGCAGTGGCGCCAGGCAATTATGGAGAACGATTTTTAAAAGAAGAAACCGGGCTTTCGATGGAAAATTTCATCAAGTGCAGTAATTTTATCGGGACCAGCTTTAAAATGCTTTCACAGGAAGGAATTCACCAGGCGCTTTTGGCAGGGCATGTTGGAAAACTGGTCAAAGTGGCAGGTGGTGTGATGAATACACATTCCCGGTATGGTGACAGGCGGATGGAGATTTTGTCTGCATGCGCGCGGACCGTTGGATTTCCGGAGGCAGATGCCCTGCTGCCGATGAATACGACTGAGGAAGCGGCAGATTTCCTATATGAACATGGATATCTGAAACAGGTCATGGAGCAGGTGGCGAATCAGGTCAAAGCGGTATTGGAAGAAGAGAGCGGCGTTCAGACGGAGGTAATGCTATTTTCGAGCAATTATGGACTGATGGCGCGGACAGCTGGGGCGGATGCGTATGTGCGGGAGCTGCTGGAGATGGAGAGAGGCGTGGAAGTAATGATAGATTGAATAATCATAAATTACGAAAAGTTGAGATTCGAATATTAAATAAAAAAGGAGAAATCACATATATGGTATATTTCGTCGGAGCAGGTTCGGGAGCGCCAGATTTAATCACAGTGCGGGGAGCACGCCTTTTGAATCAGGCAGACCAGATTATTTACGCAGGTTCTCTGGTCAATCCAGAGCTTTTGGATTATAAAAAAGAATCAGCCGTTGTCTATGACAGTGCGAAAATGACGCTGGAAGAAGTGGTCGAAAAGATCCAAGAAGCGGAATCGACGGGTAAGATGACGGTGCGGCTTCACACGGGCGACCCCTGCGTGTATGGTGCGATCCGGGAACAGATGGACGAGCTGGACAAGTTAAATATCTCTTATAAGGTATGCCCGGGCGTCAGCTCTTTCTGCGGCGCGGCATCTGCATTGAATCTGGAATATACCTTGCCGGGCGTTTCGCAGAGCGTGATTATCACCCGGATGGCGGGGCGGACGCCGGTGCCGGAGCGGGAGAGCATCGCGTCGTTTGCAGCGCATCATGCGACTATGGTTATATTTTTAAGCACGGGAATGCTGAAGAAGCTTTCGGAAGAGCTGATAAAGGGCGGATATGAGGCGGACACGCCAGCGGCGATCGTGTACAAAGCGACCTGGCCGGATGAAAAGCGGGTTGTCTGCACGGTTGCCACGCTTGCAGAGGCGGCAGAGCAGGAAAATATCAAAAAAACAGCTCTGATTATCGTCGGGGATGTGACTGCCCAGGCGGGATACGAGCGCTCACGTTTATATGCGCCAGAATTCACAACTGAATTCCGTCAGGGGACGGATGGTTTTGTATATGAGTAATAGAAAGGGATTGTTATAAATGGAGCAGTTGAAACTTCGGGTCAGGAACGGTATCTGCATTTGCTTTACTGCGCAGGGAAAAGAGACGGCGACGCGCCTGCTGGAGAAATTAAGCCAGCAGATGGAAGAGGCGTTGGACTTTTTAGATTATACAGGATCCGAACATTCGAAACCGCTGAAACAGGTGGTCAAGGAAGCATTTCAGGAGAAGGAAGCAATTTTGTTTGTCGGGGCGGCGGGGATTGCAGTCCGTTTGATTGCGCCGTGGGTGCAGGATAAGCTGAAAGATCCGGCGGTGCTGGTGATCGATGAGCAGGGACGTTATGCGATCCCGATTTTGTCTGGACATGTGGGCGGATGCAATGAACTGGCAGAGACAGCGGCGCAGATTCTGGGGGCAGAACCGGTAATTACGACGGCAACGGATCTGCGGCAGGCATTTGCAGTTGATGTATTTGCAGCGGAAAATGAGCTGGTGATCAGTGACCGGGAACTGGCGAAACAAATCTCTGCGGCGGAGCTGCGCGGTGAAAAAATTGGCTTTTTCAGTGATTATCCAGTAGATGGAATCGTTCCGGCAGAGATTACTCCGGGCGTATGGCAGAAGGAAAACATCTATGTGACGCTGAAACAGGGTGGATGCCCGAAAAATGCCCCAGCGTCTCTGGTGCGCCGGGATATGGTGATTGGGCTGCAGGAGAAGAAGGAACAGCGGGATGCAGCCAAAGCAGCGGCGGTAGTGGCAGTGGAAACCGGCGATTCGGCGAAGGCGGCTGAGATAGATATGTCTGTCGGAAAATCCGATATAGGATCGCTTGGGCAGAAAAGTGAGCAGAAGAAAGAGCAAAGTTATGAGCCGGAAAATGAATCAGGTACGCCGGAACTTCTGCGCCTGTATCCGCGAACGGTTGTTCTTGGAATGGGATGCCGCCGGGATTCGTCCCTGAATGCTGTCCGGGAGATGGCAAGAGTGGCACTTTCTCGGGCGATGATTGATAAAAGTGCGGTGCGGGCGATTGCAACGGTGGATCGGAAGAAAAATGAGATGGCATTTCTGGCGCTTGCGAAGGAGTGGGATGTGGAACTGTGGAGTTTTACCCCGGAAGAGCTGGAGAGTGCCGGTACGAAGTTTGCAGAATCGCCGTTTGTGCGGAAGACAGTAGGGGTAGGAAATGTTTGTGAGCGTGCAGCCGTCATGGGGGTGCGCCGGATTTACCGGGAACGGGAGATGGATGAGAAAAATCTGCCTGCGATCGATCTGAGAGTACAGAAAATGGCGTTTAACGGTGTGACGGCAGCAGTAGCGGTTCCGGCATCGGAGCAAGTAAGGAGGCAGCAGTGGAAGAAAAAAAATTATACGTGATCGGAATTGGACCGGGGGCGAGAGAACAGATGACGGTCCGGGCAGACCGCATTTTGCGGGAAAGCCAGGTGATCATCGGTTATACGGTATACGTGGACCTGGTAAAAGAATTTTATCCACAGGCGGAATTTCTGACAACGCCGATGCGCCAGGAAAAGGAACGCTGTGAGATGGCATTGAAAGCGGCGCAGGATGGTCGGAAAACAGCAATGATCTGCAGTGGGGACAGCGGCGTTTATGGCATGGCGGGGCTGGTGCTGCAGATGGCAGAGGCGTACCCAGATGTGAACGTGGAAGTAATTCCAGGAGTGACGGCAGCGCTGGGAGGCGGAGCCATTCTCGGTGCACCGTTGGGACATGATTTTGCGGTGATCAGCCTGAGTGACCTTCTGACGCCGATGGAAGTGATCGAAAAAAGGCTGCGTGCAGCGGCGGAAGCGGATTTTATTATCTGCCTCTACAATCCATCCAGCCGGAAACGCCACGATTATCTGGAGCGTGCCTGCCGGATTCTTTTAGAGTATAAAAGTGGTGAGACTGCCTGCGGATATGTACAGAATATTGGCCGCGAGGGCGAGGCGGTGCACCTTCTAACACTGGCAGAACACGAAAAGACGCCGGTGGATATGTTTACGACCGTAATTAATGGAAATAAGGAAACGCAGATGTTAAATGGATGTCTGGTGACACCGAGGGGATACCGCGATGTGTAAAATATGGATATTTGGAGGAACGACAGAAGGGCGCCTGCTGGCGGAATATTGCAGCCGGGAAAAGATTGAGGCGTGGGTCAGCGTGGCTTCGGAGTATGGAGAGGAGCTTTTGCAGGAGGAGCTGATGGAGTCTGGGAATGCAGGGAATCCAGATTTGAACCACAATACTTGCCTTGCAAAGAAAAGCTTGAAAAATGTTCAGGCATCCTCAGTGATAAAAGTCTTACGTGGACGGATGGATCGTTACCAGATGGAAGAATTTATCCGAAACCAGGGGATTCATCTTGTGATCGATGCAACACATCCGCATGCCAGACTTGTTTCAGAAGAAATCCAGGAAGCGTGCGGACGGACTGGTGTTCGCCTGGAACGGTGCCTGCGCGCAGAGGGCGAACAAAACAAAGCACGTGATTGGGTCGAGGTTGATTCCATTCAGGAGGCAGTGTCATTTCTTTCTTCTGTTTCCGGCGTGATTTTTGCCACAACCGGCAGCAAAGAACTGGAAGCCCTGTGCCAGATACCAGATTAGCTAAAACGGGTGTATGCGAGAGTTCTTCCAACTTCGAATGTTTTGAAGAAATGTGAAAAATTGGGGATAACTGGCAGCCATCTGATTGCGATGCAGGGACCTTTTTCCACCGAAATGAATACGCTATTTCTCCGACAGACAAAAGCGGAGTGGCTATTGACGAAAGATTCCGGGCGTGCGGGCGGATTTCAGGAAAAGGTGGAAGCGGCGCGTGAAAATGGAACCAGAGTGGTTGTGATCCGCAGACCGGAGGAGGATGGGATTTCGCTGGAAGAGGCAATGGAGGTGCTGAAGAAGGCGGATGAGGGGAATGTTGGAGAGTTAAAAACACATTTGATTCTGGCGGGAATTGGCATGGGACAGCCGTCCCAGATGACAGGGGAAGTCCTTCGGGCAATTCGAGAGAGTGACGCCTTGATTGGCGCGGGGCGTATGCTGGAATCCGCGGAGAGAGCGCTGCAGAATGATTTGCTGATTAGCAAGGAAGGAAAAGCTGAAAACAGACAGGAATCAGCGGCTGCGGTGGAAAAAGAAACGAAGTGCTATAAAGCATATCTTCCTGACGATGTGATACAGATTGTATCAGAGCACCCGGAATGGAAGCAGGCGGTCATCCTGTATTCGGGTGATACCGGCTTTTTCAGCGGGGCATCCAGGATGGCAGAGCGGCTGCGGGAAGCTGGTTATCCATTTACCGTCTATCCGGGTACATCCTGTGTCAGTTATCTGGCGGCACGCCTGGGGACGCACTGGGAAGATGCGGCGATTTATTCCGCACATGGAAGAGAATTGTCTGTCGATCGGGTGATGAAACGTCTGTGTGATCCAGAAGAACCGGCTAAGCGTGCGTTTATCCTCATGGGCGGCAAAAATGGAGCTGGACAGTTTTGTGAACGTCTGACACAGGCGGGATATGGAAATGTACAGGTGACGGTTGGTGAAAACTTATCTTACCCGGAAGAGCAGATCCGGAGCGGAACCGCGGAAGAAATGAAAAAATTGGAATTTGCGGATTTGAGCTTGATGCTGCTGGAAGTTACGGATGAAATAAAGAATGTAAAGCAGCTGAAAAGGTTTGAACAAGAAGATAAACGTTTGCTTCCTGCAGATTCTGTCGGAGTATTTCCACGTATCATGCTTGCCGCCCCAAAAAGCGGCAGTGGAAAAACCCTTCTGACTTGCGGGCTGCTTGAAGTCCTTCGCCGCCGCGGTCTGAATCCGATCGCGTGCAAATGTGGACCGGACTATATCGATCCAATGTTTCACCGCTATGTGCTCGGCATTCCCGGGCGAAATCTCGATAGCTTTTTTCTGCCGGCGGAAGGCGTGCGGGAGGTTTTGGTGGATGTAGTGCGGGAAGAACAGGCGGGAATCGCAGTTTTAGAGGGTGTCATGGGCTATTATGACGGCTTGGGCGGAACAGAAACGTCCGCCAGCAGCTGGGAAATTGCAGAGATCACAGACACGCCGGCGATTCTGGTGCTGGACTGTAAGGGCGCATCGTTGTCGGCGGCAGCAATGGCATCTGGATTTTTACATTTCCGGAAAAAAAGCCATATTGCCGGAGTGATTTTGAACCGGGTTTCTTCGATGTATTATGAGCGACTGGCAGCAGCCGTGGAAGAGGCGTCGAGGCTTCCGGTGCTTGGTTATCTGCCGGAATCCGAGGAATACCATATGGAAAGCCGCCATCTGGGACTTTTTCTGCCGGGCGAGATCGATCGGCTGCGCGAGCGGATCGGGCGATTGGCAGATCAGATGGAAAAGTCGATCGCGGTGGAGCGGGTGCTGGAAGGGGCAGGGATGCTTCCATTGAGGATAGAAAACAAAGAGAAAGAAAAAGCAGAAAACGAATCAATGGAGGCGGAAAGTATAGCGAAATTCCCAGCATGTCAAGAGCAAAAAGTCACCTCGCGCGTTCGCATCGGTGTTGCCCGTGACGAGGCATTCTGTTTCTACTATCAGGAAAATTTCCGCCTTCTGGAACAGATGGGGGCGGAGCTGGTTTATTTCAGTCCACTGAGGGATAAAAAAATCCCGGACAGAGTGGATGGGCTTTTATTTGGCGGCGGTTATCCGGAGAATTACGCACGGGAGCTGGCAAAGAACGCGGCGATGCGTGAGAGTATCCGGCGGTCGATTGCGGCGGGAATGCCGTTTCTGGCGGAATGTGGTGGATTTTTATATTTACACCGTACTCTTGAAGGAAGCGATGGAAAACACTGGGAAATGGCTGGCGTTTATCCATTTGACGCTTACCGGACGAACCGCCTGCGCCGGTTTGGCTATGTGCGTCTGCTGACCTCATCCGGTCAGGAAATTCACGGGCATGAGTTCCATTACTGGGAGAGCGAAGATCCGGGCACCGACTGGGAGGCAGTCAAACCGACCGGAAACCGAAGCTGGCGCTGCATCCATGAAAAGGGAGGACAGATTGGCGGATTTCCGCATCTCTATTATGCATCCTGTCCAGATTTTTTGCGAAAATGGCTGGATGTATGTGCCAAAGGGAGTCAGAAAAAATATATCAATTGAGTGAATTTATATGAGAATCTAGAAAATGGGGAGTAGCAAATGCGAGATGAATGGTTTATCCGGGGCAAGGTCCCGATGACGAAGAGTGAGGTGCGGACCGTGTCATTGTCCAAGCTGGAATTGTATGAGGGCTGTGAGTTCTGGGACATTGGCGCGGGAACGGGTTCTGTCAGTGTGGAAGCGGCGGTAAGCTGTCCGGGGATTCATGTGTGTGCGTTTGAATATAAGGAAGAGGCGGTTGAACTGATCCGGGCAAATTGTGAGAAAGCCAAAACAGAGGCGGTCACGATCGTGCCGGGAAAGGCGCCGGAGACATTTGCACAGGTAAGTGTTCATCGACCGGATCGGGCATTTATCGGGGGAACAACCGGACAGATGCGCGAGATTCTGGATGAATTGTTCCACTTGAACCCAGATATCCGGATTGTGATCAACCTGATTGCGCTGGAGTCTCTGACAGTGCTTATGAGTTACCTGAAAGAGCGCGGGATAGAGGCGGAGATTCTGTCCATGCAGATTGCAAAAGCGGAGAAGATTGGTTCCAGTCATTTGATGAAAGGGCAGAATCCGATCTATATCATATCACTGGGAGGAAATGAAGCGTGAAGAAAATGATTCAGCCAGAGGCATTAAAAGTGGGCGCGAATCGTATAAGCGCGAACGATGCAAGGAGTGTAAAATTAGATTTTGCACCAATGGAGGGAATCACGGGATACGTATTCCGGCAGGTGCATGCAGTCATTTATGGGGGCGTTGACCGGTATTACAGTCCGTTCATTGCACCAGGTTCCAGCCATAAGCTGACATCCAGGGAGAGGAACGATATTCTTCCAGAGCATAATCAGGGATTATGCCTGATCCCGCAGATTCTGACGCATTCGGCGGAAGATTTTCTGTGGGTTTGCGAGGAACTGGCGGAGTATGGATATAGGACGGTTAATCTGAACCTGGGCTGTCCGTCGGGGACGGTGGTTACGAAGAAAAAGGGCGCGGGATTTTTAGCCGAGCCGGAAGATTTGAGCTTGTTTCTGGAGGAAGTCTGCAACGGATTGGAAAAAATCCACGCGTCGGATGGAAAGCCGGTGCGTTTGTCGATCAAAACCCGGATCGGCATGAAAGAAGCGTCTGAATTTCCACGCCTGCTTGCTATCTATAATCACTATCCGCTGGAAGAACTGATTGTACACCCGAGAGTGCGCGAGGACTATTATAAGGGGAAAATACGGATGGAGTCATTTGCGTATGCGCTGGAGCAGAGCCGCTGCCCGGTCAGCTATAATGGAAATCTTTTTTCGGCGGCGGATGCGTCTGCGCTCATGGAAGAAATTGTAGGACAAGATGAACCGTCTGACAAAGGCGAAATGCAGAAAAAAACGAAATTAGCCGCGTTGATGTTTGGGCGTGGGGCGGTTGCAAGTCCGTGGATTTTTGGAGAGGTGCGGAATCTGCTATCCTCGACTCATCTCCAATCCTTCCAGCAATTCCACGATCGCCTCCTGACCGGTTATGCAGAAATCATGTCTGGCGACCGGAATACTTTGTTTAAAATGAAGGAACTCTGGTATTATTTCCAGTGCCATTTTCCGGGATGTGAAAAAGAATTGAAGAAGATTAAGAAGGCACAGAAGCTATCTGACTACCGGGTTGCTGTTCAGGCGATGTTTGCGAGCGGGCGGTTTGTGGAAGGCGGCTTTCGCAACCCGGCGCCATAGGAGTGATACCGGGCTGTCCTGTAACCATCCTCTCATTCAGGCAGTACAGTGTTGCGAATATCAGATTTTACACAGATTTTACATTTCCTGCTGGTTATTTTTACATTTATTTGATATAGTGAAGACATACTACGTGTAAAGATCAAAAGATGATGGGAGAATATGTATGTCTATTAGTACTTTGGGAACACTCTTTCAGTTCATTGGAGGACTGGGAATGTTCCTGTATGGAATGGAGTCGATGGCGGATGGTCTGCAGAAGTTTGCGGGCAATCGTTTACAACGTGTGCTTGAGATCCTGACTTCGAACCGCTTGCTGGGCGTGCTGGTGGGCGCGGGTGTTACCGCGATCATCCAGAGTAGTTCCGCGTCCGTCGGTATTTTACAGATGCTGGCGATCAACGGCATGGTAAACTGGCAGTCAGCAGTCTTTATTACATTGGGACAGAACATCGGTACCTGTGCGACCGCGCTGTTATCTTGTATCGGTACGACCCGTACGGCAAAGCGTGCGGCGGTCATTCACCTTCTGTTCAATGTGACGGGTGCAGTTGTATTTGGCGTCGCTTTATACATCGTGTTTATGATGAATCCGGAGCTTGCGATGACGCGTGCGGACAGTGTGGGAATTTCGATTTTCCATACGATATTTAACGTTGTCAACACCTGCATTATGTTCCCGTTTGCTGGTTTCCTGGTAAAGGCATCGGATGTGATTGTTCCGAAGCCGAAGGAGACAGAGAAAGAGTGGTCGGCAAACAGTGTCGAGACCGAGATGATCCGTCACTTAGACGACCGTATCCTCGAAACTCCGTCCTTTGCGATTGAGACGGCGTGCAACGAGGTTGTCAACATGGGTAAGGTAGCGGTTGCCAATCTAAAAATAGCGACAGCAGCCTTGGTGGATGCAGATGATAATTTCTGTGAACAGGTATTTGAAAATGAAGAGACGATCGACCGCATGGAGAAAATGCTGACCGAATATCTCTTAAAGATCAACAACCTCTCCTTGAATGATGAACAGCATCTTCTCGTTAAGAATATGTATTATACAATCGGTGATCTTGAACGTGTCGGTGACCACTGTGAAAACTTAGCAGAGCTTGCCAAGAAACGGATTGAGAATGTGAATATTGATTTCTCGGATCTGGCGCTGAAAGAGCTGCGGACGATTGCAGATGCAACGCTTAAATCGGTCGAGGCGTCCGTGGAGGCGCGTCAGGCGCATGATATGCAGAAAGTACGTCAGACTGCCCGCTGGGAGGAAGAGGTTGACAATATGGAAGAGGAGATGCGCGAGAGCCATATGAACCGTCTTTCCAATGGAGAATGCAAGATTGAGGGCGGTGTTATCTTCCTGGATGCACTGGCAAATTATGAGAGAATCGCGGATCATGCCAAGAATGTAGCTGGCTACGTAAAGGAAGAGATGCAGTAATGAAATATCGGATATATGTGATTGAGGATGATGAAAATATCCGGAATCTGATCTGCGTGGCACTGGAAAACTTCGGTTACTGCGCCAGCGGATTTGAGACGGCAGAGGAAGCGCTTGACAGCCTTTCGGCCCTGCTCCGGAGAGGCAGGGAGGCGCAGCGGGAGTATCCGGCGATGTTTGTATTCGACTGGATGCTGCCGGGGATGGACGGCATGGCGGCGATCCGCAAGATCCGGGAGATGCCGGACTTTTCCGCAGCCCCGGTCCTGATGCTGACGGCAAAGGATCGTGAGATGGATATTGTACAGGGACTTGACAACGGTGCTGACGACTACATGACGAAACCGTTCGGTATTCTGGAGCTTTCGGCGCGCGTCAGAAACCTTTTAAAGCGGGTGGAACCTGCAAAAGAGGAGGTTTCCAGCCTGACGATCGGTGAAGTCAGCATCAACCGGGAGACGCGGGAGGTGATTGCCTGCGGCGGCCGGACGGAGCTGACGCTCAAAGAATTTGAACTTTTAACATATCTCATGGAACATATCAACCGGGTGGTGACGCGCGACGAGCTTCTCGACCATATCTGGGGCTATGACTATGATGGGGAGACGAGAACGCTGGATATGCACATCAAGACACTCCGGCAGAAGCTGCATGACGCCGGAGCCCAGATCAAGACAGTGCGCGGCGTGGGATATCGGTTTTTAAAGGAAAAAGAAGCGGGAAAGTGATGAAACGATGCGAAAAGCGATTTTGACGAAATTTATTCATCTGTTATTCCTGGCGCTGGTTCTGAATACATTTATCGCTCTGGTGGTTACCAGCAGTGTATTGCTCAAACGGTCAAGGGAGGACATGCATTTTGCATTGGAATCCGTTGACCGTATGTTGGATTATACGGGAAATGTGGAAGAACAGCTGATGGATTTGAGCGACCTTACGAACGACAATAATAGCCGTTATACGCTGATCCGGATGGATGGCACGGTGGTGGCTGATACGGAAGTAGCGCAGGTAAATCAGATGGAAAATCATCTGGAGCGCAAGGAAGTGAAGGATGCGCTGGCGACGGGCTATGGATATTCGGTGCGGCGTTCCGGAACGTTAGGAATGCAGATGGCGTACGCGGCGATCCGTTCATCGGACGGCAAATACATACTGCGCCTTTCTGCCTGTTCAACCGGTTTGGGTGAATATATCCTGATGTTGATTCCGGCCGCTTTTTTGAGCTTTGGAATAGCTTTTTTTGCATCGGCAATGGAGGCGGAACGGTTTTCCCAGTCCATCACGCGTCCTTTGCAGGAAATTTCCAGTGAAATGGTGCGGATGGATGACGACTACACGCGTTTTCGGTTTGAAAAATGCCCGTATGAGGAGATCAATGTCATCGCGGACACGACGACGCGGATGTCCCGGAATATGAAGAAATATCTGGATCGCATCGAGAAAGAAAAACAGATTCGGCAGGAGTTTTTCAGCAATGCATCGCATGAGCTGAAAACACCGATCACTTCGATCCGCGGTTATGTCGAGCTTTTGGAAAGCGGCATGGCACAGGATCCGGGTACGGCACGTGATTTTCTGGGACGCATAAAAAAAGAGGCAATGCGGATGACGAACCTGGTGGATGATATTTTGATGATCTCCCGTCTGGAATCGCGCGGTGCGAAAGCAGATATTGTGACAATCCGCACGGTGGAACTGCTGGAGGGAAAACCGTGGCTGGGGGGCTGGGACATTTTCCCCCTGTACGGGGCATTGAGTCCGGAACAGCAGAACCGCGCGGTGGAAAAGGGAGAGCGGCCGCGCGTCATCGTCTCTACGAATGTGGCGGAAACCTCCCTGACGATCGAGGGAGTGAGAACCGTCATTGACACCGGATGGGTGCGCCAGTCCGGATGGGACCCATACCGGGGCATGGACACCCTGCACCTGGTCAGGATTTCAAAGGCGTCCGCCGCCCAGCGCGCGGGCCGTGCGGGCCGCGTGGCGGAAGGCCGCAGCTTCCGGCTGTGGAGTGAGGCCGAACAGGCGAAGAAGGTGGAATTCGACCCTCCGGAGTGTTTCCGGGTGGACTTGTCCGGAGCCGTTTTGAACCTGTGTTCCTGGGGTGTGGCGGACCCGGAGGAATTCCGCTGGCTGGACAGGCCGGACCCTCTGGTTCTTCAGCGGGCGCGCCATCTCCTTGCCTCCTTGGGAGCCGTGGACGGGG
>ENA-ORLW01002578-ORLW01002578.1-human-gut-metagenome-genome-assembly--contig:-NODE-2578-length-15891-cov-3.106931_pt1 | contig 15891 bp, 12 predicted proteins | sample MGYA00243017_ERZ508829 | MGnify/ENA primary metagenome ERZ508829 (study PRJEB26277, sample SAMN04329776) | human gut metagenome | biome: human-associated habitat | host: Homo sapiens | place: USA...
GCGTTGTTACTGTACCGGATGAGAGACTGGCTCTGCTTGGAGATTTCTATCATTCCAAGAAGGTAACACCTGCAGTCATCGAGTTTGTTGATATTGCCGGACTTGTAAAGGGCGCCTCCAAGGGCGAAGGTCTTGGAAACCAGTTCCTTGCAAACATCCGTGAGGTTGATGCAATCGTTCATGTAGTACGCTGTTTTGAGGATACCAATGTAATTCACGTAGATGGAAGCATCGACCCGATCCGTGATATTGAGACTATCAACCTGGAGCTCATTTTCTCTGATCTTGAGATCCTGGAGAGAAGAATTGCAAAGGTTACCAAGACTGCCCGTATGGACAAAGAAGCTGCTAAAGAGCTTGATTTCCTTCAGAAGATCAAGAAATGGCTGGAAGACGGCAAGATGGCAATCACTATGGAACTGGAGAATGAGGATGAGGAAGCATGGATGGGAACATACAATCTGCTCACTCAGAAACCGGTAATTTACGCTGCAAATGTGGCAGAGGACGATCTTGCAAATGATGGTGCTGACAATGCGCATGTACAGGCTGTAAGAAAATATGCTGCGGAGCAGAACAGTGAAATTTTCGTAATCTGTGCTCAGATCGAGGAAGAGATTTCCGAGCTGGATGAGGATGAGAGAAAAATGTTCCTGGAGGATCTTGGACTCAAGGAATCAGGACTTGAGAAGCTGGTTAAGGCAAGTTATCATCTTCTTGGACTTATGAGCTTCCTGACCTCCGGAGAAGATGAGACCAGAGCATGGACCATAAAGATTGGAACCAAGGCTCCGCAGGCTGCAGGTAAGATTCATTCTGATTTTGAACGTGGATTCATTAAAGCTGAGGTAGTAAACTATCAGGATCTTCTTGACTGTGGCTCCTATGCAGGTGCAAGAGAAAAAGGTCTTGTAAGAATGGAAGGTAAGGATTACGTAGTACAGGATGGCGATGTGATCTTATTCCGTTTCAATGTCTGATAAGTAATAGAAACAGAGGGATAGCATAAATGTCAATTCAGTTTCCGAATCTGGGAATAAACCTGGATTATGTGGGGAAATCCATTCAAATATTTGGATTTGAGATTACATTTTTTGGCCTTGTAATAGCTCTGGGAATGCTTCTGGGAATGGGATTTGTGATTCTGGAAGCGAAGCGCTGCGGCGAGAATAAAGACGATTATCTGGAAATGATGATCATATCCCTGCTTCTGGGTGTGGTCGGATCCAGAATGCTTTATGTTTTATGTTCCTGGAATCTTTATAAGGGCAATATTATTGAGATCTTTAATGTGAGAAATGGCGGACTTACATTCTACGGCGGTCTGTTTGGAGGAATGCTGGGAGCTGCCATTTACTGCGGCGTGCGCAGAAAATCTTTTATGCAGATGGCAGATACTGCCAGCATGGGAATCGTTATTGCGCAGATAATAGGAAGGTGGGGAGATTTCTTTAACAGGGAATCTTTCGGTGAGTATACCAACAGCATATTTGCAATGCAGCTCCCTTTATCTGCTGTGCGTTCCAGCGAAGTGACATCTGCAATGAGGGAAAACCTGGAGACAATAGGTGGAACTTCTTATATTCAAGTACATCCGGTTTTCTTATACGAGAGTCTTTGGTGTCTGCTTTTGTTTCTCCTGATGCTTGTGTGGAAGCGCAAAAAACATTTCCACGGAGAAGTATTTCTGAAATATCTGGCAGGATATGGTCTCGGACGATTTTGCATAGAACTTCTTCGAACAGACAAGCTTATGATTCCGGGAACTTCTGTTGGAATTTCCCAGCTGATCTCAGCAGCACTGTTTGTAATCTGTGCTATGATCGCAGTTGTGGAAGAAACCATGGCGAAAAAGAGGGCGGCAAGGCGCAGACGCAGGAGAGAACAGGACTATGAAGCGCAGGAAAGAGCAGCCAGAGAAGCTGAAGCAGAAGAATACAGAGACCGGCTCAGACTGGAGAGAGCTTTTGCAGATGGAGATGCCGCAGGTGTTCCGGAAGTCTATAACGGAACAGCATCTGCTTATGAACATGATTCCGAAGAATCAGAAGAAACTTCGTCTGTGGAAGAAGAGCATCCGGAAGAAGATCCTCAGGATGAAAAGAACACAGAGAAAATCGTGGAAGAGGAAAATTCAGTTGCTGAGGATTTCTATGAGAAGGACTCAGAGAAAGATACAGAAGAAATTTCTGAGGAGGAAGCTTTGCCAGAAGCTTCCGGTACAGAAAATTATGTGGAAGAAAATGCCGGGATTTCTGAAGAAGAAACTGTTGCTGCGAAGGGTCCGACAGCTTCAGAAGAAGATGAATGGTTGTATAGCCAGCCGCGCAGATTTGCGAAAAAACCTGCCCATGAGCAGAAAGATTGATCATATGATTGTCAGATACCTGAATCTGGACTAAACAAAACGTTATTTTGGTGGGAGCGAATCCCACTGAAGTGGCGTTTTTTTGTGTGTAATAGGTAATTTCGCTGGAATTTCCGGCAATATAAAAAGTCCTGCAGGGCAGGATTTATTTGTATAAAAAAATTTTTTGACTGCATTTTCACTGTTTGTAAGGACTTTGTAACAGAATTATGTAATAGATTTCATAATTTCCCACTTGTAATTTAGGGGCAAATGGGTTAGAATGGGTTCATAAGTGGTAGGAAGTGGAGAAAAGTGGTGACAAATGGGGACGAAGTGGCAGAACTTCCATTTGTTTCCCGTCATGAGATACGAGGGGGAGACTCGTATTTCACGAGAGTAGGTGAGTTTTTATGTTCATGGGCGAGTACAATCACACAATCGACGCGAAGGGGCGTTTGATCATCCCGGCGAAATTTCGGGAACCTTTAGGTGAGGAATTTGTTCTTACCAGAGGACTTGATGGTTGTCTTTATATTTATCCTATGGATGAATGGGAAGCCTTTGAAGAGAAACTCCGTGCATTACCACTTACAAATAAAGACGCTAGAGCCTTTTCGCGCTTCTTTGTTGCAGGTGCAACAACATGTGAACTGGACAAGCAGGGGAGAATTCTCGTACCTCAGACGTTACGTGAGTTCGCTGGTCTGGAGAAGGACGTGGTCCTGACAGGCAACTTGAACAGAGTAGAAGTCTGGAGCAAGGAGAAATGGAGCGAGAATTGCAATTATGACGATATGGACAGCATTGCTGCCGACATGGAGAACATGGGAATCGTCATCTGAGCATAAAATAAGCGAGAAATCCAACAGGAGACGGAAATGGAATTTAAACACAAATCTGTATTACTGGACGAGACCGTTGGCGGGCTGAATATTAAGCCGGATGGAATCTATGTGGATGGCACTTTGGGCGGCGCAGGACATGCCATTGAGGTATGCAGGAAACTTTCTGCCAAGGGGAGATTTATTGGTATAGATCAAGACCAGGATGCGATAATTGCTGCGAGTGAACGGCTTGCCGCCTTTGACCAGGTGACAATCATTCGCAGCAATTATTGTTACATGGTACAGGAGCTTGCCGCAAGGGGAATTCACAAGGTTGATGGTATTGTTCTGGATTTGGGAGTATCCTCCTATCAGCTGGACAATGAGGAACGTGGATTTACCTATCGGGTAGATGCACCTCTTGACATGCGCATGGATCAGAGACAGACACAGACTGCCAGTGACATTGTTAACGGTTATGAAGAAAGAGAACTGTATCGCATTATCCGCGATTACGGTGAAGATAAATTTGCGAAAAATATCGCGAAACATATAGTAGCAGCAAGACAGCAGAGCCCCATTATGACAACGGGCCAGCTTACACAGATCATCCGGGAATCCATACCTATGAAGATACAGGCAGCAGGAGGCCATCCGGCTAAGCGTACGTTCCAGGCAATCAGAATTGAGCTGAATAAGGAACTGGATGTTCTTCGTGATTCACTTGATGGGATGATTGATCTTCTGGATGATGGCGGAAGGCTTTGCATTATTACGTTCCATTCACTGGAAGACAGAATTGTAAAAACAATTTTTCGAAAAAATGAGAACCCGTGTACCTGTCCACCGGATTTTCCGGTATGTGTGTGCGGAAAGAAATCCAAGGGGAGAGTTATCACAAGGAAGCCAATTCTTCCAAGTGATGAAGAAATGGAAGAAAACCCGCGTTCTAAGAGTGCTAAGCTTAGAATTTTTGAAAAAAAAGTTTAAAAGAAGGGTAAAAAATGGCGGAGACAGGCAGACATACGAATACTGTGTCAGGTAAAAGACGTCCACAAAATGTGTATGTTGATGGCAACACTGTCCGAAAAGTCCAGGAAGTTCCTGAGCGGAGAGAGTACCGTCAGCCAGAGCATTCTGTTCGTAAAAATAAGGCAAAACCAGAGCTGACCACACCAGAGCAGCAGGTCCGGGGGAACAAGCCGCTTAGTAAGGCAGCCAGGAGAAACCGTGCGAAAGCCAATAATATGAACCGTAATTTTGCCATATTTCTGGCTGCACTTGGTATCCTTATTGTGTTTTGCAGTATTAATTATCTGAAATTGAAAACAGAATGCACCAGTAAAAGAAGCCAGCTGGCCACTCTTGAATCCCAACTGGCCGAGCTGAAAGAAGACAACGATGCATATGAGAGCCAGGTGACTTCAAGTGTTGACCTTGAAAGAATCCGGAAAATCGCCATCGGACGTCTGGGCATGAAATATCCAAGCAACCAGCAGACAGAAACCTATGCGACTGAAGGCGGCAGCTACGTAAGACAGTATCAGGACGTGACCGGGAAGTAATGGGAATGAAGGCAGGTGTTTGATTGACTACTCTGAGAAGAAAACAAAAAAGAAAACCTATAAAAAAAATAAATCACAGTATGAAAAAAAAGCTGTCAATACTGCTCTTTTGCGTATTGGGAGCTTTAATCGTTTTATTGGGAGTTATCACTTATATTAATTTTCAAAGTGGTGACAAGTATAAGAAACAGGTGCTGAGTCAGGCTCAGCAAAAATACCAGAATCGCACAATGCCAGCGAAACGAGGGACAATCTATGATCGAAATGGCAACATTCTGGCAACGAGCAACAAGGTGTATAATGTTGTACTGGACTGTAAAGCTGTAAATTCAGATGAGGATTATCTGGATCCTACGGTGAATGCTCTGGTTACCATATTTGGCCTTGATGAAGGAGAACTCCGTACCAGGCTTACTTCTGATAAGACCAGGGAGAGTCAGTATCAGATCGTGAAAAAGCAGGTCTCCATGGATGATAAGAAAGCATTCGAGGATTACTGCAGCATACCAGATGATACGGAAATGACCAGGGAAGAAATTCAGGAGAAAAACAATATCCAGGGTGTATGGTTTGAAGAAGATTACCTGAGAGTCTATCCATATAATGAGCTGGCCTGTGATACGTTGGGATTTACTTTTTCCCGAGATACTGCGGACTATGGAATTGAGGGCTACTACAATAGCAGCCTGACAGGAATTGATGGCCGACAGTACGGATATTTCAGTGATGATTCTAACGTGGAGCAAACCATTATCGAAGCTTCTGACGGAAACAGTCTGGAGCTTAGCCTCGATCTTGGAACACAGCAGATTGTGGAAAAATGGGTAAATGCCTTTAAGAAATCTACTGGCGCCAAAAATATAGGAGTGATCGTGGAAGACCCTTCAAGTGGTGAAATCCTTGCCATGGATGGGGGCGACCGATATGATCTTAATGATCCACGTAATCTGTCTTCCTTATATTCAGCAGATGAGATTGCTGCTATGAATGACAGTGAGACCATGGATGCTCTAAGCGCCATGTGGAATAACTTTTGTGTAACCGACATTTACGAACCTGGTTCTGTTGTGAAGCCCATTGTTATGGCAGCTGCTCTGGAACAGGGAAAAATATCCACCAGTGATACCTTCTATTGTGATGGTTACCAGAATTTTGGTGTGCCAGGAAATATGACCACCATCAAATGTGCAAATATTTACGGACACGGAATGGAAACCCTTGCGGAAGTAATCGCAAATTCCTGTAACGATGCCATGATGCAGATTGGTGCAAAGATGGGAGTTGAAAATTTTCTGAAAGCACAGAGTACTTTCAATTTCGGAAGCCGGACAGGAATCGATCTTCCAAATGAGGGATATGGTATTATGCATACTGTTGATACCATGCATGAGACAGAGCTTGCGTGTTCTGCATTTGGTCAGGGATTCAGCTGTACTATGATCCAGGAAATCAATGCAATGTGTTCGGTTATCAATGGCGGCTACTATTATCAGCCACATCTTGTGACAAAAGTCAAAGACGCCAGCGGTGCAACTGTGAAGACAATCAGCCCGCTTCTTCAGAAGCAGACTATTTCTTCCAGCATTTCCGCTGATATCAGAAGCTATATGCAGGCCAGTGTAGAGCAGGGTACCAGTATGACGTCAAAGGTACAGGGTTACAGCTCAGGCGGTAAAACAGGAACTGCGGAGAAATTCCCCCGTGGAAATGGTAAATACGTGGTTTCCTTTATCGGATTTGCCCCGGTTGATGACCCGCAGGTTCTGATTTATGTGGTAATTGACGAGCCAAATGTAGAGGATCAGGCCAGCAGTATTTATCCACAGTATGTGGCACAGGCAATTCTTTCCGAGCTTCTGCCATACATGAATATTCAGCCCGATCAGTCTACAGACGGAACTGTTCCGGAGACAGAGCTTTGGGAGAAATTTAATGGTCATGTAAATACTATATCTGACAGTCAGATTGATGAAAATGGAAATCTGGTGGATGAAGAGGGCAACCTCATTGACTGGGATGGCAATCGGATTGACGAAAATGGTTACCTGCTGAATAGTGACGGAAGTTATCAGATCAATGCAAACGGAGAGTATATAAAATCTGCTAACCTTGATGGAATCAGCGATTCCTACACTGGTTCAGCCGGGGAAACTCTGCCGGAGGCTGTTTCTGATACCAATGTTCCGGGACCTCCGGAAGATAACACGGATCCCATTGAGGATAACAATATGGAGAGTGAAGGCCTGACTAACGAGGAAGCCGGACTGGATTAGAAATACTGTCCATAGGTGGCATAGTATTGGCAGGAAATAAAAAACGGACTGTTCACCATAATACAACACATACCTCCATCTGAAATTAGCATATATTAGTTATGATGATTTCAGATGGGGATTTTTTTATGAAAAAAACCATGACCTTTCACAGGAAAAAAATATGGATGGTTTTTCTTGTATGTGCACTTATGCTTCTGGGACTTGTGGGAAGGCTTGTTTACCTGATGGGGGGTCGGTCGGATTACTATTACCAGAAAGCGGAAGAACTTCATGAAAGAGAACGAGTCATTAAGGCTGCAAGAGGACAGATACTGGATGCAAAAGGGAGGATTCTGGCAGATAATAAAACTGTATGTACTATTTCCGTTATTCACAGTCAGATTAAGGACCCACAGAAGGTTATTGAGGTCTTGTCAAAAGAGTTGGAAATAGATACTGACACAGTGCGTAAAAAAGTTGAAAAAATATCTTCAATTGAACGAATTAAGACAAATGTGGAAAAATCTGTGGGAGATGTGATACGTGGGTATGAACTGGATGGTGTGAAAGTGGATGAGGATTATAAGCGGTATTATCCTTACGGATCTCTGGCTTCCAAGGTTCTGGGATTTACAGGCGGTGACAATCAGGGGATAATTGGCCTGGAAGTGAAATATGAGGAAATTTTAAAGGGACAGGCGGGAAAAATCCTGACCACAACAGATGCCAGAGGCGTGGAAATCGACCAGATCGGAGAAAGCAGGGAAGATCCGGTGGCAGGGGAAAACCTGAAAATCAGTCTGGATGTGGATCTGCAGCAGTATGCTCAGCAGGCGGCCCTGAAAGTAATGGAAGAAAAACAGGCTGCGCGTGTTTCCATACTTCTTATGAATCCGCAGAACGGAGAAATTTATGTATGTGTTAATGTGCCGGAATTTGATCTGAACGATCCTTTTATATTGAATACGGACGTGGACACTTCAGGACTGAATGAACAGGAAAAACAGGATCTTCTGAACCAGATGTGGAGAAATCCCTGCCTGAACGATACATATGAGCCCGGTTCTACCTTTAAGATCATTACCATGTCTGCAGGTCTGGAGGCTGGCGTGGTTTCCGTAAATGACAGATTTTTCTGTCCGGGGTATAAGCTGGTGGATGACAGGCGGATTCACTGTGCAAGGAGAACAGGACACGGTTCCCAGAGCTTTGTGGAAGGTGCCCAGAATTCCTGCAATCCGGTTTTTATTGAGGTGGGTCTGCGTCTTGGAGTTGACAGATATTATAAATATTTCAAACAGTTTGGTCTTCTGAAAAAAACAGGAATCGATCTTCCGGGTGAGGCAGGAACCATTATGCACAATCCGAAAAATATGGGCGAGGTGGAACTCGCCACAGTATCTTTTGGCCAGTCCTTCCAGATCACGCCGGTTCAGCTTGCAACTACGGTCAGTTCTATCATCAACGGTGGGAACAGGATCACGCCCCACTTCGGGATCAGTGTGGAAAGTGCAGACGGAACGCAGATAAACACGCTGGAATATCCGGTGGAAACAGGAATCCTATCAGAAGAAACATCCAAAACAGTGCGATCAGTTCTGGAAAAAGTAGTCTCCCAAGGTTCTGGAAAAAATGCAGGTATTGAAGGGTACTCCATCGGTGGAAAAACAGCAACTTCACAGACACTTCCCAGAGGTTCCGGAAGGTATATTTCCTCATTCTTAGGGTTTGCACCTGCGGAGAATCCTACAGTACTGGGGCTTTGCATCATCCACAATCCCCAGGGAATGTATTATGGAGGAATTATCGCAGCCCCGGTGATCCGGAGTATTTTTGAAAATATACTTCCATATCTTGGAATCGAAAAAACAGCTCAGGTGGAAACCAGACAAGGCGGAAAGTCAGCACTTGATTAATGAAAAGAAAAGCTTTATACTGATGAAGAACTATAAAAAAAACGAAAGAATTAAAGAGGTGTGAGGATGGAGTTTCATGTAGTGATCCCTGTGCTGATCTCATTTGCGATCAGCCTTGTATTAGGACCGGTTGTTATCCCATTTTTAAGAAGACTTAAAATGGGACAGACAGAGAGAGAGCTGGGCGTACAGTCCCACCTGAAGAAGAACGGTACACCAACCATGGGCGGTGTGATCTTCCTTATTGCGACGACCGTAACATCACTGTTTTATATCAAGGATTATCCGATGATCATTCCGGTACTTTTCCTGACTCTGGGATTTGGACTGATCGGATTTCTGGATGATTACCTGAAAGTAGTCCTGAAACGTTCTGATGGACTTTTGCCATGGCAGAAGATGGCTCTGCAGATCGTTGTGACAGCAGTATTTGCTTTTTATCTTGTGAATTACTCCAATGTATCCCTGACTATGAGGATCCCGTTCTGGAGCGGTCATTACCTGAATCTTGGATGGTTCGCTGTTCCGGTACTGTTCTTTGCAGTCATCGGTACTGTAAACGGAGTAAACTTTACAGATGGACTTGACGGACTGGCATCGAGCGTTACATTGATCGTTGCAGTATTTTTCACTGTTGTTTCACTGGGACTGGGCAGCGGTGTAGAGCCTATCACATGTGCGGTAGTGGGCAGCCTTATGGGCTTCCTTCTGTTCAATGTATACCCTGCCAAGGTGTTCATGGGGGATACCGGTTCCCTGGCACTTGGCGGTTTTGTTGCCGGAGTGGCTTATGCAATGCAGATGCCGCTGTTTATTATCCTGGTAGGACTGATCTATCTCATCGAGGTGCTTTCCGTTATGATCCAGGTATCCTATTTCAAGGCAACACATGGAAAAAGAATTTTCAAGATGGCACCTATCCACCATCATTTCGAGCTTTGCGGGTGGTCTGAGACACGGGTGGTTGCAGTGTTCTCTGTTGTAACAGCCATTATGTGCCTGATCGCTCTCCTGGCATTATAAGGAGGAACAGAACAATGGATTTAAAATCAAAAAAGGTTCTCGTATTCGGAGCCGGAAAAAGCGGTATCGGTGCAGCTGATCTGCTTGGCAGCGTTGGTGCGCAGCCGGTAATCTATGACGGAAATGCAGACCTTGACAAAGAAGCTGTTTTACATAAAACAAATGGCAGATATCAGCCTGAGATCTGGGCGGGAGATTTTCCGGAAGGAGCGCTTGACAGCCTTGATCTTGTAGTATTAAGCCCCGGAGTTCCAACAGATCTTCCGCTGGTGAAGAAATTTTATGAAAAAGGCCTTCCGGTCTGGAGTGAAGTGGAGCTTGCATACCGCACAGGGAAAGGTGAAGTTCTTGCGATTACAGGAACTAACGGCAAGACAACAACAACAGCACTTCTTGGTAAGATCATGGGAGATGCCCGTGAATCTGCATTTGTTGTAGGAAATATCGGAACTGCATATACATCGAAATCACTTGAGATGAGGGATGATTCTGTGACAGTTGCAGAGATCAGCAGTTTCCAGCTTGAGACGATTGACCAGTTCAGACCGAAGGTAAGCGTGATCCTGAACATTACAGAGGATCACCTGAACAGACATCATACAATGGAAGAGTACATCCGTGTGAAACAGCTGATCACCAGAAACCAGGGACCGGAAGATGTCTGCGTTCTGAATTATGAGGACGAGGTACTCCGCAAATTTGGTGAGAACATTGTGCCGAAGGTTGTGTATTTCTCAAGCCTTCGAAAGCTTGAGCAGGGTATCTATCTTGACGGAGATCAGATCATCCTGAAAACTGAGACAGAAGAGATCCCGATCGTTAAGACGGGTGAACTTAAGATCCTTGGCCGCCATAACCACGAGAATGTAATGGCAGCAGCAGCTATGGCGTATTATGCAGGAGTTTCTGTTGAGAGCATTCATAAGAGCGTCTGTGAATTCGTGGCAGTTCCCCACAGGATCGAGTATGTGACAGAGAAGAACGGAGTTGCCTACTACAATGATTCCAAGGGAACCAACCCGGATGCAGCGATCAAGGGAATTCAGGCTATGAACCGCCCGACCCTCCTGATCGGCGGCGGCTATGATAAAGAATCCAGCTATGACGAGTGGATCCAGTCCTTCGATGGAAAAGTACGCTATCTTGTTCTCATCGGTCAGACAAAAGAGAAGATCAAAGCAGCAGCAGAGCGTCTTGGATTTACAGACATTATTCTCTGCGAAGATCTGAAAGAAGCAGTTAAGGTCTGTGCCGAGAAGGCCAACCCTGGAGATGCAGTTCTTCTTTCACCGGCCTGCGCAAGCTGGGGACAGTTTGATAATTATGAGCAGCGTGGTGATATGTTCAAGGAATATGTCAGAGAGCTGTAATAACAACAGAAATAAATACATATGCTGAAATAAGAGACCGCTTTGGAGGCCGGAGTTATGAAGGCAGAACTGAAACAGACCGGAAAGACAGATACGGTTCTTGTGGCACTGGTACTGATTCTCGTAGTCTTTGGCCTGACGGCACTTTTTTCGGCAAGCGAATATAATGGCAGAGTACGTTTCCACGACTCTGCCTATTATTTTAAGAAGCAGCTCTTTGCTACGGCACTGGGGCTGCTTGTTATGTATCTGGTGGCAAAAACGGACTACCATCTGCCGGTTGTTCTGGCTCCGGCAGCATACCTTCTCTCGTTGCTTCTTTCAACGGCAGTCCTTATTTTCGGACAGGAGATCAATGGTTCCAGGCGATGGCTCAATCTGGGTCCTTTATCCTTTCAGCCCTCAGAATTCTCAAAAATGGCAGTGATCCTTTTTCTGGTATGGCAGATCAGCAGGACAAAAAAGAAGACAACAGGCTTCTGGTTTATGGCAAGAACAATGCTGACCCTGCTTCCGGTAGTGGGGCTGGTTGGTTCCAACAACTTAAGTACGGCGGTGATCATTCTGGGAATTGGTGTTGTGCTTATTTTTGTGGCGAATCCAAGATATCTCCAGTTCCTTGCATTGGGAAGTGCGGGCATCGGATTTATTGCCGTATTTCTTGCTGCAGAGAGCTACCGTCTGGAACGCCTGGCCATCTGGCGTGATCCGGAAAAATATGAAAAAGGATTTCAGACCATACAGGGCTTATATGCTATTGGGAGCGGAGGGATTTTTGGCAAAGGCTTAGGAAACAGTCTGCAGAAACTGGGATTTGTGCCGGAAGCTCAGAATGATATGATTTTTTCAATTGTGTGCGAGGAAACCGGAATCTTCGGGGCTTTTTTACTGATCTTTCTGTTTGTTCTTCTGATGTGGCGGCTCTGTGTTCTTGCACTTGGCTGCCGCGATCTGGAAGGAACGCTTCTCTGCGCAGGGATCATGGCACATATGGCGATCCAGGTGATCCTTAATATTGCAGTTGTGACCAATACGATCCCGAACACGGGAATCACTCTGCCCTTTGTGAGCTATGGCGGAACTTCGGTTGTCTTTCTTATGGGAGAGATGGGCCTTGCCTTAAGCGTCAGCAGTCACAGAAGTGGAAGGATTGCATAGAATAAAAAGCAAGAGGCCCTTTTTAGGAGTGGAAGACTTGAATGACAGCGATGAGATCGTCGTAACCGGAGGAAAACCACTGAATGGAACCATAAAGATCCAGGGCTCGAAAAATGCGGCTCTGCCTATCATGGCAGCAGCTCTTTTAAGTGAAGGAATCAGTGTGCTTCGCGGCTGCCCAAGGATTGCAGATGTATTTCTCATGGAAAAAATCCTCCGGGAGCTGGGGGCTGTAACCTGGTGGCAGGGTCATGACCTCTATCTGGATTGCAGTCAGGCTGACGGCACTGTGATACCAGCAGATTTTTCGGGAAAAATGCGGTCTTCCGTGATCCTTCTGGGGGCGATGCTTGGGCGGAACCACAAGGCCAGCACAGGCTATCCCGGCGGGTGCGTCATCGGAAAACGTCCGGTTGATCTTCATATAAAAGTTTTGCGCAGCCTTGGCGCGAAAATCGTGGAAAACGGTACAGAGATCAGAGCATCCTGTGGAAAACTGAAAGGTGCGGAGATATTTTTTCAAAAAGCAGTGTGTGGGCTACGGAGCAGGGAATCCTGTCAGCAGTGCTTTCAGAGGGCAGAACGGTTTTAAGGGGGTGTGCCTGTGAGCGGGAGATCGGATGGCTGTGCAGTTACCTGAACGGAATGGGCGCGAAGATATTTTTTTCGGAAAAAAATATTATCTGCATTGAGGGCGTGGAATATCTGCGGCCGGGAGACGGGGTGATACCGCCTGACCGGATCGTTGCCGGAACCTATCTTCTGGCAGCAGCAGCCACCCGCGGGGAGATCATAATAGAGAATCCACCTTTAGGAGAAATGGACGGAATCCTGGAAGTATATCGGAAAATGGGTGGACAATATGATATTTTTGGTGGTAAACTAATAGTCAACGGAAAAAATACGGGTAATCCGCTGAAGCTTCTGGAAACGGAAGTGTACCCGGGGTTTCCTACGGATCTGCAGTCGCCGGCGATGGCAGTGCTGGTCACGATATCAGGTGAGAGCAGAATCCGTGAGAAGATATTTGAAGACAGATATAAGACAGCTCCATGGCTGTGCCGCATGGGTGCAGATATCAGAATCCGGAATGGCGTGGCAGTGATCCATGGCGGATATCCGCTTACGGGATGCACAGTGGAAGCTCAGGAACTTCGTGGCGGTGCTGCATTGGTGATTGCAGCTCTTGCTGCCGGCGGAACAACAAAAGTCCGGGGCTGCCGTTTCATTGAAAGAGGTTATGAGCATATCTGCGAAGACCTGACCGCACTGGGCGGTCTTTTGATAAAGGACAGAGGAACTTTATGAAACTATCAAAAAAAAATCAGCTGAAAATTACAGGACTGATCGTGGTTCTGCTGCTGGCAGGTGTTATTTTCTTTTTTACGTATTATCAGGTTGATGAAGTACAGGTGATGGGAAGCAGCCATTACTCAGAAAAGCAGATTAAAAAAATGGTTCTCAGAGGACCGATGGCATCGAACTCTATTCTGGCTCCCATAATCTATACTAAAAAAAATACAAAAGATGTTCCGTTTGTGGAAGGCTACACTGTCACCAGACTGAACAGGCACACCATCTGTGTCAGCGTAAAAGAAAAAGATATTGTAGGCTGTATTCCATATCTGGACAGCTACATTTATTTTGACAGGAACGGAACATTCATTGAGAGTGCTACAGAGAGAAATGAGAAGATTCCGTTTTTTGATGGAATCAAGGTGAAACATGTGATCTACAATGAAGAACTTCCGATTAAAGATAAGATGGTTATGAATACAGCGGTGGCATTGTCCACCATATTTCAGAAGAACGATAAGATTCCGGATCATATTGAGTTCAGTGATGACGGACAGATCAGCCTGCTCTACGGTGATATCACAGTGAAGCTTGGGAAGGATGAATACCTGGAAGACAAGATGACCAGGGTGCTTGCAATCCTTCCGCTGATCTCTGATAAGAAGGGAATCCTTCATGCTGAGAATGTAAATGATAATTCTAAGATGATCACTCTGGAGCAGGAGAAGGATGAAACTTCAGATTCTTCCGAAACCTGGACAGGCGGATATGACGAGGAAGGCAATTATACAGGTGAAGGCGAGTACGATGAGAACGGAAACTATGTGGGAGCCAAGCCGCAGACAGATCTGGAATATGCACTTTCCAAGTGGGTCGGCGGATATGATGAGGAAGGCGATTACACAGGAACCGGCGAGTATGATGCCGATATGAATTATGTAGGACCTGCACCAACTGAGGAGAGCATGGCTGCCAATGGCAGCTGGACAGGTGGATACCGTGAGGACGGAAGCTACGATGGAGCCAGCGAGTATGACCGAGACGGCAATTATGTAGGATCTGTGGAAGATGCACAGAATTCAGATGAAGCTGACAGTTCTGGTGCATCGGAAGATGGAGGCACTTCCGGGAACGAAAGTAATTCTGACAGTACAGACACCGGTGACAGCGGAGAGCAGAGTTACGACACCGGCGATACTGACGATTATTCCGGTGAAGAAACTGATTCCGGATATAGTGATGAGGCAGACAGCTACAGTGACAACGGAGATTACACCAGCGATTCGGAATGGGAATAACAAAACTACAGATCAATCAGATACGGATGATTTTGTTCGCCTGACAGCACCCGGGTTTCAAATTCCCGGGTGTTTTTTTTGGTTTATCGGCATATTATAATTAGGAAAGAGTTCTTTCGAAAAACGGTCTGGAAACCTTTGGACATTTTGCCAGAGATTGTTTCGCAAACCTTCACGTTAATAGAAACAGTGCCGAAATTTAGTAAAAAAAGTATAAAAAAACAAAATTAGTGGTTGATTAATTACTCAAAAAAATATATGATATATCTATGTGTATATGTAGCTTGGAATAAATTACACTGAATCGGATATCAGGTTAGAAATAAAGGAGGAAGTACATTGTTAGAGATAATGACGAATGAGGCTGAGTCTTCTGCGAAGATTATTGTAATTGGAGTAGGCGGCGCAGGTAATAATGCAGTAAACAGAATGGTGGAAGAGGCCATTGGAGGAGTTGAGTTTGTAGGTGTCAATACCGATAAACAGGCTCTGACACTGTGTAAAGCTCCAACTGTACTTCAGATTGGCGAAAAAATTACTAAGGGTCTCGGCGCCGGCGCGCAGCCGGAGGTTGGCCAGAAGGCTGCTGAGGAGAGCATCGAGGAAGTTAAGAAGATCATCGAAGGAGCTGACATGGTTTTCGTTACCTGTGGTATGGGTGGCGGAACAGGTACAGGAGCTGCTCCTGTAATCGCTGGCGCAGCGAAAGAGATGGGTATCCTGACTGTCGGTGTTGTTACCAAGCCATTCCGCTTTGAAGCGAAGACCCGTATGAATAATGCACTTGCAGGAATTGAAAATCTGAAGAAAGCAGTTGATACTTTAATTGTCATCCC
>ENA-ORLW01002580-ORLW01002580.1-human-gut-metagenome-genome-assembly--contig:-NODE-2580-length-15886-cov-3.771080_pt1 | contig 15886 bp, 14 predicted proteins | sample MGYA00243017_ERZ508829 | MGnify/ENA primary metagenome ERZ508829 (study PRJEB26277, sample SAMN04329776) | human gut metagenome | biome: human-associated habitat | host: Homo sapiens | place: USA...
GATATTATGGAAGAAAGTTGAATTTAATAATGTACAAAATTGTACATAACTAGATTCAAAATTTTGTACATTTTCTTATTGACATTAACATGCTATATGTTTATTTTACACTCAAAGATATTACAGAATGCTATAACCAAACAAGGCTTACAAAATTCAAATAAAAAGCTATGATGCAGAGGATTAGTCTTTGTCCTAGATTATTATTTAGCTTGAAATAAAACTTATAAATTGAATAGCCCATTGCCGAACGGCACGATGTGGTGGTGTGAGAGGGGATGAAAATTTTATTTAATAAAATTTTCTACTATACTCGATTTAAAAATTATTTTTATATTTTCATATAGGATTTTCGCATTTTTGCATAGTGTTTGAAACAGTGAACACATTTCGACATATCTTTAGAATAGAAAGCTTTCAAGGCATAAATGGATATATATATATAATTATAAGTTAATATAAAAATCAATAAAATGTGGATATACAAATAGATACAGAAATATTACAAAAACGTATAAAACTTGACAAATGACCAAAATCTGGTATATTTATATAGATAAAAAATAGTTCTAATATATAAAAATATACAATAAAATATATTAATTAATAAAAGGAGATAAAGAACTATGAGTTTTATTCTAGGAATGCTGCCGGATGCTATATATTTTACTTTAGTCTTAATTATAGCTAAAAATATTAAAGAGAAGAGATGGATTTTATTTTCTTTGATATGTATTTCATATGTGGCATTAATTATGGCTACAAGATACAATACAATGTGTTATTTTTTATTTATTTTTATTCTGTATGGTATCATAATGATAATATATAAAGATAAAACACAGATAATAGATGTATTCTTAATTGTATTTAGTGCAATATATTTAACTGTATTGTCAGTACTGTGTTATTTTATAACTGATAATTATATAATTAGTATGATATTAAATAAAATCTTATTATTTCTCCCTTTTTTAGGAAAGAAATATATACGTAATTTATATGTTAAATATAACAACTCTTGGAATAAAAACGATGCTGTAAAAAGAAAAATTAAAAGCATAACTCTAAGAATTATTAGTATAGTTTCTTTTTGTTCGATGATATATTTTATAAATTTAGTGGTATTATATTTGTGGAGTTAGCATATAAATGAATTAATGGAGGTGATTAGTATGGATAAATGGCCACCAATTAATTCATGGCTATTCTTCTGCGATACACAAGAAGGAGAATAAGATTATGAATAAGATTCTATACATTTTGCCTAGCATGATGTTTAATTTTTTAGAGGTAGTAGTTGTATTTTTTGCAGGCATTAAGATTAATGTGCCAATCTCTATAATTATACTTGTAGTATTAATCTTTTCAGGTGTAAGGATGTTGACTAGAAGTGCAAAACATTATAAATCAATGTATAAATGCATGATATGGTCTACAATAGTAATATTATCATTGCTAGTTGTAACAAAAGTAGATTTAATGATAGCTATAGCAATGACAGTATTTTCAGCGATTGTTTTATCGGGAAAAGGTGATATAAAAGATTGCTTCATGTGGGCAAAAAAGGAATCAAAGTTTTCTGATATAGATAAGTACATAAAAGAAAATTCAGAAAATAATGATTTACTTGTTGAGTTCGAAAATAGATTAGAAGAAAAAGATTTAAATGCATATATGTTATATAAATATCGTTTTAAAGAAAATAAAACTTTTGCAGAAATGTCAGATTTGACAAGTATGGATAGCAGAAGAATAACAGATAAACTTAATGAAGTAGCTCTATCTATTAGAACTTTTTGTAATATTTAATATATCCGCACTAGAAAGGGTGTGGATATTTTTGTATTATAAATATATAAAAATGTCAAAAAAAAGAAGAAATTGGCAAAAGATGAAAATTGGAGGTAATAATGATTATTTATTTAATTAAAGAAATGAGAAAACTGAAAGGAATAAAGCTAAAAGAATTAAGTGATATGACAGGAATGTCAATTTCATACTTGTCCGAGATAGAAAATAACAAGGATTGCAATCCTAGTCTATTAACAATTGTAAAAATAGCTACAGCCTTAAATGAAAAACTCAATGATATTTATTTCGTCGATGACGAAATTAACTCCTTGAAAAATGCTTTAAATATTTATATAGAAGTTTATGGGGTTCAAAGTGATGAAACTCTAACGTTAAGCAAAAAGATTAATGAACTAATGAATAAACATAGCAATTTTTAGGTGGAATAGATATGGTAGATAATATTGTAGAAGAGATTGTAATAAAAGGAAATAATATAATTAGAATTTATTCTATAGAAGAATGAAAAGAATATTTTAACAGTAAAAAGTATCTTAGTATGGAAGAATTAATAAAAGCAAATTTAATGCAACGTCAAAGAAAAGTTATAAAAAACAAAATGAAAAGAAATTAAAAGAAATGAAAAGTCAAAAATAAAAAGTCTATAAAATAGCTTTAAATAAGCATTTTGGGGAATGTATAAAAAACGAAGGTAAACGGTAAAAGTAGTACTTTGACTAGCCCAACTATGAAATGAATCGTAGAAACGTTGAAATATCAATGTCTACTATTTTTAATGTTCAATGTCAATAGTTGGAGTTTTACACATTAACTTATATTATAGAACTATTTAACAAAATATGTAGTAACATAAGTAAGAAAAGACTCATCAACAAATATTGATGAGTCTTTTCTTACTTGTGTAGGAGATTTATTTGCTACAAGATTTAACTTTAGCAACATCCTCCTCTGTTACCACCGCAACAGCAGCAGATTAATATTAACACGATTATTATCCAAATACAGTCATCTCCAAATCCGAAACCGCATCCACAACCGCAACCTCTATTTTCTGGCATAAAAATTCCCCCCTTTCAAAATGTACAAAACTTTGATTTCTACTTTTCTTATTAGTTTTCTAAGTCTTTAGTGTTTTAGCAACCGCATCCGCAGTCGTTATTACAGCATCCTCTGTTACCACAGCTGCAGAAAAGTAGTAAGAATAGAATAATGAACCATAATACTTCACTATTGCAACCATTACAACAATTTCCCATATTAGTACCTCCTATAAAGAATGTTTTTCTTGTTCTTTAGTATGGTATATATTATTCTAAAAAATAAAAAGTGTTACATTTCTAAAAAGCGTATTGATAAAATTGAAAAAGTATGAAATAATCTATACAAAAAGATTGATTTAGTGATATAATTTCAAAAAATCGTTAGAGTCTGGGGGCAAAAAATGGGAAATATAGTATTATTAGATGATTTAACAATAAATAAAATAGCAGCAGGAGAAGTTATTGAAAGGCCTGCTTCAGTGGTTAAAGAATTAGTAGAGAATTCAATTGATGCAGATGCAACCAATATTTCAATAGAAATAAAAAATGGTGGGATATCTTATATAAGAATAGCTGATAATGGTAAAGGATTTATGCCAGATGATATGGAAATTGCATTTGAAAGACATGCAACAAGTAAGATAAGACAAGCTGAAGATTTAGAAACAGTAAAATCTATGGGATTTAGAGGAGAGGCTTTAGCTAGTATTGCAGCAATTAGCAGAGTAGAATTAACATCAAAAACAGAAGAAGATAGTGTTGGATATAAAATAATTGTAGAAGGTGGAAAAATAATAAGTAAAGAAGAAGTAGGATGTCCTAAAGGAACTACTATAACAGTAGAAAACTTATTTTTTAATACACCTGTTAGATATAAATTCTTGAAAAAAGATTTCACAGAAGCAGGATATATAGAAGATACAATTACAAGAATTGCACTTGTAAATCCTAATATCGGGATAAAGTTAATAAGTTCTGGTAAAACAGTTATTCAAACTAATGGTAATGGAGACAGTAAAAGTGTAATATATAATATCTATGGTAGAGATATTGCAGAAAATATCTTAAATGTAGATTATACATATGATGATATTAGGGTTACAGGGGTAATTGGAAAGCCAGTAATTGCACGTTCGAATAGAGCTAATCAATTATTTTTTGTAAATAAAAGATTTATTAAGGATAAAACCTTAACTAGTAGTGCAGAACAAGCATTTAAAGGAATGTTAACAATTGGTAAATATGGATTTTTAATATTAAATCTAGAAATAGATCCTCATAAAGTAGATGTTAATGTACATCCAGCAAAATTAGAAGTAAGATTTGAAGAAGAAAGCAAAGTGTTTAAAGCTGTATATCATGCTATAAAAGAAACTTTATTAAAATCTGATTTGGTAAAAGAGACGGAAAAAACATCAGAAGAAAATACAAATGAAGAGTCAAAACAAAATGTTATAGCTGAGGTAAAAGAAAAAAGTAGTATTGAAAAATTAGAAAGTATAAATCCTACTTTTGGATCTTTATTTAAGAAAATAATTAATAATAATTTGCCAGAAAATCGAAATAATGTACAATACAATAAAGAAAATAATGTAATAGAAGAATTATATCATAATAAATTTGACACCAAAGAAGAAAAACAAGAAAACAATACCATTTTTGCAAAAAAAGAAGTTGAAGATGCAATAAATTTACAAGAGTCAAAAAAAGAAGAAATAGTACAAAATGTAAATAAAGAAGAAACCAAAAAAATAGAAGATGATATTAAACAAGATAGTATAACAGAAGAAAATGTGCAAGAAACAAATAATACAAATGTTGAAAGTATTGAAATAAAGAAAGAAGATAAAGAGTTAGATAATGAGATTATTGGTAAAAATGAACAAGAAATTAATCAAGAAGATATGAAAGAAATCATAGAGAAAATAAATAATCTTGAAGAGAATAAAATAGAAATAGATGATAAAAATTTTGAAGAAATGTATGCTAAAATGTTTGGCAAATTACCGATTACAGAATCACAAGTAGAAGAACAAGAAGAAGAATATAAAATTAATGATTCAGAACTTTCTGTTCCAGCAGAAAATATTAGCTTATTTACAAATAGTGCTAATAGTATTCCTGACTATAAATTTATAGGAATTGCCTTTTCTACATATATAATAATTGAAATGGATAAAGAGCTTTACATTATAGACCAACATGCTGCACATGAAAGAATTATGTATGAAAAAATTAAGAAAAACTATTATTCAGATGGACCAAAAGAATCTCAATTAATGTTATTACCAGATATAATAACATTAACACATAAAGAAATGGGAATTGCTAAAGACAATATAAAACTATTTGAAAAAGCAGGATTTACTTTAGAAGAATTTGGAGAAAACACTATAAAGATTTCTGGAGTTCCTAATATTTGTATAGATTTAGAAACTAAAGAATTATTTTTAGAGACACTAGATGAAATTAATACTGTAGCAAGAACTGCAAAACAAGAAATAGAAGAGAAATTTATTGCAACACTTGCATGTAAATCTGCAGTTAAAGCTAATATGGCTTTAACAAAACAAGAAGTAGATAATTTAATGAAGGAACTTCTATTATTGCCAAATCCATTTACTTGTCCACACGGTAGACCAACAGCAATAAAAATGTCAAAGATAGATATAGAAAAGAAATTTTCTAGAAGATAATAATTGTAAGGGAAGATAAAAAAGATGAAACCAAAAGTTATAGTTATATGTGGCCCTACAGCATCAGGGAAAACGGCACTTTCTATAGAACTTGCAAAAAAGATAGATGGAGAGATTATATCTGCAGATTCTATGCAAATATATCAAGATATGGATATTGGAACTGCAAAACCGACTAAAGAAGAAATGGATGGTATTCCACATCATTTAATTGGATGTATATCACCAGAAGAAAGGTATAGTGTTGCAAGATATAAAAAAGATGCAATAAAGAAAATAGATGAAGTGTTGCAAAGAGGAAAATATCCAATTATAGTTGGAGGAACTGGTTTATATGTAGACTCATTAGTAAATGGAATAGAATATGATGATGTAAAAATTGATTTAGAATATAGAAGTAAATTAGAAGAACTAGTAGAAGAACAAGGGTTAGAATCTGTATATGATAAAGCAATGCAGATAGATCCAGAAGCAATGAAAAAAATAAGTAAAAACGACAAAAAGAGAATTTTTAGGATACTTGAAATATATAATGCTACTGGAAAAACAAAAACACAGCAAGAAATAGAATCAAGAAAAAAAGAGAATCCATATGATTTTAAAGTATTTGGAATCAATATGGAAAGAGAAAAACTATATGAAAGAATTAATTTAAGAGTAGATATAATGATGAAACAAGGATTAGTGCAAGAAGTAGAAAATATAGTAAAAATCTATAAAGGTTTTCCTACAGCTATGCAGGCATTGGGATATAAAGAAGTTGTAGAATATCTAAAAGGTGAAGTAAATGAAGAGGAAATGGTAGAAAAAATAAAACGTGAATCAAGAAGATATGCAAAAAGACAAATAACCTGGTTTAAGAGGAATGAAAATATAATTTGGTTAGATGGATTAAATGATAGACAAAATAATATAAAAATTATTTTGGAGGGAATAAAGTGAATAAAAAAAATACAAAAGTAAAAAATAATTTTTTCGCAAAGAATAAGAAAAAAATTGTTTTGATAATATTGATGATTATAATTATATATGCTATATGTATATCATGTATGTTACTAAAGAATCCAGTCGATACAGTTTTAATTGAAAACGGAAAACTTTATTTAGAAGAAGCAACGGCAGGTTATATAATAAGAAATGAAACAGTAGTGGAAGGTGAAAACTATAAAAATGGAATTGTACCAATAAAAACAGAGGGCGAAAGAGTTTCTAAAGGAGATTCTATATTTAGGTATTATTCTAATAGTGAAGATAATCTAGTAGAAAAGATACAGGATTTGGATAAAAAAATACAAGAAGCAATGAGTAAAGAAAACAACCTTTTTTCTAGCGATATTAAGTTATTGGACAGTCAAATTGAATCGAAGTTAAATGATATATATGAATTAAATGATCTACAAAAAATAACAGAATATAAAAATGATATTAATACATATATAACAAAAAAAGCAAAAATTGCTGGAGAACTTAGTCCAGCAGGTTCATATATAAAAAAATTAATTGATGAAAGAAGCGAATATGAAAAAAGCCTAAATAATAATTCTGAATATGTAACAGCACCAATTAGTGGACTTGTTTCATATCGTGTTGATGGTTTAGAGAATGTTTTAACAACAGATGATTTTTCAAAGATAAGTAAACAATTTTTGGAAAATTTGAATGTCAAAACAAGCCAAGTTATAGCTTCTAGTAGTGAAAAAGGTAAGGTTATAGATAATTTTGAGTGTTATATAGCAACCATTGTAAATTCGGAAGAAGCTAAAAAAGCTGAGGTTGGAGATAAAATTAAAATAAGGTTACCAAATAGTAAAGAAGTAGATGCTAAGATAGAATATATACAATCAGAAACTGATGATGTAGTTATTGTACTAAAAATACAAGAATGTGTTGAAGAACTTATTTCATATAGAAAAATAACGTTTGACATAATATGGTGGAGCGCTAGCGGATTAAAAGTACCTAATTCTGCTATTATATATGAAAATGATTTGGCTTGTGTAGTTAGAGACAGAGCTGGTTATTTAGAAAAAATATATGTAAAAGTATTAAAGCAGAATGATAAATATTCTATAGTAAGCAATTATTCAAGTAATGAATTAGAAGAGTTAGGATATGATTCTAATTTTATTAGTAATAAAAAGTCTATTAGTTTATACGATGAAATTATAGTAAAAGTAACGGAAGATAAGCTAAAGTCGATTAAATAAGCATATAACAGATTTATGGATAATATTATGATAAGTTAATTTTTATAGTAAATAAGTATGAAACAATGTAAATGTAATCAAAACAATATTACAATTATATTACAAGAATATTAAGTTATTATTACAGAGAATGAAAAGTATTGACAAATGGGTTGAAAAGTTAGATACTATTGCTAGTAAATTAATGCAAATGAAGAGATGTTTTAGGAGGTTATAAGGATGTCAGGAGCTATTATGAATAAAGTATGGGATTTGTTTGGTATGGATACAGCAGAAGAAAAAGAAGATGAAGATGTATATAATATGGAAGATGAATACAACATGGAAGATGAAGAAGTAGAAGAAAGAAGAGTATGGGGAAAACGAGCTAACAATAGTAAAGTTGTTAGTATGCCACAAATTCAACAAGTAAAGATGGTAATATCACAACCTACCTCTTTTGAACAATCAGAAAGCATATGTGATTTATTAAAAGATAAAAAATCAGTAATTGTAAATCTAGAATATGTAAATAAAGATGTTGCAAGACGTATTGTAGATGTTATTAGCGGAGCAGTACATGCATTAGATGGACATATTCAAAAAGTTTCAAATTCTATATTTTTAATTGCACCATACAATTATGATATAACAAATGATATGGCAAGAGAAGAAATAAAGAACAAGCTTTCAGTTTCATGGCTTAGAAACAATGGGAATGATTAATGAAAGTTTACGTTCATAAAAAAATGTAGGAGGAATTAGTATGTATACACCACTTGATATAGAAAATAAGAAATTTGCAAAACAAATTATGAACGGATATAGTGTAGAAGAAGTTGATGATTTTTTAGATCAATTAACATTAGATTATGAAAAGATGTATAAAGAAGCATCTGAAAATAAAAGAAAAATTGAAGAATTAGAAAAGAGTGTAGAACATTATAAAGCAATAGAAGGTACACTTCAAAATACTTTAGTGATGGCTCAATCTGCGGCTGATGAAGTGAAAAACATTGCAAAACAACAAGCAGATCAAATAATAAAAGAGGCAGAAGGAACTGCTAGAAAATCTGCTGATGATTTAGATCAAGCTATTGTATTTAAGAAGAAAGAACTAGAAGATGTAGAAAAACAATTTGATATATATAAAGCTAAAATGGAATCACTTTTAATTTCACAATTAGAGCTAATTAAAGATATGAAAAAAGATTAATAAAAGTAATACATAAGATAAAACGGGGGTTATTAAAATATTAGCCTCTGTTTTTTGAATTTATATATAATTTAAACTTTTATACTAATTAAACAAATAATAATAAATTTTACTAAACTTAGACATTGAAAATATAGATAAAATAGTGTATAATAAAAAAACGTTACTACAATAGTGTTACAAACGTATTAAATATATGTTACATTTTAATGATTTATATTGACATATTAATAAAAAAATATAAAATATGAGTAGACAAAAAAGAGGAATTATGAGAGTAATAAGTGGAATAGCTAGAGGAACTAAATTAGATACGGTAGATAGTGAAAATACAAGGCCTACATTGGATAGGGTTAAGGAATCTTTTTTTAATATAATACAAAAAGATATAGAAGAAGATACTATTGTGTTAGATTTGTTTGCTGGTAGTGGTTCTATAGGAATTGAATTTATAAGTAGAGGTTGCAAGAGAGTTTATTTATGTGATAAAGCATATGAAGCAACTAATGTTATAAAAAAGAATTTACAAAAGACAAGATTTACAGAATCATCAGTTGTTATTAATAAAGATTATAAAAAATGTTTGAAAGATTTAAGTGAAAAAAATATAAAATTTGATATTATATTTTTAGATCCCCCATATAGTGCAAATATAGCTATAGATGCTGTAAAAATAATTTTATCATTAAATTTATTAAATGAAAATGGAAAGATAATCATAGAAACAGATCAAGAAGAAAGAGAAGTAGAGGGCTTTAAAGAGCTTAATCTTAATTTATATGATTGTAGAAAATATGGGCGTGTAAGTCTCATATTCTTAAGCTTGAAAGGAGTTTAATCATGGAAATATTTACGTTATTAGAAACTTTAGAAGATATATTAGAGAGAAGCAAAGGTGTTCCTTTTTCTACTAAGTGCGTTGTTGATAAAGACGAGGTTTTAGAGATAATAAAAGAAGTAAGATTAAAATTACCAGATGAATTAAAACAAGCGAAATGGGTTAAAGAAGAAAGACAACGTATATTAGATGAAGCTCAAAGAGAGGCAGATAGTATAGTTAAAGAAGCAGAAAATAGAATAATATCTATGATAGATGAACATGAAATAACTAGAAAGGCATATGAGAAGAAAGCAGAAATAATAGAAACTGCCAATGAAATGTCTAGAGAGATTTCAAAAGGAACTAAAGATTATGCTGATAATATTTTAGCAGGTTTAGAAGTTGCTTTAGAAGATGCATTAAAAATTGTTCAAAATAATAGAAAAGAGCTTCAATAGATTATTAGAATATTCAGAAATCGGTTTTGAAAGTCAATTTAAAAAATTGATTTCCGATTTCTGATTTTTTAGTGGAAAAAAAATTTTGTTTGTGATAAAATGTAAGTGGATTTTTATACGTATAGGAGGAGACTTAAAATTGGCAAAAGCAAAAAAAAGAAGAAAAAAACAAAAGAAGAATAATTTAGATGTGGCTGTAGTTGTAATGATAGTTATTAGCATATTATTAGCTGTGCTTATATATACAGAGTCCCGGATATATTGGAGAGCACTTAAGTCCGATGCTTGGTGGAATATTTGGATTTATAAAATATATTATTCCAATAGGAACTTTTGCAATTGGTATATATTTAGCATATGATGATAAAGATTATGTAACATCTAAATTAATACAATATGGAATTGTAATACTATGTATATGTGCAGTAATGAGTATTTATCAAATATCTATAGGAAGTATAGATGTAGAGCAAGAATTAGGGAATGTTCTAAAAGAGGCTTATTCTTTAGGTGAAAGAAATGCAGGTGGAGGAGTTATAGGTACTTTAGTTGCTATTCCTTTTATAAAGATGTTTGGAATGCTTGGAACTGTTATACTAGCTTTAGGAATAACTGTAGTATTTATAGTATTTATTTTTGGATTTAAACCAACAGAATTTATATCAGATTTCTTATATGATATGCAAGAAAAGAAAAATGAGAAAAAAGAAGACCAGATACCAAGAGAATCTAAAATGGAAGAAAGAAAAGAAAATAGAAGGAATAAAATATATAATGTAGAAGAAGACATAAATATACCAGTAAAAGAAACCAAAGAGACTAAAAAGGAACGTAAATTAAGAGAAGCTGAAGAAAAAAGAAGACAAGCTTTAGAAGTAGATCAATTAACAATAAATAATCTAGAAGAAGTAACAGAACCAAAAGAAGGATTGTTTAAGAAGTTTAAACATGATAAAGATGACATAGTGCCTTTAGGTATGGAATCATCACCAAAACAAGCACCAGATTTTATAGAAGAGAATTTATTTAAGCAAGAACAAGAAAAGAAAGAAGAGAAAGTAAAAGAAGTATTACAATTAGAGCATACTTTAACTGTAGAAGATGAACATTATGAATTTCCACCAATTCAATTATTAAGTGAAGGAGAAAAAAGAGGGATAAAAGGTGGAAAGAAAGCTGTTACAGATACAGCATCAAGACTACAAAAAACTTTATATAGTTTTGGTGTTTCTGCTAAAGTAGAAAATGTATCTGTTGGACCAGCTATCACGAGATACGAATTAAAGCCTGCAGAAGGTGTTAGAGTTAGTAAAATAGCAAATTTAGCAGATGATATAGCTCTTAATTTAGCAGCAGAGACAATACGTATAGAAGCTCCTATTCCTGGAAAGCAAGCTGTAGGAATAGAAGTTCCAAATAAAGAAAATGAAATAGTACATTTAAGAGATATTATAGATACTGCAGAGTTTTATGATCATAAATCAAAACTTGCTTTTGCTCTTGGAAAAGATGTAGCAGGTAAAGAAGTAGTAACAGATATTGCAAAAATGCCACATGTTTTAATTGCTGGTTCTACTGGTTCTGGAAAAAGTGTATGTATAAATACATTAATATCTAGTATAATCTATAAAGCAAAACCTAGTGAGGTAAAACTTGTTATGGTTGACCCAAAGGTAGTAGAACTTTCTGTATATAATGGAATACCGCATTTATTGATTCCTGTAGTAACAGATCCTAAAAAGGCAGCAGGAGCTTTAACTTGGGCAGTTCAAGAAATGGTTAATAGATATAGTTTATTTGCAGAAAAAAATGTTAGAGATATAAAAGGGTACAATGAAGCTGTATCTAAAGAAGGTGGGGCCGAAAAGCTTCCACAAATAGTTATAATTATAGATGAGCTTGCAGACCTAATGATGGTTTCACCAAAAGATGTAGAAGATGCTATTTGTAGATTAGCACAGATGGCAAGAGCTGCACGGAATGCATTTAGTAATTGCAACTCAAAGGCCATCAGTGGATGTAATCACAGGTATTATTAAAGCAAATATTCCATCAAGAATTGCATTTGCAGTATCTTCACAAGTAGATTCAAGAACAATACTTGATATGGTTGGTGCAGAAAAACTTTTAGGGAAAGGTGATATGTTATTTTATCCATCTGGTGCAGCAAAACCTGTGAGAGTGCAAGGAGCTTTTGTATCAGATAAAGAAGTAGAAAAAATAGTCGGATTCGTAAAAGAAAATGGAGAAGCGACATATAGTGATGATATATTAGATAAAATTGAAAATGTTAATAATGTAGATAAAGAAAACTTAGAACAAGACTCTAGTGATGATTCAGATCCGTTTTTGATGGAAGCAATAGATACAGTTATTGAAACTGGTCAAGCATCAACATCATTTATACAAAGGAGATTTAAAGTTGGGTATGCAAGAGCAGGAAGAATTATCGATCAAATGGAGGAAAGAGGTATTATTTCTGGATATCAAGGAAGTAAACCAAGAGAGGTACTAATGACTAAAGAGCGTTGGGAAGAATTAAAAATGCAAAAAGTAGAATAAATAATCCCAAGCGGAATAGGAGAGGTATATTTTGAAAAAAGAGAAAATATTATCTAAGTTAAATTTGAATATGAAAGATTATAATATAGAATTAGAGGAGATTTTAGACAAAAAAGCTTTTAATGTGGAGGCTCAAAATCTCCTTTTAGGGATATTTTATAAAATAGAAAATTTTTATTCAGATTACAGACAAGTAAAAAGACAAGTACCAAATAGAGATGAATTTATAAATGATTTAATGAAGATAATTTCTAATTATTGTAATAAAATAGAAATTATTAAACCAAAAGGAGTAAAAAAACAAGAAAAATATTCTATAAATTTAGATAAAGGAATTATAGAGACTTTTCCTAATGATTTAATACTTATATATTCTTTATATAAAATAGGGCAAATAAAAAAAATAGAAGAAAAAGCATTAATAGATAATGCAGTAATAGAGATGCTAAATGAAGGAAACTCATTAAATTCTTCAGAGGTAATAAGAGATTTTAATGGTTGGTCTTGGACTAATATGTTAGAAAAACTAGATTCTATACAATATAATCTAATATTTCAAAATTTATTATTGTTATTAGGTTATGAAAAAATATCTAATATATATAAGCTAAAAGATAGAAATCAGATTGTATTAAACTTACAAGAAGAAATAGAATCTGAGTATGGCGAAATAGGAAATGAATTTTCAAGATTATTTTTTAGTATATGTATTTTATTAAAAAGTAGCATAGATGAAAAATATAAAAAAGAAGTATTAAATGAGAAAAAAAAGCTAACAGACAAATTAGAAAAATTGCAAGATAAAACAAGTTTCTTAAGTAAAATAACAAATGAAAAAAAAGAATTAACAAATAGAATTAAAGAAATTGATAAAATATTAAATAATGTAGATTTATTAAAAGAAGAATATAAAAGAAGAAATAAAAAATTGTCTAAAGATAAGAAGATTTTTAGTATAAGTAATCTTGTAGAAATGCTAGAACAAGAAAGAGATGAACTGATGCAAGATATAAAAGAATATAATGATTTAATAGACCCAAGAAAATTTGGAGATATGAAAAGACAAATTGAACAAAAACAAGTTTTCTTCAATGATCTAGAAATCTTTGAAAATAAGAAAGAACCTATTAACAGATATATTTTAGATATACAAAAACAATTTCTTAAATGTTTTAGAATGAAGATAGAAAAATGTGAATTAAAGAGAGAAATGATAGATTTAATTTATGAATATAGATATTATAGATTTCTCAAATATAATAAAGAAAAAAGAATAAAAGAAAATAGATATTTAAATAGGCAAAATCAGGAAATTGTTAATATAATTATTAAGAAATCAGAAGAATTAAAGGTGCTAGAAAAGATATCTAGCAATGAAGAATGTAATGAGATTATATTAGAGGGAATATTTAATACAAGAGTGATTACTCTTGAGAATATTCATATACAATTGGTAGAAGAAGAGGGAAAGAAGTTCGTACAATATTATGATGGTAATGTTTTAGAAAACAAAAAAGAGATTGAAATAGTTGGAAATAGTGGTGTTAAGTCAAAAAAGAAGGTTAAATTGTTTGTATAATGGTTACAATCATGAGTATTATAGTTAAGTTATAATGTTACCGCCTAGCTAATTGTTTTATATATTTTTTAAAATCAATCTTGAAGCGTGGCGGGTGAGAGATGTTTTGGTGAAGATTTTTTTAATAGATGAAAGGATTGGTTTTTTATATGAAAGTTACTTTTTTAGGGGCAACAAAAACTGTTACTGGTTCTAATTTTTTAGTAGAAGGTGCTGGTAAAAAATTTTTAGTGGATTGTGGAATGTATCAAGGACATGCGACAGATGAATTGCAAAATGAAGTTCCGTTCTTATTTGATGTAAATGAAATTGATTTTATGTTATTAACACATGCCCATATTGATCATTCTGGAAGAATTCCTAAATTATATAATGAAGGATATAGAAATCCAATTTTTGCTACTAAAGCGACATGTGATCTATGTTCTATAATGTTACCAGATAGTGGACATATACAAGAGATGGAAGCTGAATGGAAAAATAAGAAAAGAAAGAGAAAAGGTGAAAAAGAAATTCCACCAATGTATACAGCAGAAGATGCTGCTAGGTCATTAGAAGTTTTTAGGGCGGTAAAATATGATGAATTAATTGAGATAGATCCTAATATTCATGTAAGATATAATGATGCTGGTCATATGTTAGGGTCTAGTATAATTGAAATCTGGGTTAGAGAAGATGATAAAGAGACTAAAATTGTTTTTACAGGAGATTTAGGAAATAATGATATTCCTTTACTTTCAGAGCCTACGATGATTGAAAGTGCAGATTATTTAGTTATGGAATCTACATATGGTAATAGACTTCATATAAGAAATGATGAAAAAGCGGAAGAGTTTTTAAAAATTGTTTCTGAAACATTGGATAAAGGTGGAACAGTGGTAATTCCTTCTTTTGCAGTGGGAAGAACACAGGAGATTTTATATGAATTAAATAAATTAAAAGAAACAATACATGATGAAGAATTTTATAGAGAGTATGAAACAATTATGAGAGTACCTGTATATGTAGATAGTCCTTTAGCTATTTCTGCTACAGAAGTTTTTGAGGATAATATGGATTTATTTGATGAAGAAACTAAAAAGATTATGCAGAGTGGAGATAATCCTTTAGAGTTTCCAGGGCTTAAATTTACAAAAACTGCAGATGAATCAAAAGAGCTAAATGAAAGAAATGAATCTTCTATTATAATATCTGCTAGTGGTATGTGTGAAGTTGGTCGTATTAAGCATCATCTGAAACATAATTTATGGAATCCAAATAGTACTATTTTATTTGTAGGATATCAAGCTCCAGGAACTTTAGGAAGGAAAATTGTAGATGGTGCTAAAATAGTAAAGATATTTGGAGAAGAAATTGCAGTTAATGCAAGAATAGAATATATCGAAGGGTATTCTGGGCATGCAGATCAAGAATGGTTGCTTAATTTTATTTATTCATTTTTTACAAAGCCAAAGCATATATTTTTAGTTCATGGTGAGCCAGAAGGTCAAATAGTATTAAGAGATAAAATCATA
>ENA-ORLW01002581-ORLW01002581.1-human-gut-metagenome-genome-assembly--contig:-NODE-2581-length-15885-cov-2.949899_pt1 | contig 15885 bp, 15 predicted proteins | sample MGYA00243017_ERZ508829 | MGnify/ENA primary metagenome ERZ508829 (study PRJEB26277, sample SAMN04329776) | human gut metagenome | biome: human-associated habitat | host: Homo sapiens | place: USA...
CGAATGATGATATTGTCTATGAGATTACAGCAGAGGATAAGTCCGGTAATCAGAAAGTTACGACATTGACACTGAAAAATCCGGTACTTGATGTCGATGCGAAAAACCTCGATTTTGGCAGTGGCAACTCGGCGCTGACTTATGGTTATGAAGAGGTGGAAGCACAGGCGGTAAGTTTGATAAATAAAGCAAACAATCAGCCGGTGGCAGCAGATTCCATTACATTGGAAGGTGCAAGTATTTTGAAGTTGCAGCGGGTACAAAAATACGTCCAAAACAGGTACTTCATGCAGGAACTTATACCGAAGCGGTTCGGATTGCTTATAATGGAGATGCTGAATCCGAGGTGACCTGCAAATGCAGCGTAACGATTAATAAAGCCAACATGTTAGTGCGTTACACCGGTCAGAAAGATGTCGGTTATCATACGCTGCCGGATTTGAAAGGAACAATTGAGTACACAGCGACGGATTTTAAAAATGGAGACACAAAGGATGTATTTGTAAAAGATGCAGATTTTGTGGCACCGAAATTATATTATATGGATGAAAATCAGAATAGTCAGGAATTTACATCGGATAAACGTGCAATGGAAACGATGCAGCTGATTCCGGATGGCGGTTCTTCACACGACTATGAATTTTCATATGCAGCCGGTGAACTGGAAGTGAAACATCATGTACTTCGTGACGGCTATGTGATTGAGGGTAAAAAGGTAAAAGGCTACGATTGGTATGTATCAGATTATGTAGCCATCCGCCCGGCGGCGAATTATCAAATTAGTGATTCGGAAGCAGCAGATTCTTTCGCTTCCCAGACACAGTCGATTTCCGTGGCTGGGCCGACAAACGGTGTAGAGAAAAGTTTTTATGTTATGAATACACAGACGGGTGAAATTTCTGCGCAGATGAAAGAGACGATAAAAATAGATAATACGGCTCCGTATTTTAGAAATGGAGAAGGTATTACCGTATCCTCCAATCTGTGGGCTGAGTTTTGTAATTCCGTAAGTTTTGGACTGTTTTTTAATCAGACCAAAGCGGTATCCATCAGTGCAACGGATGAAGAGAGCGGACTGGAACCAATTCAGTATTGTATATCGGAAAAAGCCGTGGAAGGAACAGCAGAGAGTTTAGATACCAAATTAAACTGGGTAACGTATGAGGATGGATTTTCGATTTCACCGGAGGAATATGAGAGTGCGGTTATTTATGCAAAAATAACAAATCATGCCGGTTTGTCAACTTATATATCTTCCAATGGTTTGGTGTTTGATAACAAGCAGCCGGAAATCAATAAGGTTGAAAATGGAAAAGAACAGGGTATCGTGGATGAAAAAGAATATATCACGGAAGTTTTGTCCTTAAAAGTTTCAGACGGTAATTTAAATGAGACAACACTCTATGAGGGAACCGATGTTACGGCATCCGGAAGTGCCCTTTCGATTGTTGAAGAGTCGGAAGGGTTAAAGACGGCGGAGAAGAAGATTGCCTGCCCACAGAAAGGCTCTAAGACTTATACCGTGGTAGCGAGAGATTCAGCCGGTAATAATGCGGAGCGTGAGTTTACGATTACGAAACCGATTTATGATATTACGGCAGATACGCTTAAAATTGCGGATGCGGTTTATGGTTACACATCAACGCCACAGACCAAAATAACCTTTAAAAATACGGATAAGGCAAATGCAGACGCTACGATACAGAAAGTCATTCTTGGCGATGACAAACATTTTGAAGTGAAAAACACAGGAAATGAATTCTGGATTGCTGCCAAAGAAGGACTTTCACATGGTAAATATGCAACGGATGTGACATTGGTTTATAACGGTGGCAAAGAAGCAAAGACGACATGTGGTTTTTCTGTTGACAAAGCGGTTTTGAAGGCGACATATTCGGGCGATGATTTGTATTATCACGAAACGTTAGCTAAGGGTTCTGTAAAAGTAACCGGATTTGTAACGCAGAACGGTGTTGTGGAAACACCGGAGACGGCAGCCGGCTATGTGGCTCCAACGGTTGATTTTACACAGACAGCGAAAGAGACAAAAGAGCTTACACCAAAAGGCGGCAAGGCAGATAATTATACCTTTGAGTATGTGTCCGGTCTGCTTTTGGTTGACCGCCGCTATGCGAGTGCCGGAAAAGACGGTCAGTACCGAATTGAAGGCAGTGTTTCGGATACCGGCTGGTATACTTCGGATTTAAGGATTGTACCAAAAGATGGTTACGAACTTTTGAGAGAAGAAGAAGGAAAAACACTGGATGAGATTGCTCTTACAAAAGATACAGACTGCGGTGAAGAAAAATTCTATATCATGAATGAGACTACGGGTGAAATTTATTATCCGAGTGTATTCAATTATAAGAAAGATACGAAAATGCCGGAAATTAAAGGTGTTGAAAAAGATGCCACATATGAGGCAAACAGTCGTGAGGTAACGGTATCGGATGAGAATCTGTCGAATGTTACCGTGAACGGTAAACCGCAGAGTGTGGAAAATAATACGGTTACATTTACTTTGACAGCAGAACAGGAAACGATGGTATATGTAATTACTGCAACCGATTGTGCCGGTAATATGTCAGATTGCACAGTGGTATTAAATCAGCCGGCATCGCTCCCGGCATCAGATGACACCGATGCGGATAATGCAGGCAATTCAGGTGATAATAATACGGATGGAAATGCAGTTACACCGACCGCTTCACCGTCCCAGGCAATTGCCGGTATTGTGAAAAAGCATGTCAAGGTGGTTGACGGAGCACCGAATACAGCACTTGTAACAGGTACACAGGATTTGAAAACATCTGTACTGTCAAATGGAGAACAGCAGGCGGTAGAAGATGGCAGTAATGCAAACATTGAGTTGCGAATCAAGAATATTGACGGCAGTGTTCCTCAAAACGATAAGGAACTTGTGATTGCAAATCTGTCGGGTTATTCAGTCGGTGAATATTTGGATATTACACTGTGGAAGAAAGTAGGAAGCAGTTCAGAGAAAAAGGTAACAAATTTGGCAAAACCGATTTCTGTAACGGTAACGGTTCCTTCGGATTTGCGGAATGCGTCGCGTGAATTTGTTGTGCTTCGTGTCCATAAAGGAAAAGTATCCGTATTGGAAGATTTGGATTCAGCAACAAATACGGTTACGTTTAAGACAGACCGTTTCTCTACGTATGCGCTTGCCTACCGTACGGCGGCAGCACTTACAACGAGACAGACAAATTCCACGAAGAATACAAGTGTGATTGGAACACTTGCGACAAATCCATCACCGGATACCGGCGATACGGCTCCGCTTCTGCCGATTGCTATTGTATTTCTTGGTTCTTTATCAGGAATACTTATAACGATGGTGCTTCGGAGAAAAATGTAATTCATCGGAGGTTTTAGCATGAAAAAAGTTAGAACACATTTGGAAGACCGTGTTCTTCCATCTTATACAAAAGGAGAAGAAATTTTTAATATGGTTTCCCATATTGCCGGTGGTGCGCTGGCAATTGCGGCACTGGTACTCTGTGTGATTTTTGCAGTAATACACACAGATGCATGGGGTGTTGTGGGAGCAGCTATTTATGGCTCCACGATGGTTGTGCTTTATGCGATGTCAAGTATTTATCATGGTTTGAAACCGGAAATGCCTAAAAAGGTGTTTCAGGTTATTGATCACTGTACAATTTATTTTCTAATCGCAGGAACTTATACACCGGTCACTTTGACGGCACTGAGACCACAGTACCCGGTACAGGCATTTGTGATTTTTGGTATTGTGTGGGCGTGCTGTTTCATCGCGGCAACTCTGACGGCAATTGATTTGAAAAAATATCAGATTTTGTCGATGATTTGTTATCTTGCGATGGGATGGTGTATTATTTTCTTTATTAAACCGACGGTACAGTGTCTTGGTACCGGCGGAACCGTGTTTTTGTTTACCGGCGGTGTTGCTTATACGATTGGTGCAATTTTGTATGGTATTGGTAAAAAGAAAAAATATGTGCATTCCATTTTCCACTTGTTCGTGGTGGCGGGAAGTATTTTGCACTTTTTTATGATTTTGTTTTATGTTATACTATAGCGTAAAGTGTTCCCTTATGAATGGGGATGCGGGTTGTTTAGTGGTTTTGATTGATGCAAAAGAATTTGGAGGATAAGATGATAGTAGAACCAAAAGTAAAAGGATTTATCTGCACGACAGCACATCCTGCCGGCTGCAAAGAGAGTGTAAGAAGACAGATTGCTTATTGTAAAGAAAAAGGCATGGTGGAAGGACCGAAGAAGGTATTGGTGATTGGCTCTTCGACCGGTTATGGTTTGGCAAGCCGTATTGCAGTAACATATGGTTACGGGGCAGATACGATTGGCGTGGCATTTGAGAGAGAGTCCAATGGAAGAAGAACGGCAACTGCCGGCTGGTATAACACAAAGGCATTTGAAGAGTTTGCCAAAGAAGACGGTTATTATGCAAAGTCATTTAATGGTGACGGTTTTTCGGATGAAATGAAAAATCAGGTAATAGAGACGATTCGCAAGGATTTTGGAAAAGTTGATATGGTTGTTTACAGTATGGCAGCTCCGAGAAGAACGATGCCGGATGGAACGACAGTATCATCTGTACTGAAAACTGTGGGAAAAGAACTGACAAACAAAACCATTGATTTGCGAAATAATGAAATTAAAGATGTAACGGTACCGGTTGCCAACGAAGAAGAGATTGAAAATACCGTCAAAGTTATGGGCGGTGAAGACTGGGAAGCATGGATTCAGGCACTTGTGGATGCAGATGTTTTGAGTGACAATGCTGTTACATTAGCATATTCTTATATCGGACCGGAGTTGACTCATGCGATTTACAAAGAAGGCAGTATCGGTCAGGCAAAGAAACATCTTTTTGATACATCGAAAAAACTCACAAAAGAGTTTGAGGCGAAAGGATTGAAGGCTTACATCTCGGTAAATAAGGCGTTGGTTACACAGAGCAGTGCGGCAATTCCGATTGTCCCGCTTTACATTTCTCTGCTTTATAAGATTATGAAGAAAGAGGGGCTGCATGAGGGGTGCATCGAGCAGATGAACCGTTTGTTTATCGACAAACTGCCGGCAAAGGAAACGGATGCAGAAGGTTATATCCGTCTTGATGACTGGGAAATGGAAGATAAAGTCCAGAATGAAATAACAAAGCTTTGGGACTTAGTTACGACAGAGAACATTGGCGAGCTTGGTGACATTGAAGGTTACTGGGAAGATTTTTATCACATGTTTGGTTTCCATTATGACAATGTGGATTATAGTGCTGATGTAGAAATTTAAAAATGACAGAAATAAAAAATGGCAGCCTCTTTCAATTTGCAATTATAATCTTGCAACTACGAAAATATCATAGATAGCGCGAATTGCATCTTCGAAATCTTCATTATTTACACCGATGATAATATTTAACTCACTCGAGCCCTGATCAATCATTTTTACATTGATATGTGCGTGAGCAAGGGCGGAGAACAAACGACCGGCAGTACCACGTGTACTCTTCATGCCACGTCCTACAACAGCAATCAAAGCTAAATCAGATTCCAGATGAATGGTATCCGGTTTTGCTAAACGGTTGATGTCAGCAATAACTTCCTGCTCTTTTTCCTGAAATTCGTCCTGATGAACAAAAATAGTCATGGTATCAATACCGGATGGCATATGCTCAAAAGAGATACCATTGTCTTCAAAAGCGCTGAGGACTTTGCGACCAAAACCGATTTCGGAGTTCATCATATCTTTTTCAATATTAACGGCTACAAAGCCTTTTTTTCCGGCAATACCGGTGATGGTATAAGCAGGAATCCGGCAGGTGCTTTCTACAATCATTGTTCCATCGTCTTCCGGACGGTTTGTGTTTCGGATGTTAATTGGAATACCGGCTTTTCGTACCGGGAAGATTGCATCTTCGTGGAGTACGGAAGCACCCATGTAGGCGAGCTCTCGTAATTCCATATAAGTAATGGTATGAATGACTTCCGGATTTTTTACGATACGTGGATCGGTAACTAAGCAGCCGGAAACGTCTGTCCAGTTCTCATACAAATTCGCATTGATTGCTTTGGCAACCAAAGAACCGGTAATATCGGAACCGCCGCGGGAGAAAGTAACAACTGTACCATTTTTCATGGCACCGTAAAATCCCGGAATGACAGCTCGTTCAATTTTATCTAAATAAGTGGCAAGAAGCTCGTTGGTGGTTTCAGAATCAAAAGACCCGTCTTTGTCAAAACGGATTACATTGGCAGCATCGACAAATTCATAGCCGAGGTATTTTGCCATAATTTTTCCGTTTAAATATTCGCCACGGGAAGCAGCGTACATAGAACCTGCTTTTGCTACAAACTGTTTTTTAATGATTTCAAAATCTTCATCTAAAGAAAGATCGAGTTTCAAACCATAAATGATTTCGTTGTAGCGGTCTTTGATTTGATTTAACTGTTTGTTGAATGCCTTGCTCTGTTCTGCCAGTTCATAGCAGTGATACAGCATATCCGTTACCTTCGTGTCATCGGAAAAACGTTTTCCCGGTGCGGAAGGGACTACATAACGGCGGGATTCGTCTGCACGAATAATAGCGCCAACTTTCATAAACTGTTCTGCACTGGCAAGGGAACTTCCACCAAACTTAACTACTTTTTTCATGAAACATCTCTCCATATAATTTTTTTGTGTCAAAGATTTACAGACACACGATTATAGTAAACCATGTTTTTTAGTATTTTTCAAGAGTTTTTTGTGATATAATAAGAAAAAGAAATTTTACAGAGGGGGATTTGTATGGAAGGAATTACATTATATTCCATTGATTATTATAAAAAAAGTGTTTTTAAAGGCAGTTACCGGGGGATGAATTTCAGGATTTCGAAAGACGGCGATGAAGAGGAAAAGAAACTTCTTGCGACTGCGTGGAAAGGACCGTTTATACTGGAAAAGACAAAGGAGAAGCCGGTGACGATGACGTTTGATTTTTCGGACGAGGGGCTTTTAGAGGCGGATGAATGGCTGACGAAACAGCAGAAACTGTTATGTCCGGGAGCGGGAGAAGAAGTGTAACGAGTGACCTCTTGTAACTTTTTGAAAAACGAGTATAATACTAGTAGCAGAGAAACATAAGAATAAGGAGGTTATTATTACCATGACAAAAATTGATATTTTTTCCGGTTTTCTTGGTGCCGGTAAGACAACATTGATAAAAAAACTGATAAAGGAAGCATTTCAGGGAGAAAAACTTGTCCTGATTGAAAATGAATTTGGTGAGATTGGTATTGATGGCGGTTTTATGAAAGATGCCGGCATTAATGTAACGGAAATCAATTCAGGATGTATTTGCTGTCCATTGGTTGGTGATTTTGGTGCCGCATTGGAAGAGGTACTTGAGAAATATCATCCGGACCGCATTATTATTGAGCCATCCGGTGTTGGTAAATTGTCGGATGTTATTAAGGCTGTCTCCGGTGTAATGGAGAGCCATGACGATGTGCAGATGAATGGGTATGTTACGGTGGCAGACGCAACGAAGTGTAAAATGTACATGAAAAACTTTGGTGAATTTTACAACAACCAGGTTGAGAGTGCAAAGACAATTGTGTTAAGCCGGACCGGTAAAATTACGGATGAAAAGTTAGATGCTGCGTTGGCTTTGATTCGCGAGAAAAATGATAAGGCAACAATTATTACGACACCATGGGATGAGATTGATGGCAAACAAATTCTTGGTGCGATTGAGGAGAGTAATTCGCTGGAAATAGAATTGATGGAAGAAGAGGATGTATGTCCGGAGTGTGGACATCATCATGACCACGACCATGACCACCACCATCACCATGAGCACGGTGAGTGCGACCATCACGACCATGACCATGAACACGACCATGACCATGAACATCATCACCACGAGGATGGCGAGTGTTGTTGTGGACATGACCACGAGCATGGACATCATCACCATCATGCGGACGATGTATTTACAAGCATGGGTATCGAGAGTGCGCACAAATACAGTGAGGAAGAATTGACCGGTATTTTGAAAAAATTGTCTGCTGAGGATAATGGTTATGGAAACATTCTTCGCGCGAAGGGAATTGTACCGGCGACGGAAGGTGAATGGTTCCACTTTGATTTGGTACCTGGTGAGTACGAAGTACGCCGGGGCAGTGCAGACTATACCGGACGAATCTGCGTTATTGGAGCAGAGTTGAAAGAAAGTGAAATTAAGCAATTGTTTTTAGGATAAGGAATGGAGGAAACTATGTTTGGAAATCGGGATATTCCGGTCTATTTGTTTACCGGTTTTTTGGAAAGCGGTAAATCAACATGTTTTCAGGAAATACTGGAGGAAGGAAATTTTGAAGACGGCTTGCGGACCTTGTATCTGATGACAGAAGAGGGAGAAAAAGAAGTCGATGAAATGTTGCTTCGCCATAATAAAGTGGACACGGTTTTGATTGAAGACGAGGAAGATTTGACAGAAGATAAGTGTAAAGAACTTGTGAAACAGTATAAGCCGGCACGAATTGTTATTGAAGTAAACGGAATGTGGGATTTGGTTAAGTTAATCAATGAAACCATTCCGGAAAATTGGATTGTTGTGCAGACTTTTACGACGGTCAATGCGGAAACATTTTCTGTTTATATCAATAATATGAAATCATTGATTATGTCGCATTTTCAGCAGTCGGATTTAGTTATTTTTAACCGTTGTTCGTCCGATATGGACAAGGCATCCATGCGTCGAAATGTCAAAGCAATCAACCGCCGTGCCCAGGTTTTATTTGAATCAGAGGATGGCTCGGTTGAGAGTAATATTGAAGAAGAATTACCGTTTGATGTCACTGCAAAAGAAATTGTATTAGAAGATGACGATTTTGGATTGTGGTATCTGGATGTCAGTGAGCATCCGGAAAAATACGAGGGAAAAACGATTGTATTTAAAGGACAGGTATACAGAAATAGAACCTTCCCGAAAGATGCCTTTGTACCATCCCGCGCGGCCATGACTTGCTGTGCGGATGACATCGCAAAAATCGGATTCATCTGCCATTACCCGGAGGCTGATAAATTTGCAACCAACGACTGGGTTATGGTAACGGTAAAAGTAAAACCGGAATTTAGCCGTAAACAACAAGCATTAGTGCCAATGCTTTGGGCTGACAAAGTCGAAAAAACCACTCCCCCACAAGAGGAAGTTGTATACTTTAGTTAGCTACAAGCCACGCACCAAAAGAGATGCGCCATGGCATTTGCAAGCGAGCTTGCATGCCATGGCGCATCTCTTTTGGTATGAGGCGACAGCCTCTATGAGCGGAGCCGGAGGCGGAGCGAATAGCGTTGCATAAGGCAAGCTATCACAAATTTTATAGATGTTTTACAAACGTTGTGCTATACTATTAATAGACAGAAGGCAAGAAGAAATATTTATACATTATGTAATAGTCTTTTGGAGGTGAGTTTATGCCAGACATGATTCATAATATTGTATACCAATTTGCAAAGCAGCTTAGAGAGATTTACGGAGATGAATTGAAAAAAGTTGTTGTGTATGGTTCTTATGCAAGAGGGGATTATCAGAAAAATTCAGATGTTGATATTATGATATTGGTGGATGCGGATGATTATGAAATAAAAAAAAGATTTAATTTGGTTTGTGATCTGGCATTTGATTACGAACTAGAATATGGAGTTGTTATATCACCGTTAGTTAAGAATGAGGAACATTTCAAGAAATGGTCGGAAACGTTACCGTTTTATCGGAATGTAAAGCAGGAGGGGGTGACAGTAGATGCAATATGAAGAGGGGGCAGTTGAATTAAGCAAGTATCGTTTAGAGACTGCTGAAAGCACATATCGTATGGCAGAACTCTGTTATGAAAATGGAGGTTACCGAGATGCGGTTAATCGCTCTTATTATGCTGCTTTTTACGCATTGCGTGCAGTATTGGCGTTAGAAGGTACTGATTTTAAACGGCATAAAGATGTAGTGGCGTATTTTAATCAGCACTATGTTGCTACAAATAAATTTGCAAGGGAAATAGGAAAAAGAATTGGTCGGTTAAAAACAATGCGTGAGGATTGTGATTATGATGATTTTTATGTGATAGAGAGGGATGAAGTCCTTGAACAGTTGAGGACCGCTGATATGGTCATTAATGCGGTTAAACAGTACCTGAACAAGCAAGAAGAAATTTAAACAATATTGAAAGTACAAGGAGCACAACATGAAGATACTTAGCAAACAAAAAAACAGCAGAATGTGTATGATTTGCGGGCTGGATAATGAATACGGCGTGAATGCACCATTTTACAACATGGAAGATGGCAGTGTGATGACGGTGTTTCGCTACAAAGAACAGCATCAGAGTTATCCCGGACGTGTGCATGGCGGCATGATTACGGCGATGCTTGATGAGATGGGGCTTCGTTCTTTGTGGGCGAAGGAATTGTCGGAGGAGACTTTCGGTGTGACGATATCGTTGGATACCAAATACCGCAAACCTGTTCCCTATGAGACAGAATTGATTGGACGGGGTGTAGTTGTAAAAAACACGAGCCATTTTATTATTACAGATTCTTATATTATGGATAAAGACGGGGAAATTCTTGCAAATGGAAGAATTAAATACATAAAAATGGACACACAGAAGATTCAAGAGGGCGTAGAAGTGCATGAAGAAATGCCGTATCTTGTAGAGGATGGCAGGACAGAAATCGAGGGGCCATTCTTTGACAATCTGTAGCCACTATGCTATAGTAAAAGGCGACAATAATTTATGGAAAGCGTCCATGTGAACGTTTTGGTTAGGAGGAAAAATGAGTAAGATTCAGATGAAAACCCCACTTGTAGAGATGGACGGGGATGAAATGACCAGAATCCTTTGGCAGATGATTAAAGATGAGCTGTTGCTGCCATATGTTGATTTAAAGACAGAGTATTATGACCTTGGTTTGGAGTACCGGAATAAAACCAATGACCAGGTGACAGTGGATTCCGCAGAGGCAACAAAGAAATATGGTGTAGCGGTAAAATGTGCTACGATTACACCGAATGCTGCCCGCATGGATGAATATGATTTGAAAGAAATGTGGAAATCGCCAAACGGCACAATTCGTGCAATTTTAGATGGTACGGTATTTCGTGCACCAATCCTTGTTAAGGGAATCGTTCCTTATGTAAAAAATTGGACAAAGCCGATTACGATTGCACGTCATGCGTATGGTGATGTTTATAAAAATACAGAAATCAAAGTTCCGGGTAAAGGAACAGCAGAACTTGTATTTACCGCTGAGGATGGAACACAGACCAAAGAAGTAATTCACAACTTTGATGGTCCGGGAATCATTCAGGGAATTCACAATACAGAAAAATCCATTTCCAGTTTTGCACGCGCATGCTTTAGTTATGCAGTGGACACTAAACAGGACTTGTGGTTCTCTACTAAAGATACCATTTCCAAAAAATACGACCATACATTTAAGGACATTTTCCAGGAAATTTATGATACGGAATATAAAGAAAAATTCGAGAAACTTGGCATTGAGTATTTCTATACGCTTATTGATGATGCAGTTGCCCGCGTAATTCGTTCGGAAGGCGGCTTTATCTGGGCTTGTAAAAACTACGACGGAGATGTAATGTCTGATATGGTAGCTACGGCATATGGTGATTTGTCCATGATGACATCCGTTTTGGTATCACCAAGTGGTGTTTATGAATATGAGGCTGCACACGGAACGGTACAGCGTCACTATTATAAACATTTGAAAGGCGAAGAGACTTCGACAAATTCCATCGCAACTATTTTTGCGTGGACAGGCGCACTCAGAAAGCGTGGCGAGTTGGATGAGATTCCGGAATTGATGGATTTTGCGGACAAACTGGAGAGAGCCTGCATTAAGACTGTGGAAGATGGAAAAATGACAAAGAGTCTTTCTCTCATTTCCACATGTGAAAACCCGGTAATTTTGAACAGCCTTGAGTTTATTCAGGCAATTCGCGAGACATTGGATTCTTTGATGTAACATATAAAAAAAACAGACCACTGTGATACTGTAATAGTGCAGATATTGCAGTGGTCATTTTTTGGTATCGGCAGGTTTAGTTTTTAATCTGCCGTCCTTCTGTGTTTATCGTGTAATTATCTTTCATAATCAAAGCAGAAATTGGTACGAGTTGAAATCCTTTTTTCTTCAAAATTGTTAAAAGTTCATCCAGTGCTTCGGCGGTGTGTTTTCCGCCATTGTGGCAGAGAATAATCGAACCGTTGCCAAGATGTTTGTGCTCTGTGACGCGGCGTATGATGGTGGCTGCATCGTAATCTTTCCAGTCGAGGGAATCCACATCCCACTGAATCGGATAATATTTATTTTCCCGGCACACACGGATAAGAGTGTCGTTATAGTCCCCGTAAGGAGGGCGGAACAAAATCATATCTTTACCGGTTAGTTTTTTTACTTTTTCATGAGGTTTCATAATTTCTTCTTTGCATTGTGCGGCCGATAGCTGTGACATCTGTTTGTGGTTTTCACTGTGGTTTCCAAGGTCATGCCCGCCGGCGGCAATTGCTTTTACATCGTCCGGATATTTTTCAATCCAGCCACCTGTCATAAAAAAGGTTGCCTTCACTTTGTGTTTTTTCAGCGTGGCAAGAAGTGATGCGGTGTCGTCGTTTCCCCAAGCCGCATCAAAGCTGATTGAAATCTGCGGTTTTTCCTTTTCTACGCAGTAGATGGGAAGTTCTTTTTCATGAAGCAGAGATTCATTGAAAACGGCACGGTTTTCCGGATAAACAAAAAAACTTGTTGCGAGCAAAGCAAAGGATGTCAGGACGATGGCACCGATTTTTGTAAAAAGAATCAGTTTTTCCCGTTCTTGTTCGATGTTCATAGATTACCCCGCTATCGTTTTGCTATAGTTTATGGAGAGAAAATGCTTATTATGACAGGAAATCTTTTTTCTTTGCAAGGGTGTATGAATATGGTAAGATTACTACATAAGAAAATTTATGAATGAATCATTTACGAATGGAGGTATATCATGAAAAGAAGAAATTTATTGGCAGCAGTGCTTAGCTTTTCGCTGGTAATAGGGATGAGTGCACCGGTGGATTTGGCACAGGAAAGTAAGAAAACGCAGACCGCAGTATCCATCGAGGATTCGGCCGGTGAGACGTCAAAGTATGGCTATCTTCCAATTCGTCGGAAACTATTAAATTCGGATGATTTGTCATCCGGCAGAAAGAAAAAAGCAGCAAAGACAACGATTCCGTCATCGTTTGATGCTAGAGAGGAAGGGCTGTTGACGGATATCAAAGATCAAGGAGAAACGGGCATGTGCTGGACAATGTCTGTGATGGGAGCGTCTGAAGCAGATATTATACAGGATGGCTCTGAAGAATCTCCGGATTTATCAGAGTATCATCTGGCATATTCGACATACAACAAAGCCGACGATCCGCTTGGTTTGACGGTAGGGGATATTTGCAGGCCAAGAGAGAAGAATAATGATTTGTATGGCTGGGGCGGAAATTCCGTTTTAGCAACTGCTACATTAGCCAGATGGCAGGGAGTTGTAGATGAATCAGTTGCTTCTTTTGAAGATTTACAGAACAAAATTAATCGTAACGTAACGGCTGACTTACCGGATGAGGTGATGTATGATAAGGATTCCTATCATTTGCAGAACGTAGAATACATTTATATGACGAAAGCGAACCGCAACCAAATCAAACAGAAATTGATGGAGTATGGGGCAGCGGAGTGCTCTATGTATGCGCCGGAGACATCGAGTGACAATCAGATGTATGGAAATACCGGGAAAAGCAATTTTACGGCGTATTATTGTGATGATACAAGCAAGACGACCAATCACAGTGTATTGATTGTAGGATGGGATGATAATTATTCGGCAAGTAATTTTAATTCCAAATGCCGTCCTTCTTCAGACGGTGCATGGCTAATTCGCAACAGCTGGGGCGACTGCAACAGTATGGGCGGATATTTCTGGATTTCTTATGAGGATGCTATGCTGCAGGCAGAGGAGAATGAAGAGGCAGAAGTGGCATTCTTTGATGTAGAAAAAGCGGATAATTACGACAATAACTATCAATATGATGGTGGAATTCCATTTGCTTTTTCGAAAAGCTTTTTGCGTGGTGCCAATGTATTTGAAGCGAAAGCTGATGAGAAAATGCAGGCAGTTTCTTTCTATACACAGGAAGCAAATGTAAATTATGAAGTATCAATTTATGAGAGTCCGGATTCGGATAATCCGATGTCCGGTAAATTAGTGTCTTCATTGTCCGGTACGATTGCAGAGCGAGGATATCATACCATTGATTTTGTAAAAGAAGATAAAGATGAAGTATTTATGACAAAAGGAAAGCGTTATGCAGTTGTTGTAAAATTGGAAGAGAGTGGAGATACTTCTTATCAGACTTATGAATGTACTCATAACGATTCTGCACTTACAGAAGCAGTTAGCGCAAATAAGGGCGAAAGTTATGTTCAGTATTCGGATGGCAAGTGGGAAGATTTTTCCGAACTCGAGTGGTCTAGCAAAGAAAAAAATAATGCAAATCTTTGCATTAAGATGTTTTCTGATACTTGGGATTCTACGAAAGCAACACCGACGCCGATGCCGACGATGACGGCAACACCAACGGCAGCACCAACGGCAGCACCAACGGCAACACCAACGGCTGCGCCTGTGACTACGCCGACGCAAAAGGCACAATCAACACCGGCAGCCAATAATCCGACAACCCCGGTAGTTACGGATAATCCTATAACACCTGATAATAGCAGTGCCCGGACAGTGATTGTGAAAAAACTAAAGTTTAAATATTCGTCGAAAAAGGTGAAAGCCGGTAAAAAAGTAAAGTTAAGTAAGTGGCTGAAAGTGACGAAAAACCGCGCAGGGGATGCAAAGATTACCTATAAATTTACAAAGAGTAAATATAATAAATATGCTACCCTGTCAAAAAAAGGTGTCTTTAAGGCAAAGAAGGCCGGAAAGAAAAAGACGGTTTATGTAAAGGCAGCAGCGGGTGACGGCAGTAAAAAGTCGGCTAAAATAAAAATAAAAATTAAATTATTATAGGGGGTTGACTTTTTATGTTATCCTGCATATAATGAACATATGAATAATTGTTCATATGTAAATTTACAGAAACGGAGAGTGATAAAATGCCAAGTGAAGATGAATTGTATGACTTGGCGGAATTGTTTAAGGTGTTTGGCGATTCGACCAGAATCCGGATTTTGTTTGTTTTATTTGAGAAGGATGTCTGTGTTTGTGATTTAGCGGAAACCTTGAATATGACGCAGTCAGCAATTTCGCATCAGCTAAAGATTCTAAAACAGAATAAGTTAGTAAAAGGCCGCCGCGAGGGCAAATCGGTGTTTTATTCACTGGCCGATGACCATGTGCGAACGATTATCGAGCAGGGAATCGACCATATTGCGGAATAACATAATTGAATTGGAGGAAATGAACCATGAAAAAGAAATTTAAATTACAGGACTTGGATTGTGCAAACTGCGCAGCAAAAATGGAAGAATCAATTAAGAAAATTGATGGTGTAAACGATGCAGTAGTCAGCTTTATGACACAGAAGATGACAGTAGATGCCGATGATGCGCGTTTTGATGAAATTATGGATGAGGTTGTCCGTGTTTGTGCAAAAGTTGAGCCGGATTGCCAGATTCTTTTGTAGGAGATGACAAACTATAAATAGTCAAGAGGTTTTTGAAAAAAATTATACTTGTAAAAAGGGTAACTTTAACAGACCATTTGAATACATCGTATTTCAGATGGGACAGATAAATGTATGTAGAGCAGATATTAGCGAAGCTTCTGAA
>ENA-ORLW01002582-ORLW01002582.1-human-gut-metagenome-genome-assembly--contig:-NODE-2582-length-15883-cov-6.635771_pt1 | contig 15883 bp, 10 predicted proteins | sample MGYA00243017_ERZ508829 | MGnify/ENA primary metagenome ERZ508829 (study PRJEB26277, sample SAMN04329776) | human gut metagenome | biome: human-associated habitat | host: Homo sapiens | place: USA...
AGTATCTTAGCTGCGTAGCGTTAGCTCGTCGGGACCACCTCTGCCGGGGGCAAATTCCCCGTGCGCCGATCGTCTTCCCGTATTATTGAAAAATACCAAGCAATTCACACTTACTGCGCAGCATCAGGAGCCACATACGAGTATGCATTGGACATCTTTGCAGCATTGTTTGTCAGAGTGACAGCCTCTCTGTAGTAGGCAACGACAGGAGTGCCTTTATCCACAGCGTTGAACAGCTGCTCTGCAAAAGCAGGCGGCACATTGATACATCCGTGTGAGCCGGAGGTTTTGTAAATTGTTCCTCCGAAGGTATCACGCCAGCTGGCATCATGGATACCTATATTGTAGGCAAACGGCATAAAATAGCTGACAGGAGAAGAGTATCCCTCGCCGACAAGAGTAGCATTTCTCTGCTTGTAAACAATCTTGTATACACCATCTACGGAACCATTCTGACGGGCGAGATTACCTGATACGAAATCAGACTCCATCTGGAGAGCACCATCCTTGTAATACCACATGTGCTGCTTTGTGTAGTCAATCTCTATGTATGTATTACCTATGTCGTCAGCGCCTCGGTAGAGTGCTGTCTGCTCGTAAACAGGCTCTCTTTCCACTGGCTTGCCTCCCTCTAAATCTGAAAGGAGCTGGGCTTTCTCATTTTTCTTGCTGACTACCCATCCGTAGTCTCCACCACCTATTTCAATAGTGTCACCGGACGATGTTTTGAACGAGCGCTTGCGTCCGAAGGTGTTATACTTGGAAGCAAGCTGCTGGACATATTTAGTGACCTTGGCATCATCTATGCTCACGCTGCCGTCATCTGAGATGCTTAGCATATCAAGGATTTTGGCTGAGTCAAGCTTCTCGTCGGCACCTTCAATTTTGTAAGTGACGGTTGAAGCAGTGTATTTGTCGAGGGCTTCTTTTTCATTTTTGATAGTATCACTGTTTTTTGTGATTTTTGGAGCTTCATAACAGTCATCACTTAAGGTAAGCTTTGGGAGCTCGTTGTCCAGGGCGTCCTTTACTTCGGCAAGGATGCTGTCATATATCGGTTTGCAGCCATTTTTCTCTTCAATCACATCGTATTTGCCGTCTTTTATCTCGATGTGGGCATCCTCCGGATTTTCAATGTAGTCATCACTGAAAATATCAAGAGCCTTGAGCTTTTCAGCCAAAGTGGCATCGTCATATTTGGACGAACCCTTTAGAGTATAGTTTTGAGCTTTGAAGAGACTGACAGGCCATGTAAAAGCATTCTGGCTTTTTAGGATTTGCTCCTCGTCACCGTTTGAGACATATTCATAGGAAAAATCAGGTCCCTTAAGTGAAAAGCTGTTGCCTTTTCTATCAGTGATTGTGAGCAGATAGTCGCGGCTTAGGGCTGTATTTTTTTCTAATGCCTCTTTTGCAGTTTTCCCTGCGTATTTTACAGAGTTAATCTTTGTGTTGAACAGATAGTGGCTGCTAAAATAAAAGGCAAAGCCAAGATAAACAGCCAAAAGCACACCAAGCACAACGGCGCAGGTTATAAGCACTTTTTTCTTCATGTAAATCGACCTCCTTGGAGATATGCTGTTGCTGCCCACACCGGGGTGTAGACAGCAGCTAAAATCAGTTACATTTGTGAAGATGTGACACATCCATATAGTCAGGCAGACCATTCTTGTAGGCTACAGCGGTTTCTCCCTGAATAAGTGGCTTTAAGTATTCGATAAGTTCAGGTTTCACATCATTGCCAGCATCATTGATCCACTCTCTTGGCACAGACTTGGCCTCGTTTGCGATATCCTTGATAGCAGAATATGTGTATTCCACCTGATAAGGATTATTTGAGATGCGCTTTAAGCATACCATTGATGCGGTCACACCCTCTGCTGCAATAGTGACACCCTTTTTACCCTGAGCAAAAGATTCCTCGATATCGGTTAATGATGCAAGGTGTGAGGCACAGCGCTGGAGCACATTTACCTCTACAGAGCGCACCTTGACACCGATGTTTTCCTTTACGATGAACTCAAGAGCTTTTCCGGCACCGCTTAGCTGCTGATGTCCGAACTGGTCACATGCGGCCTTTGATGATGTAATGTATGAGCCGTCTGCGTCATGTATTCCTTCGGATACGGCAACTATTACATTGTTAGTGTGCGCAAGGGCTTCTTTTATATCGGCAACAAATTTGTCCTTGTCGAAATCCACCTCAGGCAGATAGATGAACTGAGGCGCTGTATTGTACTCATTACGTGCGAGAGCGGAAGCGGCAGTGAGCCATCCTGCGTCACGTCCCATGATTTCAACGATTGTCACACTCTTAACAGCATAGATAAAGGTATCATGGGCTATCTCAAGCATGCTTGATGCGATATATTTGGCGGCAGAGCCAAATCCCGGAGTATGGTCTGTCATGCACAGATCATTGTCGATGGTTTTTGGAATCCCTATAATTTTCACATCACTGTTGATTTTTTTTGCATAATCGGATAACTTTAATACGGTATCCATCGAATCATTTCCACCGATGTAAAAGAAAGCCTTTATAGAAAGCTTATCGAACTGGTGGAAGATGTATACATATGGTGAATCATCATCCTTGTAATCAGGGAGCTTGTGGCGGCATGAGCCAAGATACATGGCAGGTGTGGTCTTAAGCTTTTCAAGATTAGCATCATCTGCAAAAATATCTGACAGATTGAGATAATTCTCATTTAATATGCCGAGTATTCCGTTTACGGCGCCATAGCAGATATCGTATTTCTCAGAGCTTTTTACTCCTGCGATGACTCCTGCAAGGCTTGCGTTGATTGCAACAGTTGGGCCGCCTGACTGGGCGACGATACAGTTTGACTGATTCATTGTAATCTCCTTATTGTGTATTTTAACTATTCTCTTCTGTAAGAATAGTTATGATATAATTTGAAAATGACTACTGAAGGCGCATGGCATATGCACCGCATAATCATATAGATTGTAGTATCAAACATTATTTTTAGCAAGGGTTAAAATGAAAAATATGAATAAATACGAGAATTGCTTATTGTGTCCCAGAAAATGTGGCATAAACAGAAGCACCGGACAAACAGGTGTATGTGGCGTTTCATCTGAAATAAAGGTGGCGCGAGCAGCGCTTCATTATTGGGAGGAGCCGTGCATATCAGGAAAAAGAGGAAGCGGGGCAGTCTTTTTCTCAGGCTGCAGCCTGCACTGCGTGTTCTGCCAGAACAGGGAGATTTCTGACGGAAAAGAGGGAAAGGTGATCAGTAAAGAGAGGCTGAGTGATATCTTTATGGAACTTGCTGACAAAGGCGCAAATAATATCAATCTGGTCACACCGGGGCAGTATATCCCTGATATAGTGTGGGCGGTAAACGATGCAAAAAGCCGCGGCATGAAGCTTCCTATTATATACAATACGAGCGGATATGAAAATGTGACAGAGCTAAAGCTGCTTGAGGGCATAGTGGATGTGTATCTTCCGGATTTTAAATATATGGACAGTACGCTTTCGGCAAGGTATTCAAGGGCAAAGGATTATCCGTCTGTCGCAAAGCAGGCGCTTTCAGAGATGGTCAGGCAGCAGCCGGATGTCGTGATTGACGATGCGACAGGACTCATACAAAAGGGAGTTATTGTGCGACAGCTTCTACTGCCGGGACATGTGAATGATGCAAAGGCTGTACTTAAGTACCTGTATGATACATATCATGATCACGTATATATAAGCATGATGAGCCAGTTTACGCCGATTGCACTAAAGGATTATCCTGAGATAAACCGCACAGTGACAAGGAGAGAGTATGAAAGGCTTGTTGACTATGCCCTTAAAATAGGAATCACGAATGCATTTATACAGGAGGGTGACGTGGCAAAGGACAGCTTCATCCCGGCATTTGACTGTGAGGGAGTATAATATTTACCGTTTTTCTTAATAAAATAGTAAGAATTGGCAGGCAAAAATGACTGGATTTTGTGACGCCGGTGTAGTACTATGGTTATGTAATATTTTTTAACTGTGAAGGTACTGAACAGTTACGATATTTTGTTATTACTCACATCCCGGTGTGACAGATGATAATGTTTTTAATCACACAGGATACATTATTCAATAGAGGATACAGTGATGAAAAATATAGAAGAACAGCAGATAATAATTGAATGTCCGAATACTATCTTTCATCTATACATTGACAGTGAGGATGAGCTTTCAAAGGTTAAGGTGTTTATGAACAATATGAAGAATGTTGATTCGATAAGTCTGCATGATATATACAACTGGTGCAACAGACAGCATGTGCAGTACACGACGACATTTAATTATGACAGTAAAATGACCTTGACAGAAATGATAAAATCCTACATATTTTACTTCAGACAGAAGCTTAGATATGTAAATAATAGTGATAGGATGATAGAAACATGAGATACCCTGAATTTCTAAAGGATGGAGGAACAATAGGCTTTGTGGCGCCTTCGATGGGCTGTACAACAGAGCCGTACAGGAGTGCCTTTGACAATGCCATTAAAAGGTTTCACAGCATGGGTTATAAGACGATAGAGGGACCTAACTGCAGGTGCGACAGTGGCATAGGTATCAGCAATACACCTAAGAAGTGCGCAGAAGAACTGAACGAGAGCTATGCTTCTGCTGACAGTGATGTGCTTATATCCTGTGGTGGTGGCGAGCTGATGTGCGAGGTAGTGCCTTATATTGATTTTGAGCGCGTGAAACAGTCAAAGCCGAAATGGTACATGGGCTATTCCGACAACACAAATTTCACATTTTTGGAGGCTACTATTGCAGATACAGCAGGTATTTACGGGCCGTGTGCGGGCAGCTTTGGCATGGAGGTGTGGCATGAGTCACTTACCGATGCATTTAATCTGCTTTGTGGCAGGAAGCTTTCATTTACCAATTACCCTATGTGGGAGAAGGAATCGATAAAGGATGAGAATGCTCCGTTTGTGGGCTACAACCTGACTGAAAAGTCGTGTATCAGCTCTATTCCTGCGGTGGCAAAGGAAAGCAGGCTTACCATGAGAGGCAGGCTGCTTGGTGGCTGCATGGATTGTCTTATCAATCTGCTTGGTACATCGTTTGACCATGTAAGGGAATTTAATGAGCGCTACAGTGATGATGGTATCATATGGTTCCTTGAGGCCTGTGACCTTAATGTGATGGGCATGAGAAGGGCTATGTGGCAGATGAAAAATGTAGGATGGTTTTCAAATGTAAAGGGCTTTCTTATCGGACGCCCGGCGCACTTTGGAGAGGAAATGTTTGGCATAGACCACAGACAGGCGCTTTCATCACTGCTTAGAGAGTTTAATGTGCCAATCATCATGGATCTGGATATAGGTCATATGTCGCCGATGATGCCTGTGGTATGCGGAAGCATGGCAGATGTCAGCTTCGACGGAAGCAACTTTACAATTTCGTATGATATAGAGCAGTAGATTGGAGGAAAAATGATTAGATTAATAAAGAAAAAAGCAAAGAGTATTGTATGTAGCGTGCTTGCTGCGGTTACACTGTTTACGATGAATCCGGCAGTATTTGCAACAGAGACAGCTACGCAGACTGATACAGTTTCAAGCGTTGATGTATCAGGCAGTGACGCAGCTGATAAGAGTAACACAGACAGCACAACTACAGCCGGCAGTGAGGCAAACGACAAGGTGACCATCAGCAAAAATGATAAGCCATACTTAAGTCTTGGAGCAGACCTCACACCGGATCAGAGAGCGACAGTGCTTGGATTTATGGGAATCGAGCTCACTGATCTGGACAATTACGATGTGGTCTATGTAAATAATGATGAGGAGCACAAGTACCTCGATTCATACATCAGCAAGAGCGAGATTGGCACAAGGTCACTTTCCTCAGTACTCATTACAGAGGATAAAAAGGGTGCGGGTCTTAGTGTTTCCACGCACAATATCAATTACTGTACGGTAGGAATGTACAAGAATGCGCTTGCCACAGCAGGCATAGCTGATGCTAAAATCATAGTCGCAGGACCATTCCCTATTTCCGGAACGGCAGCACTTGTAGGCACGCTAAAGGCATACGAGGAGATGACAGGCAAGAAGCTTGACGACAAGGTGACAGACGCAGCGATGGATGAGCTTGTCACAACAGGAGAGCTCAACAAGAGCATTGACGGCGATTCGCAGGATATCGAGGCAATGATTGCAGACCTAAAGAAGCAGCTTGCCGATGGAAGGCTCAAGGATGAAAGCCAGATAAAGGATGCGATAAAGGATGCTGCAAAGGATTACGATCTGAAGCTTTCTGATGATGATATTGCAAAGCTTACATCTCTTTTAATGAAGCTAAAGGATGCCAATATCGACTGGGATTCAGTCATCAACCAGGCACAGGACTGGGCATCAAAGCTTGGCGATAAGATAAATGACCCGGGCTTCTGGGAAAAGATTGGTAACTTTTTCATGGATTTATGGGATAAGATAAAATCCCTGTTCAGCTAGAAAAGCTACAGGAGACAGTAAGAATAAGCAGAATATGAATCAGGCAACTCCCTGAAACGTAAGCATGAGCTGCACGTTGAAGGGAGTTTTTTAATTAATAAAAAAATAATAAATTTCTGCCGAATACATTGATACAAAGGTCATATTCTATTATAATTAAATGGATAATGGATTAATGTAAACAATGCACATAAGAAAGATGGGATTTGATGATAAAGATAAATAAATTTCTGGCAGCCTCTGTCGTAACATTGTCATTAGCCGCATGTGACCTGGCACCATACAGCAGCATAGCAGTCTATGCGGATCAGGCGGCTAAGGTTGTGTGTGATGAGAGATACTGGGTAGCGGCGAGAAGCGGACCGGGCACAGAGTATGAGCTGGAGCACAAGCTTTCAAACGGCAAGGATATTACTATTCTTGAGCAGACCACAGGTGCAGACGGCAAGGTGTGGTACAAGGCAAAGTACAATCTGGCAGCAAATAATGAGGAGTGTGTCAGCTATATCAGGTCTGATTTTGTATCAGCAGGTACCGGCACAGCTGCATCAGACAATGCGCAGACAGGGGATGCTTCGGCAGACACCGGCAATGCGGATGCCATACAGCAGAATAATGAGGAACAGCTTGCCCTTGCAACCGCATCGGGAGCATATGCTACAGGTACGATTACAGGTGGCAATGTATATGTCCGCAATGCAGCAGGCACATCCGGCACTACCAAGGTTGTCTCACTCAACTGGAACCATCAGGTTGACATAATTGGAGAGACCCGGGTAAACGGTGTGGTCTGGTATAATGTCAAGGGTACTTTAAACGGCAAGGCATTTACGGGCTGGACTATCAGTACATACATAAAGGTGACATACAATAATAGCGGAGACAATACTGATTTTGTCACGGCTATGAAGAATGCAGGCTTTCCAGACAGCTATATTCCAAACCTTACAGCTCTTCACAATAAGTATCCAAGCTGGACATTTGAGGCTGTAAATACAGGTTTGAATTGGGATACGGTGATTGAAAATGAAAGTGTAAACGGACTTAATCTGGTATCCAAATCAGCAGACAATGCCAAGAAATCCACAGCTGCCGGAGCATATAACTGGTCAACAAATAAGTGGGTTGAGTACGAACCGGGATGGGTGTCAGCAAGCAGTGCCTATATTGCTTATCTCATGGATCCAAGGAATTTTCTTGATGAGACCAATATTTTTCAGTTTCAGAGTCTGGCATACAGTCCGAATGAGGCACTTGAAGGTGTTCAGTCCATAGTAAAAGGCACATTTATGGAGGGAACAAAGACATATTCCAACAATGGTGAGAAAATCAATTATGCAAGTACATTCATGGATGTGGCAAAGAGCAGTGGAGTAAGTGCATACCATATAGCATCGCGTATAAAGCAGGAGCAGGGACAAAAGGGAACGAGCCCTCTTATTTCGGGTACATATTCCGGATACGAAGGATATTATAATTATTTTAATTTTAGTGCAACCGGAAACACGAAGGATAAGATTTATAAAAATGGTCTGGCTTTTGCCAAGAAGCAGGGCTGGAATACAAGAGCAAAGTCCATAAGCGGCGGAGCTGTAAAGGTGGGCAGCAATTATATAAATAAGGGTCAAAATACACTGTATTTTGAGAAGTTTAATGTAGTAAATACAAGCTCGCTGTATTTTCATCAGTACATGGGCAATGCCACAGCGGCTCTTACTGAGGGACAGAGTCTGGCTAAAGGATATTCAGACAAGAATCAGGCTTTTGTATTTAAAATACCTGTATACAACAATATGCCATCGTCAGCAGTGGGCTTCGATAAAGCTGGCGATACCAATAACTATCTGCAGTCGCTTGCGATAAGCGGTGTAACACTCACACCGGCCTTCAATGGAGCGACAACAAGCTATTCAGCAGTTGTTTCAAATGCTATAAGCTCAGTGACTGTTTCGGCAGATGCAGTTTCAGGAAACAGTGGTGTTTCAGGCACAGGAAGCTATTCGCTTGCTGTCGGAAATAATACAATAAAGGTAAAATGCAAGTCGCAAAGCGGTGATACAAGAACATACACTATCAATATAAACAGGCAGGCGGCATCTGCAAATAATACAGGTGGTAATAATAATCAGAACAATAATAACCAAAATAATACAGATGTAAACATAACATCAGGTAAATACAGTATAGGTACTTATATTACAGGCATTGAGCCCGGAACCGGTGCAGCTGATTTTGTGAAGAATATAGCAGTATCAGCATCAGGTACTGTAAAGCTTTTGACAAGCTCAGGCTCAGAAAACAGCGGAAAGATTGCAACAGGCAATAAGGTGGCTGTTTATGATGCTTCGGGTAAACTGAAAAAGACATATGATATTGTTGTATATGGAGATATCAATGGTGACGGTGCTGTAAATGCACTTGATATGATTAAGCTCAACAGACATATTTTAGGAAAGGGAACACTCACAGGTTCTTATCTGGAGGCAGCTGATGCTAACAGAAAGGGCGATGGAGGAAATGCCCTTGATATGATAATCATGAACAGACACATACTGGGCAAATCAAAGATATCGCAGAATTAGAAATGTGAGGAAAAATATGAAGAAATTATTTGGATGTATATTATCACTTGTTATGGCGGTGATGCTTGTTTTCACACCTGCCGAGCATGTATATGCGCAGGGTCTTGGACTCAGTGTGAGCTCAAGCTCTGTAACTGTTGGAAAAACAGTTAAGGTGACTGTTTCCATGCCGTCAGGATATTTTGGTACAGTAGTTATCAAAAGCTCTAACGATGGAGTGCTGAGTTACGGAGGCGATGCTGTGACCAATATTGGTGATGCTGTTGAGGGATATCCGACATCACAGTCATTTTCATTTACGGCGAAGGGCGCAGGAAGCTGCACTATAAAGGCATATTGTACAGTTGTAGGAGATGCAGAGGGCAACGATGCCGGAGGTACAATTACCGGTGCCAGCACGAAGGTGACGGTAACAAGTGCTTCATCAAACAATGATTCAAACAGCAACAAGGATAACAAGGACAATTCCGGCAGCAATACCGGCAATGACAGCAATGCAAATAAAGATAATGAAAACAAAGAGGAAAAGAAATCCTCAAACGCATCTCTTGGTTCACTTGTTATCTCAGCAGGTACGCTTTCCCCTGAGTTTTCTGCTGCGACAAAGGATTACACAGCTACAGTAGATTACAGCTGTTCAAGCCTTGCGGTTACAGCAAATCCGGCTGATTCCAAGGCGAGTGTGACATCCGTCACAGGCAATGATTCACTTGAGGTTGGAGAGAATACGGTCAGCGTTGTTGTGACAGCAGAGGACGGCAGCACAAGCACATACAATATAGTTGTTACCAGAAGAGCCGAGGATGATCCGGAGAATGCAGATAAGCAGGATAACTGGAAGAAGTTCGATATAAATGGCACAGAGTGGACTATGGTAAATGACATTCCGGAGGATGTTGTTCCTGAAGGCTTTGAGCACTCAAAGACAGTGATTGACGGACTTGAATACAATACCCTTCATGGCACCTTTGGTGATATCACGCTTGTGTATTTACAGTCGGAAAGCGGCAATGGGCTTTTTGTATATGATGCAGCACAGAATGCAGCATATGAGTTTGTCCGTATCAATTCAGAGTCACATTTTATAGTGGTTTTACTGCCTAAGGTAGATGATGTGCCTGAGGGATATAATGAGGTATCACTCTCCATAGAGGGCAAGGGGGTGGCAACAGCCTACCAGACCAAAGCCGAAAAAACCGATGATCAGACAAAGGATTTTTACCTCGTATACGCTATGAATGACAATGGTGAGAGTGGCTGGTACACATATGATAGCGTAGATGGCACATATATGAGAACTGAGCTCAGTACACCTACAGTGGCACAGGAGGAAAACGATACAACAAAGAGCGAGCTTGTCCCGGGAATTGCCAATAAATATCTTGTTTTAGCTGCAATACTGGTTCTTATTATCATTATTCTGTTACTGTTGCTTATTGTATCAGCTGTGAAAAACAGAAAATATAAGGCAATGGACTATCATGATGACGATGATGATGTAGATGATGCAGCAGAAGATGTATCAAATGAAGCTTTGGAAGAAACAACTGATGAAACTGCGGACGAGATAGCAGATGAGCTGGAAGAAGAGGTTACAGAAGAGCCGTTAGATGAAGTGGCAGAAGAAGCTGCAGAAGAGTCGGCAGGTGAAGCCGCAGAAGAAACAGCAGATGAAGCTGTAGAAGAGCCGGCAGATGAAGTCGCAGAAGAAACAGCGGAAGGTGCTGCAGATGAGCAAAAGATGGCTACGGATGAAAATATATCAAATGCATCCTATGTCGGAAGAACCGTAGAAATTACACCTGATTCTAAGAAAGCTGTTGAGAATGAAAACTCTGAGTTTGATTTAAAAGACGATTCAAGGCAGGAAAACGTTTCTGACACAGAAAACGATGCTGATGAGGATGCTTTAAAGAATCAGCTTCAAATGGCACTTGATGGCTTTGTCAATGAGGGAAATAAGCTGTCTGAGACTATAGACAGCAGTGCAAAGGATGACAATGAAGATGACAGCGAGGATGATGATTTGCAGTTCATCGACTTAAATTAGTGAATATGACTGGAGGATATGACTTGAAACCATATACAAGTAAGGCTAAAAAAGCAATAGATTTGGCTGCACGTATATCAAAGAAAATGAATTACAGCTATGTTGGAACAGAGCACATACTGGCCGGCCTTATAAAAGAGGGCACCGGTGTGGCAGCTGAGGTTCTAACAGCCTGCAATGTGGAATATGATAAGCTTATTTCGATGATTGAAGACCTGATTTCACCGGGGGATAACATCGAAGTGATGGACAGGGATGGCTATTCACCAAGGACACAGAGAGTATTGGAGCGTGCATCGGAGGAAGCCGATAGATTTGAGTGCAATGAGATAGGTACAGAACACTTGCTGATGGCTATAGTACTGCAGGGAGACTGTGCAGCTGCAAGACTTTTAAACACCATGGGTGTTAACAGTCAGAAGATGTTTATAGATATTCTTGGTGCGATGGGTGAGGATCCGTCTGCATACAGGGATCTGATGAAAAGCTATGGTACATCATACAATTCTGCGACTCCTGTATTAGATCAGTATTCCAGAGATTTGACAGATATGGCAGAGGCAGGGCTTCTTGACCCTGTTATAGGCAGAAAAAAGGAGATGGAGCGCGTTATCCAGATACTTTGCCGCCGTGGCAAAAACAATCCATGTCTGATTGGAGAGCCGGGAGTGGGCAAGACCGCTATAGTAGAAGGACTTGCGCAGGATATAGTCAGTGGCAATGTTCCGGATATTCTTTTGGGAAAGAGACTGGTTTCCCTTGATATGTCCGGGCTTGTAGCCAAATCAAAGTATCGTGGTGAGTTTGAGGAGCGTATCAAGAAGGTGATAAGCGAGGTTTCAAATGCCAAAAATGTACTGCTTTTCATTGATGAGCTTCACACTATAATAGGTGCAGGAGGAGCAGAAGGCTCGTTAGATGCATCTAACATATTAAAGCCGGCACTTGCCAGAGGCGAGGTACAGGTAATCGGCGCCACTACCATAGAAGAGTACCGCAAATACGTGGAAAAGGATGCTGCGCTTGAGCGTCGTTTCCAGCCGGTGATGGTTGAGGAGCCTGGTGTGGATGAGACAATAGAGATACTCACAGGATTAAAGGGACTCTATGAAAAGCATCATGGTGTCATCATAACAGATGAGGGTGTGAAAGCAGCAGTAAACCTTTCTGCACGATATATAAATGACAGATTTTTACCTGATAAGGCGATAGACCTGATGGATGAAGCGGCAGCCAGGATAAGGCTTAAGAATCTGACATCATCTGACGAGCTGCTTGCTCTGAAAAAAGAGATAACAGATAAGCAGAACAGGGTGGAAAATGCTTTGTCTAAAGGAGATATCGCAGCTGCCGGCGCGCTTATGTCAGAAAAGGAAGTGCTTGAAAATAAACAGCAGAAGCTTATCAGAAAGAATCACCGCACAGGAAGCAAAAATCAGCCTGTAGTAGGTGAAAACGAGATAGCGGATGTAGTATCGGGATGGACCAAAATACCTGTAAATAAGCTTACAGAGTCAGAGGCAGGACGACTTGCAAAGCTTGAACAGATACTTCACAAGCGTGTAATAGGACAGGAGGAGGCTGTTTCTGCTGTCGCAAAGGCTGTCAGACGAGGCCGTGTTGGTTTAAAGGATCCTAAGAAGCCAATTGGCTCATTTTTGTTTTTGGGACCGACAGGAGTAGGTAAGACGGAGGTGTCAAAGGCGCTTGCTGAGGCTGTATTTGGCAAGGAGGATGCCATGATCCGTGTTGATATGTCAGAGTACATGGAAAAGCACAGTGTTTCAAAGATGATTGGTTCACCACCGGGATATGTGGGCCATGAGGAGGGCGGACAGCTCTCAGAGAAGGTCAGACGCAATCCTTTTTCTGTTATACTGTTTGATGAGATAGAAAAAGCACATCCTGATGTGTTCAATATACTTTTACAGGTGCTTGATGATGGTAGAATCACTGATTCACAGGGGCGCACGGTTGATTTCAAGAATACAATAATCATCATGACATCAAATGCAGGAGCTTCTTCTATTATAGAACCAAAGCGCCTTGGCTTTGGCGCTGGTGAGGATGAAAAGCAGGATCACGAGCGTATGAAGAACAGTGTCATGGAGGAGGTCCGCCGTATATTCAAGCCTGAATTTTTGAACCGAATAGACGAGACTATTGTATTTAGAGCTCTCAACAAGGATGACATGAAGCATATAGTGACACTTCTTGTAAAGGAGCTTAAGAAACGCTGTAAAGAACAGCTTGATATAGAGCTCACAGTGCGCGACAGTGCAAAATCCTTTATCGTGGACAAAGCCTATGACAGAAAATATGGCGCAAGACCTCTTAAACGAAAGCTTCAGGAGGAGATTGAAGACCGTATGTCAGAGGATATTATTACCGGTAAAATTAAGCGCGGTAATAAGGTAATAATTTCTACGAAAAACAAACAAATTTCATTGACTGTTGAGTAGAATTGGATTTATAATTAATATATCAATATAGCTACGGGAGGATAAAAATGGCTGTAATAAGTGAATTAATCCGTACTGAGGAAAACGGAAAGCTCAGCTTCGGAGATTATACATTGGCTGCAAAGGCAAAGCTTGACAATTTTGAGAAGGATGGAGATATCTACAAGGTAAAGACCTTTAAGGAGATTACAAAGCTCGAAAGAAACGGACTCTTTGTATACGAGTCTGTTCCGGGAACAGCGGTTATGGATTTCGAGGAGACTGCTGATACAGTGACATTTACTGTGGAGGGACCTGAGGATGCTCAGATTACTCTTGGCCTTGAAGAGGAGACAGAGTACGAAATTGATATAGCTGGAGCTGTTGCAGGTACTATGAAGACAAATCTCGGCGGCAAGCTCAGCTTAAGCGTAGAGCTTGAGGGTGTTGATTCAGTCGATATCAAAGTATCAAGAAAATAGAGCATATTTTTAGCCCGGTGAAAGCCGGGCTTTTTGTATTTTATAAAGGAGAACAATATGGCAAAAGGAAAGACCTCTGTATTTTTCTGCCAGGAATGTGGTTATGAATCGGCAAAATGGATGGGACAGTGCCCGGCCTGTAAGGAATGGAATACATTTGTAGAGGAAACCGTAGATAAAAAGTCGATAAGCTCGTCGGGAAAAGTAAAAAAAGAATCAAAGGCGTCACAGGTTCTGCCTCTTTCGGCAGTAAAAAGCGAGAAAGAGGAGCGTATAGTGACAGGTATAGCCGAGTTTGACAGAGTACTTGGTGGAGGAATTGTGAGGGGGTCACTTGTGCTTGTGGGAGGAGATCCGGGTATAGGAAAATCCACGCTTCTACTTCAGGTATGCAGGGAACTTTCACAAAAAAAGGTGCCATTACTTTATGTGTCAGGTGAGGAATCACTGCATCAGATAAAGATGCGTGCCGACAGACTTGGCGATTTTACGGATTCACTGGAGCTTTTATGTGAGACAAGTCTTGATATAGCAAAGGACGTGATTCAACGAAAAAAACCGGAGGTTGTTGTAATAGATTCCATCCAGACTATGTACAATGAGGAGATAGCGTCGGCACCGGGCAGTGTCTCACAGGTCAGGGAGACAACCGGAGTGCTTATGCAGCTTGCAAAGACTCTGGGTATTTCTGTTTTTATAGTAGGACATGTGACAAAGGATGGTGCGGTTGCGGGGCCGAGGACGTTAGAGCATATGGTTGATACTGTGCTTTATTTTGAGGGTGACAGGTATGAGTCGTACAGGATACTTAGAGGCGTTAAGAACAGATTTGGTTCGACCAATGAGATAGGCGTATTTGAAATGAAGGCGGAGGGACTTGTTGAGGTGGAAAATCCGTCGGAGTATATGCTTAGCGGTAAGCCCGAGGGAGCATCAGGATCAATTGTCACATGTTCCATAGAGGGAAGCCGCCCGATACTTCTCGAGATACAGGCTCTTGTATGTCACAGCTTTTTTAATAATCCAAGGCGTACAGCAAATGGTACAGATTATAATAAAGTAAATCTACTCATGGCGGTCCTTGAAAAAAGAGCCAACCTGTCACTGTCAGACTGTGACGCTTATGTGAATATAGCAGGCGGTATAAGGATGAACGAACCGGCGATAGACCTTGGGATAGTGCTTGCAATCGCATCAAGCAAAAAGGATATTATAGTGCGTGAGGATACCATATGCTTTGGAGAGGTGGGCTTAAGCGGAGAGGTACGCGGAGTTACCATGTCCGAGCAGCGTGTGGCTGAGGCAAAGAAGCTTGGCTTTAAAAAGTGTATTGTTCCCAAAGTGTGTCTTGCAGGAGTGTCGCATATTAGTGGAATTGAGATTGTCGGTGTGGCAAATATCAAGGAAGCGATAGAGGCTGTCAGATAGTAATTGTGAGAATTGTATATAATAAACAGACAATTTAGAAAATTTGTGTTTTTTAAGATAGTTTTACTACTTTAATTAATTGCAGTAAATCCGTTGACATATGTGTGCTGGGATGATATTATATCAAAGCTGACTCGCGGGACACATTGAGTTGTAGAGCTTGTGAGTTACATTTTACAGACATGACTTTATAGATACTGCTTTGAAAATAAGTTGAAAAAGTTATGAAAAAAGTTCTTGACAAATGAAAAACATTTTGATAGAATAAATAAGCTGTCGCAAGACAGAGAACTTAAAACAGAGTTCAAAAAAATAAAAAAGTGCTTGACAAACAAACAGCGATTTGATAAAATAATCAAGCTGTCGCAAGAGAGCAAAACAAAGAACATTGATAACTGAACAGTGAGAAAC
>ENA-ORLW01002587-ORLW01002587.1-human-gut-metagenome-genome-assembly--contig:-NODE-2587-length-15838-cov-3.308800_pt1 | contig 15838 bp, 9 predicted proteins | sample MGYA00243017_ERZ508829 | MGnify/ENA primary metagenome ERZ508829 (study PRJEB26277, sample SAMN04329776) | human gut metagenome | biome: human-associated habitat | host: Homo sapiens | place: USA...
AGATAAAACCGTCCACACTGGAGCCCTCCGTGGAAGGTGACGGATATTTTGGATCCCAGCCGTAGTCACTCATGTATCGTCTCGCCATAAATGAACCCATAGAGTGTCCCATCAGGAAGAACGGTACTCCTTTGTATGCCTTCTTCAGACTTCTAGTGACTCTATGAAGATCCGCGACTATTGCCTTGCTCGCATCGTAGGCATTCATATATCCAAGTTCATCCATATTTGCCGCCGTAAGCCCATGTCCCAGATGATCATTTCCTGCCACCACAAAGCCCTTTGCTGCAAGATACCTTGCAAATTCATCATATCTGTCTATCAGCTCTATCATTCCATGGGATATCTGAAGTATCGCTCTTATCTCCCCCTGTGGCTCCCACACGATAACGTGCAGCTTGTCCTTGCCATTTGATGATGGTATAAATGTCTCTTTCTTCTTTACCTTATACATAATGTAACCCTCCATTCTCAGTTCTTCATATCCATCGCCAGTTTTACGACCTCATACGCTCCGTCGTATATTCCATCCAGTTTGTTCCGCTTTATGTTCTCACACATATCTGTGAGTATGCTGTCATCCTGCATGAACAGCTTCATCATCTGTAGAGTGTGCGGTATATCACGGCACTCCAGTGTTCCATCTCCGATCTCCGCCGAGTGTATCGCCCCCCACTGCTCATGCCCGCCAACTCTCTTGATGAACAGCTTTGGAACTGGATAAAAGGCCAGCTCAGACGGCTTCGTTATGAGTACATCACAGCTTCTCATGAGAAGGTTGGTGCAGTACACAGCCTCATATATATTCTCATGGCAAAATGCGTGTATTCCGTACACCTCTTCCTTAAGAGCCTTATCCGCAAATGCTGTGGTGTAGCTCCAGTCATCGAAATGTGTAGTGACAAGGCTCTCCATGGCGGGTATCTCTCTCACCAGCTCTTCCCACACGTTCATGTAGTCGCCCACATTTACATACAGGACCATGTTGCCCTTCTTCACGCTGGCAAGCGCCGTCCTGATGATAGCTGCAAATATATCCTTCTGTGCTCCGGCACCTCCTATGGTGAGAAGGAAACGCATCGGTGCCTTTTTCTTTCTTCTCTCTATTCTCCTGTCGCAGTCCTCCTCTATGGCTGCCACCAGCTCATGGTCTATATAGTGTCCAACGTATCTGATTGAATCACCAGGCATAGGCTTAAGCACCTCGTCGCCCTGCATTCCGTTCAGGGTTCTGTATCCGAGGTATGCCGATCTGGTCTGAACCGTGTGAAGGCTTCCCTCCGCAAGGTGGAGCGCCATAGGCCAGTTGTCAGGGATTGCATTCACCACATGTTTCATCCCTGCATGAACCGCCGCCTGGGCAGGCCACACATGTGTAGCCACAAGCGGGATATCCTTTGGAACATTCCTAAACACCGGTGTCATAAGCTCCGCATTCATCTGATCCGAGGCATTGTATGACAGCTTCCTGAAACCCTCATAGTTCATCGGCTCCCACACTGCTTTGTTGAAAACCTTGCTCTTTCCCGATATCCTGGATCCCATGGAATAGAGCTTGTTCTGCGCCTCAATAACCTTTCCTCCCGTGGTCTCACTGTAGGAATTGAGATCCATCCAGTACGGCTTGTATCCCAGATGATTCGCTGCAGACGCTATCGCCATGGATATTCTGTAATGTCCGAACCCCATCCTGATATTGCCAACTATGATTCCTTTGTCCCTGTCAAATTCCTCCCGGCCGCCATCCGGTATATCATCACAGACTCCGCCGTCGATCACAATATTGGAGACACCGAGAGTATCCCCAATATACGGATTCTTCACAACTGCAAGAGGATAATCCACGTCACTGTCATCACCGAATCTTTTTACAAATCTCTCTTTGGAGTTCTCCGCCTTTTTGACGACCTGACTGCTCATCCTGTTGCCAAATACAACCTCAGATCTCTTACCCATAACACAACCTCCTGTCTTTTATATATACCGCCCATCTCGCCCCAGTGAATGAAACCGGTCGTGGGGCCCTATTCCAGATAATTCCTTCATTCATAGCCGTTTCTACTCCTTACAGGATATACCATCCATAAGCACATCCAGTGTATACTGCACCGCCTCGTCAAATGTAAGTCCCGCGTCTATCAGGACTGTAGTCTCCATGTATTTCTCAAGCGTGGCCTCGAACATCGTCTTGATGACCGGAATCGGAATATTCCTTATAACACCCTCGGCAATTCCGCGTTTCAGAAGCTCTATGGTATTATCCCACTGCTGCTCCATCATTACTCTCACCCGGGCAAATATCCGTGGATATGAATTCTCCAACTGGTATATCTGCCGCCAATCCAGCTCGCTGTAGCTGTCCGGCATGGCTATGAGAATCGCCTTTATCTTCTCCACCGTGGTCAGGCGGTCGTCATCCATAACCGCCTGTTCACTTCTCTTGATCTGCTCGTATATATATGTCGCCGTGTCAAAGAACAATGATTCCTTGTCCCTGACGACCTGATATATGGTTTTCTTGCTCACTCCAAGTCGCCTTGCCATATCGTCCATGGTGAATTTGAACCCTTTCTCCCGGAACTCCTCTATGGTCGCCTCATATATCCTCAATTTAAGCTGCTGCTGTGCTTCTCCGTCCATAACTCCCTCCTGTCCATCCGTGTCTGTCAGCTTCCTGTACATACTTCTCGCTCGGGAAACTCAAAAACTATTTTTAGTTTCCCCGTTTCCTTGATGATAACATTTCTTTGTAGATATTGCAACAATAAAAATACGTTATCTCGATTTATGTATAATTTTTGCACAATCAACACAAATCTCAATTATTGGCCGGCGAATAATTTACAGAGTTCTGACACTCACAATTACATTTCTGCTCAGGCGTACCATCTGCCATATAGCAACAATAAAAAATACGGCATCTCCCAAAGCGGAAATGCCGTATAGTACATTATATATGTTCAGTTGGAATCGCGATTTTCCCGAAAAATATTTCTAGATATAATATTTCTGTCTTTGTATCACTCCTATGGCTGCTCCACATCAAGCACATACAGCTCATGGAGTGCTCTCGTACAGGCTATATAGTGCGCATGTCTTGTGACCATGCTTCCGTCGTAGGTTCCGTCCGTCATGACGTACACTGCATCGAACTCCATTCCCTTTGCAAGGAACTTTGGAAGTACGACCACACCGCCCGCATAGACAACCGACTGATTGGTGATGAGCGTCACCTCGGTGTACTCGGAAAGCTGTTTGTACACTTCGTAGGCGTCTGCCTCGTCATTTGTCAGGATTGCTATGTTGTCGTAGGCGTCCATGTCTCCGTAGCTCAGCTTGTCATTTATGAACTCCACAGCTTCATCCAGTGACTCACACTGTATCTCCTCAGGCACCCTGCCGTGCCTCTCCACGGTATTGCCGCCTACCCCCTCACCGCCAAGTATGCCGTTACAGAACTCTGTGATCTCCGCAGTTGATCTGTACGATGCGAACAACTCCTTGAGCTCGTAACCGCCCTGTCCGTTACGCTTTGCAAATATCTTCATCAGAACATCCACAACAGTCTCCTCAGGATCATAGAAGAGCACCTGATACCTGTCGCCTAGGATAGTCTTCTTGCAGCCAAACACCCTGTCTATCACCGCATACTGGAATATATTGTAATCCTGCATCTCATCTATGACGAGGTGCTTGATATTGTTGTAGGAATGACATCCGTAGAAATACACCTGCAAGTAAAGTATAGGAAGGATATCCTCATAGCATATCTTTCCATATTCATTTCTGTACTCCGATATACCCGGATATTTCTTCTCCATCTCCGCCAGGAATCCAACATACAACTCAACCAGATTCCTCTCTGCAAATAAATTTACCATCTGCTTCTGTATCTGCCTTGCCAGATTACGCTTCTTCTCGTCCGGGAACTCCTTTGGTGAATTATCCTCCACCCTGTCTACTATGAAGTATGCTATGTTCTCGAATCTCTCATACACAGGTTTTCTTGCAAATCTTCCATTGAACATGGCAGCTATATCCTCGCCTGTATACTCCACCTTCTGATAGTGGAAATTTCTGAACTTTATACCTGACACATACCTGTCCAGATACTCATTGAAACTGTCGTAGAAAGAGATGGACGACTTGACCTTGATATTTCTCATCCTCTGGTTGTCCTGATCGCCGCTGTCTATAATGAACTCCGACTGATCCAGCTTGCTCTCATATTCCTCCTCTATGAAAAGAAGCTCCTCAAGCAGACTGTCAAATTCCTTCTCAGGCACACTGTTCTCCTCGAGCTCCGGGAGAACCTCTGATATATAATCACCAAATATACTGTTTGGAGACAGTATCATGACATTGTCACTCTCAAGTGTCTTGTAATTGTACAACAGCCACGCCAGTCTGTGCATGGCTATGACCGTCTTGCCGCTTCCGGCGCGGCCGTCCACTATAAGGTTATACGCCGTGCGGTTTCTTATGATCGCATCCTGCTCCTTCTGTATGGTAGCCACCACATTTTTCATCTTCACACCACTGTTGCCGCCAAGGGCCTCCAGCAATATGGCGTCGTTGATGTTGGAGTCAGTATCCACCGCGTCTTTAAGTCTGCCATTTGACACCAGAAACTGTTTCTTCTCCACTATGTCTCCAGAAAACTCGTCATCTTCCATGTCATCCACATGGACATTGTAGGATGCCGGTCCCTTTTCATAAGCATAATACATAGAGGATACAGGTGCTCTCCAGTCGTACACAAGCTGCTGCCCATTCATATCTGACTGATAACCGCTCATACCCACATATACCGTGAGATACTCTTCGTCATCTTTATATTTGAATACAAATTTGCCAAAGTACGGCACCTTCTTCTGGTGCTCATACACCTCCAGGCGCTTCGCAGCTCTTCTGAGGAACGCCTCATCATTGTTCACCGACTGCATGTTCTGCAGGAACTCCTCGTCGTCCATGTCTCCATGGCTGTCACGCATGTACTTCTTCTGTTCCTTTATATTGTCCTTTCCAAGCTCCATGGAACCCTCAGTTATACTGATGCTGTAGTCGAGCTCCATCTCCACATTGTCAAAATAATCCTCTTCATCCTCCATCGTGGAGATCTTGTATCCTTCCAAATCCTTATTTTCTGCCATCTTATCTGCCTTTCGCTATTTTACCTTTACGCGCTGTACACTGCTCCAGCCGCCATAAATGGTCTTGCCGCCAACTCTTCTGTAGGTTCTCATCCTCACATAATAATATTTTCCTGAGAACAGAGAGCTTATCCTGCGTCTGAGTTTTGTGGACTTATTTATCGTTGCCACCTTATATCTGTCAAATTTCGACGATGTACTGTACTGGATCTGATACCCGCTGACATACCTGACCTTGTTCCATGTTACATCCATCGTCTTTCTGGAATTTGATCTGACCGTTTTCGCCTTGCATCCCGGCATCCTGTACAACCTGACCCCCGCAGTATCATACGAGCTTGCAGAAGTACCCTTGAACGCCTTGACCGTGTATGTATAGTTTCTGTAATTAGTCACATTCTTATCGACAAATGTGAGCGTTCCCGCTGACAGCACCTTGTACTGCTTCCATCCGTTCTGCCCCGGTGCCTTGCGGTATATTTTGTATCCACTTGCGCCCTTTACTTTGTTCCAGGATACCTTCACGCCGGAATATGCATTCTTCACGTTGTACTTCGGCTGGGTAAGTCTGACCAGTGCCTTTGTAGCCGCCGGCTGTCCCTCGGCCGTGCCGTTCACGCCCCTCACCGCATATCTGTATCTGATTCCAGCCGCCGCAGTCTTGTCAGTGTATGTTCTGACTCCTGAACCTTTTATCTCAGCTATACATTTGTATGCGCTTGTCGCAGTTTTCCTGTATATCTTATACCCACTTGCATTATCCGCCGAAGTCCACGACAGTCTCAGTCCATCCTTCGAATTTCCAACCTTTGTCTCCAGATGTTTTCCGCCAAATGTATTAGCAAAATAATCCGCCATGTATGGACAACCGTAACCGTAGTATTTATCCTTTCCCGCTGTTCCCAGATCCACGGAATATGATATCAGCCTGCTCTTCAACTGACTACTGTCAAGCTCCGGCTCCGCCAGCTTCACGTAGGCCGCCGCCGCTGATATATGCGGAGCCGCCATGGATGTTCCTGAAGTGGAAAACCCATGATTTGTTCCGGTCTTCCACGCCGATGTTATTTTCGTTCCGGGAGCGGAAAAATCTACAGCATTTCCATAGTAAGAATAGCTATCGTCAAATTTCACCGCATCCGTCGATATCCTGTCTGCTGTCTCCTCCGTTCCAGCCTTCTGCATAAGCCCCGACACTGTTATCACATCACTGCTGTCCGCAGGATATGACACACCTTCCACGTCGCTGATCTCCCAGTTGTTCACAGTGCTGTTCGTATTGCCTGCTGCCACACACATGATGACGCCATCTTCTTTTGCACTTTTTAACAATTCGTCAAGCTTCGACCTGGTGTTGTCACTTGCATTTTTACCATAGAAGCAGAAGCTCATATTGATCACGTCCGCACCGCTGTCAAGCGCAGCCATGATTCCCTGCTGTACCGTTGACACTGTGGTTGCTCCCCGGCTTGTGAAACATTTGATGATCGTGAGCTGGACATTGTCCGGTGTCGCATCCGCTATTATGCCCGCCACATGACTTCCATGTCCCATGTTGTCTCCGTAGTCGCTCCGGTCTTCGCCCTCGCAGCAGTTCATACTTCCTTCCTCATTTATCCTGCCTTCAAACAGAGTATCCGAGGAATTAACTCCGGTATCTATGACCGCCACATTTACCTTAGCATCCAGCTTGTACTCTGACACCTCCGCCTTGAGCCTGTCCATTCCCATGTACCTTGTGCCCCAGCTTACAGCCTTATATGTCTCCGATGCGGCAAGCATGGCATCAACGTTCCGCTGTGCAGCATACGAATTTGAATCCAAATCCGCCAACACATCTTCTGAATATATGACCTGATCAAGCATACATTTGTCAGGCTCGTACTCTTCCTGAAGCTTTTCGTATGCCTGTTTCGTCGCTTCCTCGGTATCGTAGCCAAGCACATAGTAATCGTATTTGTCATAACAGATGACTGTTGTCGCGCCATAGGTCTCCGGCACTTCATCTGTATACAATATGATCCTGCGAAGACTGTATATGTCGGCTGACTCACTGCTGTACATTGCCGCTGCGTCGACATCCGCTCCTCTATCCATCACATCGGCCGAGTTTACCACATCAGCTTCGTCCATGGAATCTCTAAGCTCTGACACACTGGTTACGTATTCTACATTTTCATAATCCTGCGCGTACACCTTGGTATATGTGCCAGACACTGCCAGCCCACCTGCCAGCACCACACAGGCAATCAGGTACAACCACCTTTTCCTTCTCACCTATATTCCTCCTGTATATAAAAACAGCTCTTTAAACCACATAATTATCTTTTAGTATAACATAAATGTGCCGCAGATGGTGAGTAATATCTGTAACCCAAAGCCTCCACAGCACATATTTTATATCAGAGGTATATAAACCTCTGACAACACAATACGGAGGTAAAGTAATGGCAACATTCACTAATCAGGCAACTCTGTCCTACAGCGGAGGATCCACCAATTCCAATATCATAACTGGAGAAATAATTGAAGTCCTCACAGTCTCCAAGACGGCTGTGGTGGACACCTACCGAACACCGGATAAGATCACGTATGTGATAAGTCTCATCAATTCCGGAACTACCACACTCACAGGTCTGTCTCTCACAGATAATCTGGGAGCATATGCAGTGGGAAATACAACAGTATATCCTCTCACATATATTCCGGATTCCATCAGATACTACACCAATGGAACTCTGGTAGCCGCTCCGGCTGTCGGTGCTGCAGCTCCGCTGACACTCACTGGAATCTCCGTTCCAGCGGGTGGAAATGCTACTATTATATATGAGACAACAACAAATGAATTTACACCTAGAGGCAATGAGGATTCCGTGACCAACACTGTTACAGTAACCGGCGCAGGACTTACCAACGCAGTCACTGCAACTGAGTCGGTTTCCCCTGTTGCAGCTCCCGATCTCGCCATCACAAAGTCTGTGAGTCCTAGCATAGTTGCAGAGAATGGTCAGATCACTTACACCTTCCTTATAGAGAACTACGGCAACACCGAGGCATCCGCAAGTGACAACGTCATCATCACAGATACCTTCAATCCGATTCTCACCGGAATCACTGTGACATACAATGGAAATGCATGGACAGCGCCAGCCAGCTACACCTACAATGAAGCAACAGGCGAGTTCGCAACAGTTGCCGGACAGATCACTGTTCCAGCGGCAACATTCACACAGAATACAGCCACGGGAGTCATCACCACAACACCGGGAACGGCAACCGTGACCGTCACAGGAACCATCTAGCTGGCATAAGCCTGTCCGGGTCGGCAACCTGACAGCTTTGGGAACATTTCCCACAAAATAGCAAAAAAAAGAAAATTTTGTGCTCAAACTCCCGGATTCCCACTGAAAAGATACACGACTTCTAATCCATGTATCCTTTCCAGGGATTCGGGGGATTTACAGCACAAAATTTTCTCTTTTTTCAATATAATACCTGAACACAGCTTGACACATCACTCCACATTCTTGAGCGCCTCGTCCATAGGAATCTTCTTTATCCTCTTCATCTGCAACTGTGAGATCACCAGATAGCCGGTAAAGCTGAGCACGAACATGAGTGGGAATATCCATGGTGCCATGTATATCGGCATCCAGCCGCTTAGCATATCTATCAGCATTGCCCTGTATATCACCTTGATCGACAGGTAACTGAGCAGTATATCGAGCAGCGTCACCACCGCAACCATGACAGTTGTGGATGACAGATACAGCTTACTGATCTCCTTTGTGTCATATCCCAGTATCTTAACCATGGATATGGACACCGTGTTCTTCTCCACTATTAGTTTTGTGAGCAGATATACGAGAAGCATGAACATAACAAGTGAAAATACAACCACTATGTAGAACATACCTCCCATGGACTTGGTTAGCTGTCTGGACACCTTTATCATGTCATCCTTTGTGATCTCTGACACTACATGATCCTCTATATCGGTCAGCTTGTCATTCGAGAAATAGCCGGTGAAGTAATCCTCGTCCTTGTCAAATATTTCTCTGAAATCACCCTCTGTCACGAACACCGCAAGGGCTGCCGGATACACCACAGAACCCGTCACCTTAAGATCATATGTGTCATCAGTATAGCTCTCCTTGAGCTCAAGTTTGTCGCCATCAACTATCTCATATTTGTCTGCGTAGCTGTCAGATACCAGCACATCTCCGTCGTCCAGCTTAACCGGGAAATATTTACTGTCCGAGTGTATTCCATACACCATGATCTCATCATCTATATCTCCGGTCGTCCTTAGCGCCTTCATACAGTAGGTTTCCGCATTATTATTTGCCGTCTCCACCTGTGAATCCAGAACATACTGGTGGTCAGCTACCATATTATCCAATATGTCATTCTGATAGTGCTTCAGCATAGGATTCAACATAAGTCCGAACATCAGCAGAACCTGTGCGAAGTAAATTCCAAGAAGCATGACCACATATCCTGGAATGTTCTGAAGTATGACACGGGTCTTGAACCTTGTCATGAACTTCCAGTGAGGCAGCTTCACCGCCTTCTTTCTCTTTGATCTGCTGAGATCATGCCTCAGGAACCTCAGTGGTGAGAGCTTCAGTTTGCTGTTTACCACTAACAGGTTCACAACGATCATGATTATAAGAGGTATGACTGTGGTAAGCACAAATGCATCGGCATTCCAATACGTCACATACTTAGTGAGGGAATAGCTTCCATAGTAAAGCTGCGCACCCATATCCTTAAACACCGAATAGCCCAGCACGTTTCCCACCACTGATGCCACAAATGTAACTATGACAGGAAGTGATATGTAGTGAATAAGCAGCTCGCCCTTCGTATATCCTGAAGCCCTCAATGTTCCAATAACCGACGCTTCCTTTGTCAGAGTGTTGCTGATGGTTACCGCAAATATAAATGCAAGTATAACTATGACGATGTATTCAAACCATTTCATCATATTTGTATCACTGCCAATATCATTCCCTGCAAAGTTGATCGCCTGGTTCTGATACCTTGGAATGTAGTTCTCCACCATAATGCCGTTCATGACCGCCTGTGTATACACAATCTCAAGAAGGTCATCCGCCAGCTTTTTCTCATCGTTCTCCTCATCCGGCATTCCATCATCGTACATCCATGAATACGACCAGGTCTTATTTTTCTCCGGAAGATCATCAAATTCCTCATTTGACACAACCGCAATTCCGAATATCGTGGCATCAAACATGGTGTCATTGTTGTTCTGGAACATGGTACTGTAGTCGGAGAGTGCCACAAATCCGCACACGCTGTATACCTTGTCACCCGCTTTTATATCATCACCGATCTCTATATCGTTGTTCACCGCATACATTCTGTCAATGGCAATCTCATCAGTTCCTACAGGAAATTCACCATCCATCAGGCACATTTTATTTACATCGTGTCTTGGTGCGAATATCCTCAGTGTCCTTCCTCCATCATCTGCAGCATCATTTACAGAATTCACCGTATCATCTTTTGTCTCTGAATTGCCTTCCACATTACCACTATTGCCATCAGAGTCTGATCCGATCTTACTCATAGGCAGTTCATAATACGACATATCATAGAGCTTCACGCCCTCATCCTCTATATTGCCCTTCATATTGTCTGACGCCTCATCCGACAGATCAAAATGTCCATCCTCCACGTTGTATTTGTCAAATGTATTGTCGTAGGTTTTCTTCATGCTCTCACCTGCAACCATGAAGCCCGACACCATTCCCGTTGTGATGACCATGAACAGGAATATGACTATATATTTTCCAAGCTCTTCCTTCAGTTCCTTTGGAATTCTTCTCCACAATGGATTTCTCATAACAGATCCCCTTTCCTATTGAACATCTACCCTGTCTGCCCAATTACCAGTCAAGCTCTACAGCGGATATCTTGTTCTCATTTACAATGTTGCGTCTTATCATGCCGTCCCTGAGCTTCACAGTCCGGTCCGCCATATTCTTGATGGCATCATTGTGGGTGACCATGATTATTGTGTTGCCATACTTCTGGTTCACATCCTCTATGAGCTTAAGTATCTCCTTGGAAGTGTTGTAGTCAAGGGCACCTGTCGGCTCATCACAGAGAAGTATATCAGGATTCTTCACGATTGCCCTTCCAATCGAGGTCCTCTGCTGCTGTCCACCCGACAGCTGATTTGGGAGCTTATGTCTGTGCTCATAAAGCCCCAGAGTCTTTAACAGATCATCAACATCAAAAGGATTATCACTAAGGTATGCTCCAACCTCCACATTCTCCTTTACATTGAGATTAGGTATGAGATTATACATCTGGAATACATAACCGAGATGCTTTCTCCTGTATCTGGTCAGTGTCTTCTCATCCATATCCCCTGTCTTCTCTCCATCTATGGAGATATAACCGGAATCCGGGCTGTCGATCCCACCTATGATATTGAGCAGAGTTGACTTGCCAGACCCCGATGGGCCAAGCAGCACACAGAACTCGCCCTTTGCGACCTCAAAATCAATTCCTCTAAGTACCTCAGTTCGGTTCTCCCCTGAACCGAAGCTTTTCTTTATCCCACTGATCTTCAAAAAACTGTTGTCTCCCATGATTCTCTCCTTTTCCACATTTTATATTCTCCATAAACGCATCGCATAGCTCTCATGCCGTACGTTGATATTTAAACGCATGATTATATGTTCATATATTTATTAGCACATATGTAGGCTCTGTGTCAACTATATTAGTGATAAATAATATCAAGTATTCTTTTATACACATTTACAGGAGCATTTGGGGATATCCCAGAAAAAAAGAGAAAACCACATTCACATCATATTGATCTGCCTGCTGTTTTCTCTTTTTTACATCTGATACCACACATGTGGCGATCAGAATCTATATTCTCTTATCTCACAGTTCTTTATGCCAAATGCTGCGAATTCCTCATTTGTCATATCATTGAAATACGACTGTACTATTCTTGATATTCCATTGTGGGCAACCAGAAGATATGTCTTCCCGGAATCTTCCGACTCAGCCTTAAGCTCATCTAACAAATTGTACACCCTCTGACACAGATGAACCATGGTCTCTCCGCCCTCATAGTGATCCAGAAAATGCGTCTTCGCCTTGGCGAATATAGCGCCGTTTCTGGCTGTTCCCTCGTATTTGCCAAAACACTGCTCACGGAGTCTCTCCTCGGCTCTCATAGGAATTCCTGTTATCTCGGATATATGTCTTGCCGTCTCCGAAGCCCTGACCAGAGGCGAATACAGAATCTCATCTATGTGATAATCTCCATTCTTTATCATCTCACCAAGCTGCTCCGCCTGCTGATGTCCAAGCTCTGTGAGTTCAATATCCGTGGCTCCACATATCTTGTTTTCCACATTCCACACGGTCTGCCCATGGCGGGTGAAGAACAGTCTTGGGCCAAACTTCTCAACAAGCACCGCCTTTGCATCGTCATATCCCTGTGTTATCCTCTTCTCAACACCTTCAGGCGAAAAGTCAAGCATGCCATCTATGGCACCACCAAGAGGAATGGACGGATATATATGTATCATCTCTGCATCATCGTATCTGTCGGTCTTCCTCTCATCGAGATGCACCACGACAAATTTTCTGTAGCCCTCATCATAGAGAGGCTGTATTGGCACATTATCTCCCCCAAGGAAGAAGCCTCCATCATAATACTTTGTCTTGTCTATCGTCTCCATAGGGAATATGACCGGTATGGCTGAAGAAGCAAGAAGTATACGTTCTATCTCCTCCGGTTCCATGCCTGACAGCTGGAATCTCTCAGGAGTAGGCTTGCCCTCCACATTGAGACATGTAGCATAACAGCTCATGTCACTGTTCGACACACCATCAAGTACTGGTGAATTCTCCAGTATGTCCATAAGTCCTTCTCTGGAGAAGAAGCCATCCTTTATCCTCATGCCTTTTGCCACAGCATCCAGTCCTATGCACTCTATTGCACTCTGTATGACTGGATTGTCTATGGTCGTAAGCTTCTCCTTGATGGACTCAAACCATTTGTTCCTGTTGTCCTCGTCTATATCCTTGTTGGACAGTATCCTGTCGTTGGTTATGTCGTACCACATCTGTGTAGCCTTATCCAGATCGCCGCAAGCGTACAATGCCGCATTCAGTGCGCCTACCGAGCTTCCTGATACCGCCTTTATATCAATCACATCTCTGTACTCCTCAAGAGCCTTCCACACTCCGATCTCATAGGAGCCACGGCCACCACCGCCACCGAGCACCAGACCGTATCCTTCCTTAACCGGCACATCCGGCTGCCCGTCCTGACCGCCCAGTTCCGTGTAATGTATCTGCTTCTTCTGCGATATAGTCTCCTCTATCGCCTTATGAAGCTCCCCGGCCTTTTCCTTTATCTCCTCTGTTCTCTCCTGAAGCTCCTGTATAACCTTTTCTTTATCCATATATTAATCCCCCTTACTATTCCATAATAAAGCTGCTCTATCCAATATTGTCATCTGATATATCCACCAATTATGATCATATGTGTGTTTCATTTTAACATGTCAGCAACTATACCCACAACCTTATACTCACTATATTCAGAAGCTTTACCATTTTTATAGAACATTTATTTACGCTTTATATATTATTTCTTTTATGTACTTATTTCTTTAACATCCGATACACAGAATGTACACAGTACCATCTTATTATATATACAGATTGATGAGGACAGCAGATGTGCGACATGCCCAGGCAGCACCAGCGTATCTGCCGTCACTCAAACTATCAACAATCCAATTTATATAGATGGGAGGCCGGATACCTCACAAGTCCGGTCACAACACCTAAAACCTTCCTTTATAACTTTTATAAAAAAGACGGATATCAGACAATGAAACTTTTACCCATTTTCCATTTCTGACATCCGTCTTTTTGTATATATCAATTATTCTACAAGTATTTGTACAAGGCACTGCCACTCTCAGCCCTGCCGATCATGCTAAGTGCGGTCCTGTCTCATGGTGTACCACCATTTGAAAACTGCACTTCCAATGATGATCACATATCCTATAATGCTCAGCATGTCAGGGATCTGATCCAGGAATACAAATCCCAGTATAGCCGCAAATATGACCTGACTGTAGTCAAATACCGATATCTCCCTGGCTGGAGCCTTCTGGTATGCTGCGGTTATACTGAACTGTCCACCAGCCGCCGCAAGTCCGGCACAGAGCAGGCACACAATCTGCTGCCATGTCATAGGTGCGTGGTCCAATATGATAAATGGAAGCGTCACCAGACATGAGAATACAGAGAAACACATGACTATGACCGGTCCGCGCTCCCCCTGTTTGCCGAGCTTTCTCACATAGGTGTAGGCTATCCCTGCCCCAAGGCCGCCTGCCACACCAACCATGGCATACAGAAAATCCATATGAAACGAAGGCTTCACAACGAACAAAGCACCTGTAAATGCCAATGCCACGGATGCCCACTCTATCTTATTTGCCTTCTCCTTGAGCACAAAGTACGATGCTATGATCGCAAAAAACGGAGACAGCTTGTTGAGGATATTTGCATCCGCTATGTTGAGCTTGTCGATTGCATAAAAATTGCAGATAAGTCCTGTCGTTCCACAAATACTTCTCGCCGCCAGCCCCGGCCAACTGCTCTTCTTTATCTTGAATTTCTCCTCAGTCCTCATGAGCATGGCAATGGCCACAACAGCGGCCACTGCATTTCTGAAAAATGCCTTCTGCATAGTTGGCAGATCTCCAGACAGTCTCACGAAGAAGGTCATCAGTGAGAAAAAGAACCCTGCCATGATTATGAACAGGATTCCCTTGTATTTATCTTTTATTACCAGTCTTTTTGCCATTTGATCAACTCCCGATAATGATAAAATGCCGCCAGATCCCGCAGCACTTTATCTATTTGAAAGCATCATCCTTGAGCCCATGCTCATACAGATACTGCTCCCACAGACTGTAATACTGCGCCTGCAAATGTATGTCATCCCAGGTATAGTCCTTTACAAGACCACCCTTGCCATCGTCCACAACCGTATTCATATCCAGATAGAAAAGCTTTATTCCATCAGCATATGCAGCTATGGCACCATTCTTGTCATCGATATTGTCATTGTTCACAATATCGTGGCTTGCCGAATAGTCGCTGGATACATGCATGCAGCCCATCATAAAGATCACTGCGTCCGGCTGAAGCGCCTGTATCTGGGTCACCGCATCGATATATGTGGATGCGTATGTCTCCGTATCATATCCAGCCTCATTTATACCAAGCATGATGTATATCTTCCTGAATTGTTTGCTTTGCAGCAATTCCGTGAGTGTCTTGGTTCCATTTGCGGCTATCTTCTCCCCCATCAGTCCAAATGAAGTAAGGCCCTCCATATATGCAAATTCTGCATTGTCCAGTCCGGAATACAACGCCAGTCCTTCCACTCTGGAATCACCTATGAACAGAGCATCGTCAAAATAAGACTTGTCAACCTTTATATATGGGTACTGGGTCTCAAGAGCGATCTGTGTGAGATCTCTGTAGCAGCTATTTCTTGCCTTTCTCTTCTTAACCTTCTTGTATTGAGTCTGTCTTGTCACCGGAGCAGCCGAACCGCCTGTATCTATGGTTGCTTTTTCCGTAGTTGCCTTTTC
>ENA-ORLW01002615-ORLW01002615.1-human-gut-metagenome-genome-assembly--contig:-NODE-2615-length-15697-cov-19.813828_pt1 | contig 15697 bp, 9 predicted proteins | sample MGYA00243017_ERZ508829 | MGnify/ENA primary metagenome ERZ508829 (study PRJEB26277, sample SAMN04329776) | human gut metagenome | biome: human-associated habitat | host: Homo sapiens | place: USA...
CTCTCCGCAACGAAGCTCAAGCGAAAGCTTGGGCTTTGTTGCGTTAGAGAGGTCGAGGTTCGAACGAGCAGAGTTCGTAACCGCGAAGCGCTTGGCTCAGCCAAGAATCTCGTCCTCTCCGCAACGAAGCTCAAGCGAAAGCTTGGGCTTTGTTGCGTTAGAGAGGTCGAGGTTCGAACGAGCAGAGTTCGGAACCGCGAAGCGCTTGGCTCAGCCAAGAATCTCGCCCTCTCCGCAATATGACGGCATCGCGCCGCCCACTCTGACCGCCACTTCTCTCGCCGCTTTCTAAATACAAAATGGGATACAATTATTTACTTAAATAGATTGTTGGTTAATCTTAAATTCATAATTGGTTACAAAGCAGCCAGTTTAGAATTTAAAAATTACAAATAATGCCATTTTAATTTGGGCAAGTAGTACATTTTGATTATCTTTGCACTCGGGATAAGTCCCATCTGAGCAAACACATCCGTATGATACAAGAACTTAAAATAAAAAATTTCAAATCATTCCGCAATGAGGCGGAACTGAGTTTTGAACCATCCGGAGAAGACCGCTACAACAGCGTTGTCACCATGCCTGATGGCGTGAAACTATTGCGTTTTGCAGTGGTGTTGGGGGCCAATGCCAGTGGAAAGTCTAATTTGCTTGAGGCAATAGATTTCCTACGTCAATTCTGGAGCAATCTGCCGTCATCCAATGACGAGGGGACGGATGTCCAGCCTTTTTTACTCCGTGTTGAGGCTCTGACATTCGATACGGAAATTGAACTGAAATTTTACGTGGAAGGTGTCCGCTACTGGTATAAGCTGACTGTGAATCCGGAAAAAGTTGGCAAGGAGTCTCTTTATGTTTATCTTACCAATAGGCCCACAAGGATTTTTCTGCGAGAGGATGCGGATGGAGTTTCTAAACTGAGTTTCAATCCTGCGGTGGTAAAACTATCACCAGCCGAGACTGAGGTGATGACGATGAATTGTCTCCGCAATATGTCTGTCCTTGCCGTGCTTAAGAAGGTAAATGTTTCCGTGCCGTATCTATCCAAGATGCGCGCTTGGGTTGATTCAAAGATACTTCCGTTGCAGAGCGGAGCATTGGAGAACCTTTCATCAGATGCAAAGAAGATGCTTTCCGACAGTGAGGACTTCAGGGAGTATCTGATCCGCTTTGCAAAAGAGGCAGACTTCAATATCTCCGACATCAAAGTTCAGAAGATGGCGGCGTTGTTTTCACATACAGTTGAGGACGTCTCCGGAAAGGAAGATTTCTTTCTGCCGGAGGCTTGTCAGAGCGCAGGTACAAAACGGATGGTGGAACTGGAATCCTTGATATATTCGCAACTCCGGCGTCAGGCATTTCTTGCCATTGATGAGGTAGATTCGTCCATGCACCCCAATCTGATGGAATACATACTTGCCAAATTCATCAATACACCTGACAATCAGTCACAGTTGCTGGTTTCGACGCACTACGATCCTATTTTGAAAGATATTGATGATATTTTCGGCAAGGATTCCGTATGGTTTACTGAGAAGGGAAAGGACGGCAACTCCTCTCTTTTTTCTCTGTCTGACTTCAGTGGGCTGAATAAACTCTCATCCATCCACAGGGCATACATGAACGGACGCTTCGGCGCACTTCCAAAAGTTCTTTGACATGGCACGCAAAATTAAAGAACGCAAGCTCAAGGCTCCGACCATTACCATAATTGGGGAAGGGGCAACCGAGAGATTTTATTTCACACATCTCAAACGGCTCAAGGGCTATAACTATATGTGTAAGCCGCGCAACTTCACGGAACAAAGCCTTGAGGAAATGCAGCGTCATGTTGAAAGAGTCCTTGCTGACGATGGTATCGCAGTATGTGTGTTCGATGCCGATGTCACACGTATTCATCCGGCCGAAAAATTAAAACTCGACAACATGCGACGCAAATACGAAGGAAATCCTTCGGTGTTACTATGCGACAGTATGCCGTCGATAGAATTTTGGTTTCTTCTGCATTTTCTGAACACCAACCGATATTTCGCTACATCGGACGATGTCATTTCCGTGTTGAAGAAGCATATTCCTTTATTTAGCAAACAGCAATCATTCCTTTCCAATGAAACATGGGTGAACGCATTGCTGAAAGATGAGAAATTGAAGTCCGCCATATCTAATGCCGTTTCCATAGGTGACGAAGGAGAATCATATACGCATCTGCATAGACTCTTTGCACTGATAGATAATTGAAAAATTCTCTTAGTGGCGTTCGAATCCAGTCAAGAACTGAACTTGTGAGAATAATGTTTCAAACAAATGCACTGGCCGCGTTATATTTCAAATACATTTTGTAAATAATATTGACCGGGGTGGGAGAAAAGACGGGAATTTTTTTGTAACTTTGCCCAAAATTATGCTCGGATGAAATATATAGGCGCTCATGTGGATTCTCTTCCCAGTGTAGACGTGGCTCCCCGGCAGGCTCATGAGCTTGGGGCGCGGGCTTTCGCGTTCAATCTCATCGACCCTACCCGCTGGAGTTCCCCGGCCTACGCCCCGGAGGATATCGACCGCTTCCGCAGGCTTTGCGAGGAGTTCGGCTTCATTCCCGAGCGCTCTATATTGCCTCATTCGGCCTTTGTGGTCAACCTGGGCTCGCCCGATGCCCGCAAGCTAAAGCTGTCGCGAATCACTTTTGTCGATGAGCTCCGCCGCTGCGCCTCGCTCGGGGTGTCACTTCTCAATTTCCATCCGGGCTCTCATCTGCGCAAAATCAGCGAGGACGAATCGCTCGATTTGATTTCGCAGAGCCTAAACTTCTGTCTGGAGAAGACTTCGGGCGTTACGGCCGTGCTGGAGAACACTGCGGGACAGGGAAGCGCACTGGGATACTCCCTCGAGCAGCTGGCCCGCATCATCGACGGCGTGGACGACAAGAGCCGCGTCGGGGTCTGCATCGACTCGTGCCACGCCATGGCCGCCGGCTACGACCTTGCCTCCGAGGAGGGTTACAACTCTTTCTGGAGCAGCTTCGAGGCTGTCGTCGGCCTGAAGTATCTCCGAGGCATGCATCTCAACGACGCCGTACGCCCCTGCGCGAGCCGCGTCGACCGACACGCTCCGTTGGGATGCGGTACAATAGGCCAAGACTTCTTTCGCCGACTTATGGCAGACCCCAGGCTCAACGACATCCCCATGATTCTCGAAACGGACCCCGCCAACTGGCGCAACGAGATTGAATGGCTCTACTCCCTGCCCGGGGCCTCCGACTGAACATGCACAAACCAACGAAAACAAAATATCATACTTACATAAAATAAAACAGCAACGCAAAACAAACCATGAAAAATCAACGTGATTTGAGTTTCTGGAAACTGTGGAACCTCAGCTTCGGCTTCTTCGGCGTTCAGATTGCATACGCCTTGCAGAGCTCTCAGGTGAGCCGAATCTTTTCTACCATCGGCGCCGACCCACACGACCTCAGCTACTTCTGGATTCTTCCGCCGCTGATGGGACTTATCGTGCAGCCTCTTGTGGGCAGCGCTTCCGACCGCACATGGAACCGTCTCGGCCGCCGTCTGCCCTACCTCGTGGCGGGTGCTTTGGTGGCTATAATCGTGATGTGTCTCCTCCCCAACGCCGGCTCCCTCGGCCTCGGCATTTCATCGGCTATCATTTTCGGCCTGGTGATGCTTATGCTCCTCGACACTTCCATCAACATGGCCATGCAGCCCTTCAAGATGCTTGTGGGAGACATGGTAAACGAAAAACAGAAAGGCCTGGCATATTCCATACAGAGCTTTCTCTGCAACGCCGGCTCCGTGGTCGGCTACATCGCTCCCTTCGTGCTGGCTTGGTTCCTGAGCAATACGGCTCCTTCGGGCGAAGTGCCCCCCACTGTCACCTGGGCCTTCTACATCGGCGCTTTCATCCTGTTGGTGTGCGTGATATACACCCTGGCCGTTGTACGCGAAATGCCTCCGGCCGAATACGCCGCTTTCCACGGCATTGACGCAACCCCAAAGAACGACGCTCCAAAGGAAAACATGTTCCGCCTGCTGGTCAAGGCTCCCAAGGTGTTCTGGACGGTCGGCCTGGTGCAGTTCTTCTGCTGGGCGGCCTTCCTATATATGTGGACCTACTCCACCGATGCTGTCGCACTTCAGGCCTTCGACGCACCTTCGATGCAGACCGTGACCGGCGTCACTATCGACGGCCAGAAATATGAGGACAAATACATCTTCAACAACCAGACTCCCGTGATTGAAAACGGCCGTCTCGCCCTCGCCGGTATTGAGGTCGACGGCGTCTTCACCCGACCCTCTACAGTCGTGCTCGACGGCGACACCCTCATCGCCGCCGGAAAACCCGTGAGCGTCAACGGCCAGACCAAGTTCGACGTCAACAACGGCATCATCGCCGCCGCCGGCTCTACTATCAACGTCGACGGGCAGGAAGTGGCTGTGCGAGGCGGTGCTAACGCTGTCAGCGAGCTTCACCTCGTCGAACCCGGCACTTCTCTCACCCTGGCCCACATCGCTTCCCTCGATGAGGGCACCGGCACCTACGTGATGGAGCAGACCTCCGACATCCCCGCTTTCAACAGCCCCGACGAAATTTCGCTCAACTACGCCACCGTGCTCAATCCTGCCACTAGCCAGTACCAGAGCGCCGGCGACTGGAACGGCCTTCTTCTGGCAATTCAGGGCATCGCCGCCGTGCTGTGGGCCGTTGTACTGGCAAGCTTCAAGCGCCGCAAGCTCGCTTACTCCCTGAGCCTCTTCCTGGGCGCGCTGGGCTTCCTGTCGGTCTATTTCATCCACAACCAGTACATCCTCTTCGTCAGCTACGCCGTGATGGGCTTCGCATGGGCCGCTATGCTGGCTATGCCCTTCACTATCCTGACCAACGCCCTCAGCGGCGGAAATATAGGCACATACCTCGGTCTGTTCAACTGCTCGATCTGCCTGCCACAGATTGTGGCTGCTCTCTGCGGCGGTCTCATCCTCCACTGCTTCCCGAGCGTGGCCGAAGGTCCCTCCGCCGGAGCGCCGATGACGGTGTGCATGCTCGTTGTCAGCGGTATTCTCCTCATTCTGGGCTCCGCCGCCGTCTGGGTCATCAAAGAAACCTTCGGCAGCAAAGCCAAAGCTTAAACGCACGATGCAGTCGCTCCGACAATTGTACAAAATAGGCCACGGCCCTTCGTCGAGCCACACCATGGGGCCGCTTAAGGCTGCCGAAATCTTTGCGGCGCGTATTTCGGGCAAGGCTGCCCGATGCACCGTGACGCTCTTCGGCGCCTTGGCGGCCACCGGTCGTGGGCACCTCACCGACCAGGCCATTCTCAGCGCCCTCCTGCCCGTGGTTCCCACCGAAATTGTATGGAAGCCCGAAACGGTCCTCCCCTTCCACACCAACGCCATGACCTTCGACGCCTTCGATGCCTCCGGAGAACGCATTGACTCCTGGACGGTCTACTCCGTCGGCGGCGGCGACATCGTCGAGGAAGGCATGGCTCCCACCGACGGCCCCGACATCTATCCGCTTACCAGAATAAAGGATATTATGGAGGAGTGCCTGCGCGACGGTACTTCGTACTGGGAGTACGTCGACAAATGCGAAGGCTCCGGCATCTGGGAATACCTCGCCGAGGTATGGAAGGTGATGAAGGAAGCTGTGGAGCGCGGTATAGAGGCTGAAGGCGTGCTCCCCGGTGGCCTGGGTGTGCGCCGTAAGGCCGTCAGCTACTATGTCCACGCCGAGGGCTACAACAAGAGCCTCAAAAGCCGCGGGCTGGTCTATGCTTACGCTCTGGCCGTCAGCGAAGAAAACGCCGCCGGAGGTAAGATTGTCACGGCGCCCACCTGCGGCTCGTGCGGCATCGTGCCAGCTGTGCTCTACCACCTTCATACCTCCAAAGGCTTCAGCGAGCAGCGCATACTGCGAGCGCTGGCAACTGCGGGACTCTTCGGCAACGTGGTGAAAACCAACGCTTCCGTCTCCGGAGCTGAGGTCGGATGCCAGGGAGAGGTCGGGGTGGCCTGCGCTATGGCTGCCGCAGCGGCCTCCCAGCTCTTCGGGGGCACTGTTGCCCAGATTGAATACTCGGCGGAGATGGGCCTCGAGCACCACCTCGGCCTCACTTGCGACCCCGTATGCGGTCTGGTGCAGATTCCATGCATCGAGCGAAACGCTTATGCCGCCGCTCGCGCCCTCGACGCCAATCTCTACGCCGCTTTCAGCGACGGAAGCCACCGCGTCACTTTCGACCGCATCGTCGAGGTGATGAAGCAGACCGGACACGACATTCCCTCCCTATACAAGGAGACCGCTCTCGGCGGCCTCGCTGTTATCAACTGAGCGCAATCCATACCTTGACCAACCATATTATCTATAAAATCATGAAACTACGCAACGTTTTTCTCCTGTCGCTCTTGTGCGTTGTCTTTGCAGGCAGCGCGCGTGCGCCAAAGCACGAATTCCGCGGCGCATGGCTGCACACAATCTTCCAGGGCCAGTACAAACGGCAGAATTCCGAGCAGAACCAGCAGTATCTCATCCGCCAACTCGACAGCCTCCAGGCTGCCGGCGTCAACGCCGTTCTCTGGCAAGTGCGCCCCCAAAGCGACGCTCTCTACCCCAGCGACCTCGAGCCCTGGAGCCGTTTCCTTACCGACAATGGTTCCGCTCCCGTGCCTTTCTGGGACCCGCTGCAGTTCATGATTGACCAGTGCCACCGCCGCGGCATGGAACTCCACGCCTGGCTCAACCCATACCGCGTGACATCAAACAGCAAGCAGACCTTGCCCGACAGCCACATATACCACCGCCACCCCGAGCGCTTCATCAAGTACGACGGAAAGCTCTACTTCGACCCCGCCCTGCCCGAAAACCGCGAATTTATCGGGCAGGTCGTCGACGACATCGTGGCTCGCTACGACGTCGACGGCATCCACTTCGACGACTACTTCTACCCCTACCCCGTGGCCGGAAAGGAATTCGGCGACGACGACTCCTACCGCCGTTTCGGAAACGGTATGGACCGCGGCGACTGGCGACGTCAGAACGTCGACCAACTCATCGCCGACCTCAATACCCGTATCCATGCCGCTAAACCCTGGGTGCGCTTCGGTATCAGCCCATTCGGCATTTGGCGAAACAAAGCTTCCGACCCGCGTGGTAGCAACACAAACGGCCTCCAGAACTACGACGCGCTCTATGCCGACGTCCTCCTGTGGGAAGAACGCGGTTGGATTGACTACGTGCTCCCTCAGCTCTATTGGGAGCTCGACCACCGTGCCGCCTCCACCCGCGAGCTCGTGCAGTGGTGGAACGCCAACTCCGGCCATTCCCGCCATCTCTACATCGGCCAGGACGTCAACAAGTGCATGGATAAGAACGAGCTGGCCGAAAAGGTTGCCTACAGCCGCGCCGGCGAGAACATCAAAGGCAACTGCTGGTGGCCCGGTTACTCCGTGACCCGAAACTACAAGGGCGTCGCCGACTCCCTCGCCTCCGACCTGCAGAGCACTATCGCCCTGCCCCCGGCATACCCCTGGCTCTCCGACGCCGTTCCGGCCGCTGTCGAAGGGCTCTCCGTCGATGGCCGCAACATCAGCTGGACCGCGCCCGCCCTTGCCGGCGCTGCAGCCGACGTGACTCGCTTCGTGGTCTACCGCTTCGACGATGCCGAACACACCGACATCACCAATGCCGAAGCTATCGTGGCTCTTCAACCGGGCAACTCCTTTACGGCCGACGCTCCCGGCGTCTACGTCGTTACGGCCCTCAACCGCGTCAACGCCGAGTCCGCTCCATCCATTCCGATCGTGGTGCGCTGACCGATAAAGCACTAAAAAGAGTGCCGGCTCCGAATGGTTCGGGGTCGGCACTCTTTTTAACCACCAGCCTCTCAGCCGATTGTCGGTTCGGTTCCCGCGGCTATGAGGTGCGTGACGATTTTTCCGGTAGGCTCGTCGTAGTCCACGATGATTTCATCGCCGGGACCGACCTTGCCCCCCAGCATCACCTCGGCAAGCTCGTCCTCAAGGTACTTCTGGATGGCGCGCTTGAGCGGACGGGCGCCGAACTGCACATCGCAGCCCTTGGACGCGATGAAGTTGCGGGCGCTGTCGGTGATGGTGGTGGTGAAGCCAAGCTGTCCGATGCGGCGATAGAAGCCCTCAAGCTCGATGTCGATGATTTTGAAAATGGCGTCGCGGTCGAGGGTGTCGAAAATCACCACATCGTCGATACGATTGAGGAATTCCGGCGAAAAGGCCTTGTTGAGCGCCTTCGAGAGTACGCTGTGGCTGTACTCCCTGTCGACTTCCTTGGTGGCGAAGCCGACGCCGGAGCCGAATTCCTTGAGCTGCCGGGTGCCGATGTTCGACGTCATTATCAATATCGTGTTCTTGAAGTCGATGCGTCGGCCAAGGCTGTCGGTCAGGCGCCCTTCGTCCATCACCTGCAGCAGCAGGTTGAACACGTCGGGGTGCGCCTTCTCGATTTCGTCGAGTAGTACCACGGAATAGGGGTGACGCCGAACGCGCTCTGTGAGCTGGCCGCCCTCCTCGTAGCCTACATAGCCGGGAGGTGCGCCGATGAGGCGGCTTACGCTGAATTTCTCCATATATTCGCTCATGTCGATGCGAATAAGTGTGTCGGCGCTGTCGAAGAGGTACTCGGCAAGCTTCTTGGCCAGATAGGTTTTGCCGACGCCGGTAGGCCCGAGGAACATAAAGGTGCCGATGGGCTTGGCTGGGTCCTTGAGGCCCAGGCGGTTGCGCTGTATGGCCTTCACTATCTTCTCTATGGCCGGATCCTGACCCACTACGGCCTTCCGGAGCACCGGAGCCATCTCCAGAAGGCGGATGCCCTCCGCCTGCGCTATGCGCTGTACAGGCACCCCCGTCATCATGGCAACAACCTCCGCCACCATGTCGGCGTCGACATCCTGGCGGTTTTCCGCCATCTGCTCCTCCCACTTCTTGCGGGCCTCAGCAAGCTGTGCGCTCAGTTGCGAGGCGTGGTCGCGCAGACGCGAGGCCTCCTGGAAGTCGTGGCGCTGCGCCGCCGCTGTCTTGGCCGCGTTGGTCTCCGCCAGGCTCGCCTCAAGCTCCTCTACCTCGGCAGGAACCTGCACATGGGTGATGCGCACGCGGCTGCCTGCTTCGTCGAGGGCGTCGATTGCCTTGTCGGGGAAGTTGCGGTCGGTGATATATCGGTCGGTGAGCTTCACGCAAGCCTCAAGGGCCTCCGGAGTGTAGTTCACCCCGTGGTGGGCCTCATATTTGGCCTTTATGTTGTTGAGTATAGTCAGTGTCTGCTCGGCGGTGGTGGGCTCTACCATCACTTTCTGGAAGCGACGCTCCAGCGCACCGTCTTTCTCGATGTTCACCCGGTACTCGTCCAGAGTAGTAGCCCCGATGCACTGTATTTCGCCGCGAGCAAGCGCCGGCTTGAGCATATTGGCCGCGTCCATACTGCCCGAGGCATTGCCGGCACCCACTATTGTGTGGATTTCGTCGATAAAGAGTATGATGTCGCGGTTCTTGGTGAGCTCGTTGAGTATGGCCTTGATGCGCTCCTCGAACTCGCCGCGGTATTTGGTGCCTGCTACGATAGAAGCCATGTCGAGCGACACAACGCGCTTGTCGAAGAGTATTCGCGAAACCTTGCGCTGGTTGATGCGCAGGGCCAGGCCCTCTACGATAGCGCTCTTGCCAACACCGGGTTCGCCGATGAGCACCGGATTGTTCTTCTTGCGGCGCGAAAGTATCTGCGCCAGTCGCTCTATCTCAACCTCGCGCCCTACAACGGGGTCGAGGCGACCCTCCTCGGCGGCGCGCGTCATGTCGTTGCCGAATTTGTCGAGCATAGGCGTGTCGGCGCGCTTGTTGCGCACCTTCGAGCCGGACACCTTCGAGCCGCCCGTACCGTCGGAAGCAGAACCCGCGGCCGAGCCGCCACCTTCGGCCGCCGCCTCGGGGCCGTCGGCAGTTGCGGTGGCAGTGTCGCCCGCGGTGTCGGTCTGGGCAGCGTCGGCCGCTGCCTGACGGCGTAGTGCGTCGTAGTCGATACCCGCCGAGAAGAACGGCGCGAACAGCGCCATCGGCTTCACTTCCTTGTTGTGGAAGAGCGACAGCAGAAAGTGCTCCACGTCTACCAGCGGCGACTTAAGATAGCGTGCCTCCAGAATGGCCAGCTTTATAATCAGCGATACAAGGCGGTTGTAGTAGGCGGCGTCGCGGCCCTCCTCGGCGTCGGGCTCGTAGAGGGCCTCGTCAAGTCCCATGCGAAGCTCGGAAAGACGGTCGGCGCCTACCAGTCGCTCCATAAGCTCGGCGGAGCGGGTGCCGGGGGCGCACAGCTCAAGCAACAGGTGCGCCGGTAGGATGGTGCTGTTGTTGTGGACGGTGCATTGGTTGCGCAGGCGGTCGATCAACTCGCGAGCATTGTCTGTATATCTGTTGTTTTCCATATAGTCTTAAAAAATCCCTGCCTGTGCGGTGCAACAATCGTGCCAAAAACGCACCTTATCGGCCATGCACTGCAAAGATACTCAAAGTAGACTCTATTTTCTATCTTTTTAAATAAAATTAAGCCCGAATTGTTCACCCTCCCCCTCCAAATTCATGAGATAGCCTTCACTGTGAAAGAAATGTAATTATAATTTTTTTCATTATCAACCCGAATAGAGTCCGTAATCCGGCAAATCATACCACGATCCTTTTTTATCCTCTTTCTGGAGATGATTGAATAAATCTTCCTTATTCGAAATTTTTATATCATCATTAGTGCATGATATTGCCAAACCATATGAAGTGGCAAGAACTGAAAATGGCATATTGATTTCTGATTCTTCCACAATATTTGGAATCGCAAGCATTTGCTTGTCGATGCTTTTGATATCAGTGAAAGGACCTATTGGAAACTTAAGCCTAGAATCATAGCTTCCGCCCCCTGTGTAAATTATAGGGTTATTTAGGATGATACTGGGGAAGGCGCTTTTGTCCACACCACGTTTAATAGTATCCGTATGAAGAAAATCTGTGAGTTTTTTTACCGATGTATGGATATTATCCCGATAAGTCTCAAGGGCTTTGTTAAAAAATTGCGGTTCAATTTCCTCCAATTCACGCTTATGAGTCACATCTTGAGTTTGTTCTTCATTTCCAAACTCAAGAAAATAGTTAAGTCCTTTAGGAATAGATTCAAAATTGTAGATATGAGGCTCGTTATTATCGGCTGTTAGGAAAAACGACAGGTCAGTAGTTCCGCCTCCTACATCAGCCATAATTGTCAGCTTTTTTGGTATTTTTGAGTTTGCGGTAACCGATTTGAGAGCTGCAAATGCTTCAGGGAGGATAATAAGACCATAGTCCACTTTCAAATCATCAGAGTATTCAAAAGGCGGAATGATATTCAATAGTGTTTCGAAAGGAGTTTTCAAAAACCTTTCATAATCATTATCAAACACTTCATCGACCAAGCGAAATGCTTGAATAAGAATGCCAGACGCTTTCTTTTTTAATCTGTCAAAAGTATCTTTACTTGCTGGGACTCCCATCTGAACAGCAAAGTCTTTCCCAAAACGTTTTCCTAAAATAAAGAAAATATTGGCAAGATATAAGACGGTCAGAGCCTCTGGCTTTACTTCATAGCGCCACTGATAGGAAGAGAACGTTGCTTGTTTGAAATACCTAAATACTAAGGGTTTCAGTTGCACCGATTTTTCGTATTCTTCAATCCTGTTAGCATACAAACGCGTCAGCTGGGTGCATTCATTGTTCCAGTTTTCTTGTTCTATATTTAACTCCCGCAATTTTTGTTCGTACCGTTTTTTGCGAATACGATGTTCCTCCTCTAATCGCTTACACTCTTGTTCCCAAGCTTTTATTTTACCATTTTTATGCGATTCAGCCCATTGAAGCTGACTAAAATCATTTAGCGTAAATTTGGAAGAAGGTTTAGGTGGATATTTTGGTGCTACGGGAGGGGCTCCTAAATCACCTTCGGGAAAGTCGGGAAAAATTGGAGGTACGGGCTTCTCTACTTTTTTTAGTTTTTGGGCCACAAGGCAATCTTCCAAATTAATTGAACCATAGCTTATTGTATGGTCCACGTTTATTTGGATTACTGAGGGCAGAGCATATGATCCATCCGGCCAACGATAGAATTCGTAGGTCATGTGCTGAGGGTCATTTGCATTCTCTATGCATATTTTAGTCTGATGAGTCCCAAAATCAAGCCCAATGGTGATCATAGTGTTAAACTATTAGAATTTTAGACAGCGAAATAAGTTTGCTTGATAGAGTCGGAGAACTTAGAGCATCCAGTCTTTCCATGTCCTCATCACGTTTTCTTCTCAACATGTTCAAGCGATTGATCGCGAGCTGACGGATATTGCGAGCCTTAGCTATTTCGTTAGCCTCCTCTTCCAATTCCATTAAAAACTCGGCATCCTCAACTGCTCTTTCCTCTTTATTGATACGGCTATCATAATATTGCTCCATTTTACGCCGCCGTAGCTCCTTTTGAGAGTCCTCTCTCAAAGCGATTTCGCCTTTCTTTTCTTCAATAAAATTGGAGATGTACTCAGTGAAGTCACTTTCCATATTATCCCGCGCATCCTTAGTAAGGGATGCGCCAGCTTCTTCATTGCTGAGATATACGGATTTTTCCTGTAGTTCGCCAAATAATGTCATATTAATCTCCGAATCCTCAATGGTTTCATCTTTAGCCAGGTTGTAGAGGACCGGAACCAATAATTCTGATGAGGTATTCTTTCCAAGAGTCGCACGATTGATTATGAGACTATATACTGCCATATAATAAAAACCTTTGTCCAAAATAAAGTCAGACGGAGCCTCATATTTCATTTGAAAAGTAGACCCTATTGATTTAAGATCTTTTTTAAAATGTTCTGAAGCAGCTATTATTATCGGGCTATAAAGGTTTACGTAGTCCGCATTTTTGTTTTCAAAGGCATATTGTTGGTCGAAAGTCAGATGGAGAATCCCCGTACTTTCTATTTCATCTTTCACTCTGAAAATATAGGTTCGGAAAAGCTTATCAAAATCTTCCCCTGTTGGTTTCATAGAATATAAAAAATTCGAAAGCACCTTAGGTGTACTCTTAGGTACAACAAACGCGTATTGCTTGCCGTCAACCTTTTGGAATTCGCAAGTCTTTAAGTGCTCGGCAATGAGCATTCGTATATAGTTCTTAAGTTCTTCCTCAGTAACATAGAGTTTACGTGAACGGATTTTACTAATTTCATTTTGGAAATATACATCGTTCGTGAGTGCATTCGTTAAACCTTCCTCAACTCTATCTAAGTCAAGTTTTTGATTTTCAAAAGCTCTTGCCCGATCCAAAATCCTTTTCTCTTGCTGCGCTTTTGATAAGCGCATACGATAAATATCCGACTCCAAAGACCTTAGAGATTCCCTACTCTCTTCACTGTCAAGAATCATCTCAAGTTCACCGATAACTCCGCGGAAAACACCTATTCGTTCCAGCAATCGGTCATAGATGATTTCTTGTATAGAGTTAGCAACCACCAAATTATATATGTGGACCAAAGGCGATTTTTGTCCAAATCGGTCAATTCGGCCAATTCTTTGCTCTACAACCATCGGATTCCATGGCAAATCAAAATTTATGAGATGTGAGCAAAACTGCAAATCTAAGCCTTCAGAACCGACTTCCGTTGAAAGAAGTACCGTGAATTCTTTAGAGTCCTTAAAAGCTTCAATTACATCATCTCGCTTTTTAATATCACCATGAATGGCCAATGCATTGAACCCCAGTTGACGCAGTTTAATTTCAAGATAACGGACTGCAAATTTAAATGTTGAGAATACAATAACTTTTGAACCTCCGGATTTTCGCACTCCTTCGAAAATCTCTATAAGTGCATCAATTTTTGTGTCGCACAACTTCCCTTGTAATTCTGTCCGAGAGCAAAATTCGTTGAAATCGCATCCGCTGTCGATGAATAATTGATATGCGTTTACAGAACTCGTGACCATTCTTTTTCTTTGGATAAGTCCAAGGATCGAACCGCGAGGAATATGCTCCTCGCCATAGCCGTCGTATTCATATCCACCTTTTTCGTCAATGTAGTCATCAATAACATTGTCGAATATCTCTTGCTCTTCAACTGATAATCTTATAATACATTTGTGAGCTTCTCGTTCCGTGTGTTGTCTATCTTCTGTAGCAATTTCACGCTTACGTGTCCTAGAAAAGATATTGTTGATTGGGCTCAGTGCGGAAATTTTTTCTTGTAGCTCAGATCTCAAAGACAAACTATCAGGCTCATCCAAAAGCTTAAGAATATTCTCATACATCGGGATGCCTTGAAATGTCTGCCTAATGTTCTCAGAGGATGTTATGTAGAAGTCTCCTCGTTTTTCAGTTTTGTCAATCTCAGAATCTGTAAGAAGGGCTTTAATTTGGGGCAATGGATGGTTTGTATTAAGCATTGAAATTGCCTGAATGAAAGGTCTGTTTGAATTTAACAGATTCCGAAAGACCTCCCGATTGTCAAAACGGTTAGGCTCAAGTAGATGGAGCAAATTGTACAAATCATCTTCCCCGAGCATAATAGGCGTTGCGGTTAGAAAAACAGCGGCTTCGGCATTGTCCAAAATTCCAACCATCCCCTTGTACGTTTTGGTTTCGCTGTTTTTAAGGCGGTGAGCCTCATCACATAGAACGAAAGAATATTCAATCGGATTGGAATTCAAAAATTCTACAAGAGGATTGGTTGGGTTGAAGTTTGCAACCTGCTCTTTATTTTTCGGCTTAACTAAAATTTTTTCATAGTTAAGAATGCCGCGCGCGCTATAAGGGTGCGAGCGGAGGTCATTAATAGCTTCTTCAACCGATTCATATATTACGAACCTCAGCCCGAATTTCTCATTTAGCTCGGTTTCCCATTTCTTTTGAAGTGATTTCGGACAGAGAATTAAAGCCGACTTGAATTCTCCGCGCGCTTTAAGTTCAAGTAAAATATGACCCGCCTCAATCGTTTTGCCTAATCCGACTTCATCGGCTATTAGAATTCGCCTTGAATCTGAATTCAAAAATTTCAATAGCGGCTTGAACTGATATGCCTTAAAGATAGTTTTAGAAGCCTTCAGGGATGAAAGCGTATTGTTATTGGAATTGTTTATCTTATGAGTTGTATTAACTAAAACAAACTGATCCCTATTACCAAAAATACCTCTTTCGCAGCGCTCAAATGGGTCTTCGATATCAAATACTTCGACAAGGTGCTGCTCGAGAGCTAATTCTAGCGTATCGTCATAGCGAACTTTATATAATTGCCTTCCACATCTTGCGGCAGGCCGAATCTCGCAAACAACTCCCTTTTGAGTAGTGTTTACGTTTAGAACAATATCACCAACTGAAAATTTAGCCATTCAATAAGTGTTCCTCAAGGTTATGCGATTTAGGATTCTCTAGTCACAATTTTTACTATGACAAAGTTAGTCAAATTAACCAAAATATGCAAATACACCTCTTAAATAATTTTTGAGGGGGCGGTGGTGGAAATGAAAACAAATCGCTCAAAATGTGGGAATAACCCGAACATTTTGAACGATTGAATAATTGAGCGGCAAACGAGGCTCGAACTCGCGACCCTCAGCTTGGGAAGCTGATGCTCTACCAACTGAGCTACTGCCGCATT
>ENA-ORLW01002622-ORLW01002622.1-human-gut-metagenome-genome-assembly--contig:-NODE-2622-length-15669-cov-3.535980_pt1 | contig 15669 bp, 22 predicted proteins | sample MGYA00243017_ERZ508829 | MGnify/ENA primary metagenome ERZ508829 (study PRJEB26277, sample SAMN04329776) | human gut metagenome | biome: human-associated habitat | host: Homo sapiens | place: USA...
TATATTATGCAACACCAAGAGTATATAGAGTTAAAGAGAAATTAATAGGAATATATGCTATTGGCCCAAATATTCCAAGTGTAGTGCCAACAAAACCATATATAGTTTTAAATCAAATAAAAGGAATAGAAGAATGGTATGTAATGATGAAAGATGGCAAGACAATTAAATATAATGATTTAATCAATAATGCCGAGAATAAAGAATATTATGATGCAAACCATATAATTATAACATTAAGTGATAATAAAGTAGATAATTTATTAGAAAAATATTTTATCGAAATATAAAAACTGATAGTAATTTTATATTATTATAAATCTATAAAAGTAGGTACATTTTTGTACTTGCTTTTTTATTATGCAAAAAAATTTTGAAAGGAGTAAAGATATTATGAATAAGTATGTAGAAATGAAAGAAAGACATCAGAAAGAAGTAAATAATTTTCCTATGAAATTCGCTTTTTCAGATGAACAATTTAAAAGAGCAATGGAGGAATTAGGATTAACTGAAAATGACTTAGACAAAATTGTAGGTATTGGAGCAGGAGGATTTATTAGAAAAACTGATGTAGATGATTACAAAGAAATGGGAAAAAGACAATTTAAAGAATTTTGGAAAGCAATACAAGAAGATAAAGTAGGAGATGGCTTTATCAAAGATATGTTTTTATATGAACTTGCTAATCATGAATATATAATAACAAGAGAAATTGACGATACATTAGATGCATTAGGATTAACTGATAATGATATTAGAAATAATAATAATTTGCGAACTGGCTTATTACTTGCAGAAAAGGAATATTTAGAGCAATATGAAAAGCAAGAGGAAGATGAAGAAGAAATATAAAAATAAAGGAAATGGAGTATATAAAAATGATAAAAGATAAGAGAGTAAGTGAAATAATAAATGAAATTCTAAAAAAAGAAATGAATAAGACAATAGAAGCAATTATTCAAGTTGAGAAATTAAATAAAGAGATAACAGGAAGAAGTTTAGAAATGGATTATAAAAATATGGTTTTATTGTATCCATCTATTTTACTAGAATATGTTGATAATATAGAGAAAAATATAACTTATAATGAAGAACAAGGAAAAATAATAAAAAAGGCACAAAACCAATTAGAAAATTGGATTTCTATATATGAAAGTCCTAACATAGTATCAGAATGTTATGAATATTTAATACAAGAAAAAAATAAATTGGATAATAATTTTAAAGAAAGAACTAGAAACAAAGGCTCAGAGGAAACTTTATTATTAGCAAGTGCAAAAATTGGTGGTATTGCCCTTAGAAATTTACAAAGGGAAAATAATAATTTAGAAGGAAATATCGAAGAATATCCATATACAACAGAAGAATTAGAAATGATAGACAAGTTTAGTGAAATAACAAAAAAACAAGAAATTATTGAAGAATATGTAGAACAAAATTATTCAGAAGAAGATGAAGAACAAATATAATTTCAAAAAAGTTTCAAAAAACATTCATTGACGATTAAATAAAAAGACGTTATGATTTTAATGTGAATATATATAGTAATAAATCAAGAAGGGAGAGAAATCTTCTTTCTTTTTTTGGCTATATAAGAAAGGAAACAAATGAAAAATGAAAGGTAACAAACTAAAGACAAAATTAATTGGTTTAATAATAGCTTTTTTTATAGCAGTAATATTATCAGCAATTATATCAACAATGCTACATCTGATTTTTACAAAAGTACCAGAAGAAATATTGAATCTAACATCAACAAAGATAATAACAAGTTTGCTAACTAATAGAGAACATTTTGAAATGTTTGTATTAGTAGTAATTGCATTTATGATGTTTGTTCTACTTACAGTATTTAAGGTATTTGATTTAAAAGATTATAAATCAAAAAATTATAAAGTAACAGACAATATAGAGATACCTATGCCAGTACGGAGATAGACAGACACAGCAAGGTTCAGCTTGGTGGCTTTCTAAAAAAGATATTCCAAAAAAATTTGGAGTAAATAGATTAGACCCACAAAACCCAGAAATAAAAAAATTAATTAAGGTAGCAAATGAAGAAAAGAAATTTATAAAAGAAGATAAAGTGTATAAAGAGCCAAAAATTTCTATTGAACCTATATTTGAAAGTGGAGGACTAATTATAGGAAAAAAAGATAAATTGATATGCAGACCATATTTAAAAAATATTAAAGGAAAATTTAAAATACCATTTCTAAATATAAGAAAAGTAGAAGATATTTATTACATTAAAGACGATTTGCACAGTTTAACAGTACGGTGCGACAAGATCAGGCAAGAGCAGAAATCTAGTAATAGAAACCATAATGAATATTGGTTTGTCGAAAGAACCACAGAACATGATAATTTCAGACCCTAAAGGAGAATTGTACCAATATACAGCAAAAACATTAGAAAGATTAGGTTACAAAGTATATACATTAGATTTTAAAAATCCATTAAAAAGCTCAAAGTATAACTTTTTACAACCAGTAATTGAGGCAAATGCAAAAAAAGATATACCCAAGGCAGTTAATTATTGTTCAGATATAGTCGAAAGTCTAGTCGGAGAAGTAGGAAATAGAGAAGCAATATGGATTAATGGAGAAAAATCTGTCGAAAAAGCAGGAATAATGTCAGTAGTAATGGGCAATACAGAGCATAAAGAATATCAAAATTTACCCAATACTTATAACTTTATTTCTAAAATGTGTGCAGAGCAAGAAGATAAAACAATGCTTATGGATACTTATTTAGACACTTTACCAGAGGACCATCCAGCAGTAGCTAGTTTTGCAGCAGCAAGAATTGCACCTAGTAAAACAAGAGCTAGTTTTTTTACTTCTGCACTTGCAACATTAAGTATTTTTATGGATAGTTATGTCGCAAGTATGATAAGTGAATCAGAGATAGATTTTAACAAATTTAATGAAGAAAAGTCAGTTTTGTATATGATTTTACCAGATGAAAAGACAACTTTTTATTCACTTTGTAGTTTATTTGTAAATCAAGTATATACAAAATTAGTAGAACTTGCGGATGAGAGGGGTGGTAGACTAAAAATTCGTACTAATTTTATATTAGACGAATTTGGTTAACTGGTAACTTCAGTGCTATTCCTAATTTCGCTCGGCTTTTTGACAGTTGGTGGTCGGCAGACGGCATTCGCTTTAATATTTTCATACAACGGTTTTAATCAATTAAACGAAAAATACGGAGATAACACAGCTCAAATAATAATGGATAACTGTTATGTATGGAATTATTTAAAGACAAGTAATGAAGTAACGGCAGAAAAGATTTCTAAAAAATTAGGAAATTATACAACAACAAGTTGGAGTGAAAGTAATTCAAGTTCTGGTGGAGCAGTAAATAGGTCAAACTCAATGAATTTAACACAAAGACCATTACTTACTACAGATGAAATTTTAAGAATAGAAAGACCTTATTTATTGGTTATGTGTAGTGGATTATCGCCAGCAATGACATATTCTCCAGATTTAAGTAAATGGACTTTTAATGAAATGTTAGGATTAGGAAATAAAAGTTGGAACACAAAAGTTAGAGAATATAGAGAAAATCACAGAAAAATTAGAAAGATTAAGCAATTACAACTATGGAATATAGCAGAACAAACAAAACAATTTAAAAAGATATTAGAACAGAAAAAATTAATGGAAGAAAAGGAAAGAAGAATGAAAAATATAAATTTTCAAGGAAAACTATAAAAATAGAGATAATACGAAATAGATTGGACCCTAGTGCGTATTATCTCCACTTCAATACAATTACTTTGAAAGCAAAAGTATTACTTATTATATATCATATAAGACCTTTGTTTTCAAGTAATTAAGCTAATTAATTTGAAAATGGAGGTTATTAAAAATGAAAAAATTACAAAAGTTAAAAAAGGGTAAATTCCAAAAACTACTATTGGCAACAACTATGACAATTATGACATTTGCAAATAAAGTACAAGCAACAGATATTGTTTCAGAAGTAGAAGGTGGAGGAAGTATTCAGAGTAGTAAACTAGGACAAGGTTTACTAAACATTATAAGAGATGTAACAGGTACAATTCAATGGATATTGCCTATTACTGGTGTTTGTTTCATATTATTTTATATTTTTAAGATAATGACAGGTGATGAGCAAGACCAACAAAGGTATAAAAAATCAATTATAAAAGTTTTAGTATGTATTGTTATTGGATTATTAGCAGTAACAATAGTAAATCTTATTGCAAGATATTTTTAGAAGGAGTAGATGAAAATGACTGATATAGAAAGATTAAAAAATAGGTTAGAAGAAATACAAAAAGAAGAAAAGAATAAAGAATCAAAAGAAAAAGAATATATGGAAGAAATGAAAACTAATGAAGAAAAAAGATTAGAAAATGAGAAACAAAGAAAGAAATTAAGAGAAGAAGAAGAAAAACTACAACAGAATTTTTCAAATAAATTAGGCTCAGATGTAGCACAAAGTAAAAAGATATTTGGTTTCCTTAAAAGATATGTACTAATTGGAATTGTAACAGGAGTACCAGGAATTGCTTTGACTTATTTATGGGATAAATGGCAAGAAAATAAAATGGTAAAAGATTTATATGAGAAAAACATTGAATCAGTAGCAAATCCAAATAATAAAGATTTAGCGAAAGAATATGAACTTTTAAGAAGAAAATTTTATAAGGCTTATGATATAGACAAAATAGAAAGGTTAGTAAAAACATCAGAAGATATAGAAAAATTAAAAAATGACAATAAGCTATTAGAAAAATTAAATGAAGAAATAAGGAAATGTAGAGAAAAATATGAAAAAAATTTAGGTAACTACATAGAAAATCAAATCGTAAGTGAAATTCATGAGGAAACAGAAGAAACAACAGTAATAGAAGAAACAGAAGAAGAGGAAGAACCAGAGATACGGAGATAAGATTTCTATGAAGTAGAAGGAGTAGTAAAGTGGCAGCTTTAATTGCAACTATAATTGTATATTTACTAGGTTGGATTTCAGAAGCTATTTTAACATGGCTTTCTGGAGTATATACATCTATGTTTTATTTAGCTTTTGCAATAGAAATATCATTTAGAGATATTGCTACAAGTTTTAGTATATCAGGTCTATACAATGCAGTTTATATTGTAGCAATGGCAATACTTGTAATGTTTTTTGTAAAAAAGCTAATTGAAACATATATGACTTGGACAAATCGGTGATCCAGAAGATAATCCACTAAATGTTTTAATACGGATTTGTAAAAGCAATGATAGTAATGATTACATTTGGATTTATATATACCCAATTTGTTAATATCTTCTATGGAATATATAACAATTTATTAATGGGTATGACAGGTAGTTTAGAACCAGTAGTACCAGAATATAAAAATCTTGGTTTAAATGTATTCGGAGCATTTTTATATTTAATTATAGCAATACAATTAACATTACTTTATTTTCAATTCTTGACAAGAGGTTTTGAAATGCTAATCCTAAGATTAGGAATACCATTTGCAAGTATAGGTCTTTTAAATGCTAATCAAGGAGCTTTTAAAGGATATATTCAAAAATTTATAAATAATGCCTTTACAATTCTTATTCAATTATTGTTAGTGCAGTTTGCAATACTTCTATTAAATGGAGGACATTTTGTGTTAGCATTTACAGCCTCTAGCATAGCTTTAAGAACACCAGCAATGTTACAAGAGTTTATGATAAGTGCAGGTGGAGGAAGTACAAGTGGAAAAGTAAATACAGTAAGTAGAGTTGTAACAATGTTCAAAAGTGGAGTAAGTAAAGGAAAGTAAGAGGTAACAATATGGATACTATTTATTATATTACAAATTTTTTGGGAGTTTTAGCAGGAATTACTTGTTGTGCAATGATTGGAGTTGCAATTTTTAAAATAATGACAGGTGATGAAACTGAACACCAAAAATATCAAGCAAGGATAAGAAATGGATTAATTGCATTAATTTTAATAGTTTGTATAAGTACAGTAAAAGACACAGTATTACAGTATTTTCCTTATGTAGAAAGTTCTGATGCTATTGGAGATTTTTCAGACATTCAAATTTCTCTTACAGATGGAGCATTAACAGACACTTACGAAGATGTAGAAGGTAGAAGTGTTATTAGAGTAGATGGTAACTACTATGTAAATACAGGAGAGAAACTTATAAATATTGGTGGCTTTTGGGATTCGTATAAAATATGGTGTTCAGTATATAAACTATATGATGAATGTCAAGGAATTACAAGAGGAGCAATGGCAGATGATATATATTATATGTCTTGGGAAGGCGACAAATTAGACGGACAATCACAAGGATTTCTAATGTCAGCAGATGTTAAAGGAACAATTAAAGATGATAATGATTTTAAAGATTTAATGGGAAATTGGCTAACAGAGAAATACCAACAATATGAATGGATAAGTTAGGAGAACAAGAATATGGAAGATGAAAAATATCAAGTACAAATTCCAGCGAATGTTAAGACTAGGACAGAATTGATAAATGGAATAGGTATAAAAGAATTAATAACAACAGCAATAGCAGGAGGAATTAGTATATTTATTGCAATTCCAATATATCTAATTAGTCAAAATTATTTAGTTTGCTTAATTTTAGTTGGAATTATAACAGGATTTACTTTTATTGCAGTTATGAAAGATAAGAATAACAGTTGTATAGCAGGACTATTAATGAATATTTATAAATACCTAAAAGGACAAAAATATTTCAAGTATGTAGTAAAGGAGAAAGATACAAATGAGTATGTTAGATAAATTATTCAAGAAACAACCTCAAATATCAGCCAACAGATTTTTAAATATAAAAGATATTCAAGGGAATTTCCTATATACACTAGATAATAAAGTCTTAGCATATTTAAAGATATATCCAAAAAACTGTAAATTAATGAGTAAAGAGGAACAAAAAAACCATGCACAAATATTAACAAGAAATTTTGCAAGTGAATTAAAACCTTTCAAATTGTACTTTACAAATAGACCAGTAAATTTGCAGAAAAATCAAGACTATCAAGCAGAATTAATGGATAAAGAAAAAAATGCTTTAAAATTTAGTTTACAAGGAAAAAGAAGTAGAAGTTTTGGAAATTTATCAGTAAGAGGTAGAGCATTAGAAAGTGAAATTTATTTGATAATTTGGGGTGAAAACACAGAATATGTCGAACAGGATTTATTAAAAAGGTTAAATGATTTAAAAATGAAATTTACTAATAGTGGTTATAGAACAGAAATATTAGAAGAAAGACTAATTATTCAATTAGTAAACAGTTACACAAATCCAGATGTTGCATATATGGAAGATCAAGAATATATGCAAGGACCACTAACAGTAAATTAGAAAGGAGTAAATAATGTATAAATATTATGTTTTATATAGACCTATAGGTATAGGAACAGTACCAAATGGATTTGTAGAAAAAATAGACTATGAAGAAAGACAGAGAGTAAAAGATACAACTTATAAAGCTTTTGGAGAAGTATATTACGAAGAACGATTATCTGAAAAAGAAATATATGATTATGAATTAAAAGAAGAACCAACACAAGAAGAAAAAAATAAAGTTTTAGAAGATGTCAAAAAATTAGATGATGTATATGAAAGAATAAAAGATTTAAAGCTAAATGATGAAAGACTAGAACAAAAAATAGAAAAAGTATCAGAATACATCAATAGAGAAATTTGCACACAATTAAATAATAATATCATTTCACATAAAGAATATTTGAATTATATAGAATCTATAACTGAAGAAAAGGAAGAAGAAACTTTATAGAAAAGAGGATTAAAGAGATGAAAACAAAAGAAATAGAAACAATGCCAATAAATCAGGAACTCCTTAATTTAATTGCACCTCAAGGGATAGAAATAAAATCAAGTAGAGTACAATTAGGAGAGTTTTTATCTAAAATACAATATATTTCTGGGTATCCATCAAGAGTAAATATAGGGTGGCTTTTAAGTTTAAAAGACATTCCAAACACAGTAGTATCATTAGTAATAACTCCCATAGAAGATGTCCAGGCATTTGTTGAGGGTGTTTCAAAAGGAATTACAACAGATAAAAACACATACAACACTACACAAAATGAATTTTTAAAGACACAAGCAGAATATAAAATAGCAAGTGCAGAAACGATGATAAGAGAAATAACAATAGATAATATACCATATATAAATTTATCTTTTCTTGCTAAAACAAATGGAAATACAGAAAATAATTTTACAGAAAATATGAGAATAGTAAAAAATAAAGTAGCAGGAATGGGATTAAAAGCAAGATTACCAGCATTTCAACAAGGTGTAGCACTAAAACAAGCAAGTCCTTATGATACCAAATATGATGAAATAACAGAAATTTCTAACAAACAAATGTCATTAGCAGCATTATTCAAAGGGTTACCTTTCTCTGGTAGTGGTTTAATAGATGAAAAAGGCTATTATATTGGAACAGATGAAGATGGCAGAGCAATTATATTAGATACTTTTATAAAAACCTCTGATAGACCAAATAGTAATATAACAATAAGTGGTGCAAGTGGTAGTGGAAAATCATACTTAGCAAAAAAAATAATGTTAAATGAGTGGATGAATGGTTGTAAATTTTATGTTTTGGACCCAGAATCAGAATATAAGGCAATGTGCAAAGAAATTGGAGGAAAATGGATTGATTGTAGTGGTGGAAAGGGCAAAAATGTAGGAAGAATAAACCCATTACAAGTAAATAAATTGCCTAATAATATTGAAGATGAGGATGAAGAATATAGCAGTACAAAATCAGCATTAGCTTTGCACATGGACTTTCTAACAGCATTTTTTAAATTGTATTTTCCAGAAATAACGAGTTTTCAAATGAGTTTACTAATGGAAACATTAGAACAATTATATAATAGTTTTGGAATAACTTATGATACAGATATAGACAATATAAAAAGAGATAAATTTCCTATTATGAAAGATTTGTACGAATTACTAGAAATAAAGGTAAATGATAAAAATACACAGCATAGAGATGAATTAGAAATTATAAAATCAATAGTTAGAAGTTTAGCGATAGGACATAATGCAGAAATATTTAATGGTTATACAACCATAGAAGAAGATAATGATTTCTTATGCTTAGATATTTATTCTTTACAAGGTGCATCAGCAAATATAAAGAGTTGTCAATATTTGAATATGTTAAGATTCTGTGAGGATAGAGCATTTAGAAATCGTGAAGAAAAGTGCTATGTTGTATGTGATGAGGCATATTTGTTAATAGATAAAAAAGTACCACAAGCAATAGAGTTTATGAGAAATTTTAGTAAAAGATGTAGAAAATATGAATGTGGACTTATTACAATTTCTCAAAATATTTTAGACTTTTTGGCAGATGAAATTAAGCAGTACGGACAAGCTATTTTAGATAATAGTACATACAAATTCTTTTTTGGAACTGACGGACAGGACTTAGAGGAAATTGTAAGAACATATAACTTAAATACAGAAGAAAAAACAATACTTTCACAAAAAGACAGAGGTCGTGGACTTATGTTTGTTGGACCTGGACATAGTTTAATAAATGTTAAGGCAGAAGAATGGGAAAAACCTTATTTAATAGGTGGTGGAAAGTAATGGCAGAAAACAAGAATGAAGTATTAGAAATGGGGAAAACAGCTTTTTCCCTTTTTTCTTTAAAAATAAAAATGATAATCGTAGGTGTAGCAATAGGTATATTTATAGTAGTTATATTTCCAGTAGTTGCACTAATGAGTGTATTTTCTAATGATGATACACAATCAGATGATAAAAAACAAGATGGCAGTTCTAGTTCGGCTTCGACTACTATTACTGTAAATGAAGTTATTTCATCAGATAATATGAAAAAATATGAAGGTGCAGTATTTCCAATGCCTTTTGAAACTTGGGATAGTAATAAAGATGTGGTAACATCAAAGTTTAGTCCTAGCAGAACAATAACAGTAAATGGAGTAGTACAAACGAGAGCTCACACAGGAATAGATTTAGTAGTGATTTCAATTTCAAATCCTAAAATATGTTCTGTACTATCTGGAAAAGTAGTAGTATCAAAAGCAGGTAATACTGGATATGGTAATTATGTTGTAATAGAACACACATCAGCAGAAAATATAACTTTTTATACATTATATGGACACATGAAGGAAGGCTCAATAATGGTGGCAGAAGGAACAGAAGTACAAGCAGGACAAGTATTAGGCATTATGGGCTCAACTGGAAATTCAACAGGTGCTCATTTACACTTTGAAATAAGAATGAATAAAAATAGTAGTAGTAATGCTGTTGATCCATACAATTATTTATTTGGAAATTAAAATATGGAGGTAGAATATGAATAATAAAGAGGAATTAAAGAAACAATTAATAATTTTAAGTTTGATTTTAGTGTTAGTAATTATCATTGCAATAATATTAAATACAGGAAAAAATAAAGATATTCTAAACAATAATGTTACAAACAATCAAAATAATACTGTAGTACAAAATGAACAAACAGAAGAGCAAAAAGTATTGGACAACTTAAAAGGGTTATTAGAAGAACCAGATGAAGAAGAGGAATATATACAAGATGAAACACCAGGAACACAAGAAAATAGAGTTACTACAAATAGTGGTGAAACAGTAATTGTAAGAGAATAATTTTAGAGGTAAGTGTTATGGAAGAAATAAAAAGATATAAAAAATATATATACATATCAAAAAAAGTTATACCAGAACTTGAAGAATATTGTATGAAAAATAATATTACATTAGTTACAAGATTTATAAATGAATATAACTTAGAGAAATTTATGCAAACAGAATTAAGAAATCTAAACAGCATTGATTATTTAATTATTGATTTACAGGCAATAGAAAATTTGACTTCAGATGATGAGATTATTTCAAAAATAACATTAATTAGAAAAATGTATAATTTAAGAATTATAATAATTGCACAAGGTTATAAACATGGAAACATATTGTTAGGTAAAATTTTTAATTTAGGAATATACAATATTGTAACAGAAGTTGATGATATAAAATTTAAAGAAGAATTGGAAAAAGCATTAAGTATTGAAGGGATGAGTTTTGGAAATTCAATTAAATATAAAATAGATAATCAAATAATTGCAGTAAATCAAACAACTAAATTAATCAAGGAAAATTATATTAGAGTAAAACAAACAGTAAATATAGGAGTGGTAGGAACAGAAAAACATATTGGGGCAACCACTATGGCTATTAATTTAACAAAATATTTAAGTGAATTAACAAATATAAAGGCTTGCTATATAGAAAATAATAATCATAATTCTATTGGTAATTTAATAGAAAATAAAGAGGCTTTATATTCAGAAAATATGAATAGAGTAACATATAAGGGAATAGATATGTTTTTAAAACCTAAAAATATGTCAGATATATTAGCGAATAATTATAATTTCTATATTTATGATTATGGTGCATTAAATGAATTGACAGAAGAAGAAAAAATGTCATTTTTAACAAGAGATTTAAAAATAGTAGTATCAGGAAATAAGATATGGGAAATACCAAATCTAATAAATTGCTTTCAAATAATAGGAGAAGATACAAATACATATTTAGTATTTAATTTTGCAAAGGAAAGTGAAAAAGAGAATTTTAGAATTAGTTTGGGTAACTATTGGAAAGAAAGGACAACTTTTTCAGAATACATTACTGATCCTTTTATAGTTGGAAATAAATATTTTTTTGAAACAATATTAAAACCATATTTGATAAATACAGATGTTACAGAAAAGAAAAAGAAATTTAATTTTTTTAAGAAAAAGAGGTAAACAAATGAAGAAAAAATCCCTTTATGATATAGCAATGGAAAAGAAGAATAATCAAACTACACAAAATGAAAATATAATAATAGTAAGAAAAAAGCCCATATTTCAAACTATATTTGAAATAATAGGAAAAATTTTAAAAGTGATAATTTATATGATTCTGATTATACTATTAACAGTAGGTGCAACTGTGTTGATAAATAGTCAGACAAGAGAATTTTTAATAGAAATATTAAAAAATATATTTTAAATATAAAATAAAAGAATTAATTTTTAAATTACATTTTCAAAAATAGTTCAAAAAACATTCATTGACATATAAAAAAGAACAAGATAAAATCTTAATATAAAAATTGTGAGCAAAAGTCAGTTGAGGAACTGGCTTTTTTTCTATGCTCGGAAAAGGAGAGAAACAATGCCAAATTATTGTACTAATATAGTAAGAGCACCAAAAGAAGTGCTGGAAGAAATATTTGATAATGGAAAGACAACTTTTCAAAAATTAATACCTATGCCAAAAGAATTAGATATAACAGAAGGAACAGTAACTGAAAATGCTATTGCTTTTGCAATGAGTAAAAAGGAATCAGAAGAATTTTTACAAATGAAGAAGTTGTTAGAAGAAACAAAAGATGATTATTCTAAAAATTTATGGAATAGATATATGAAAAACATTAATATAGAAAATTTGAAAGAAATAGAAAGAGCAGCCAAAAGGTATATTCCAGAAGAAACAGAAAAGAAATTAGGAATAAAAACCTTAGAAGAATTTGGTGAATTATGCTTAAATAATATTTCAAAATATGGATGTGCAACTTGGTATGATTGGTCCTGCCAAAATTGGGGAACAAAATGGGATGCTATATATAAAGAAGGAACACCAGAAGAAGGAAAATTAATTTTTTTGACAGCTTGGTCTGAACCAATAAATGTTATAGAAAAATTATTTGAAAAATATCCAAATAGTAAGATTGAATGGGAATATATAGGAGAGTGTAATGAGTTTAGAGGAAAGATTTATTCAAATGGAGATGGAATTACACATAAAGAAGAATATGAAATGGAGAATGAAGAAGAGGAAGAAGAATGAACTTTGGAATAACAATTAATTTAGATAAAGTTATTTTAATAGGGAGATGCCCAGATTTTAAAGTGAAGTATAAAAGTGAATTAGAAACCAGATGGCTACTAATAAAAGGAATAGAAGATAAAATATTTTGTCTGAAAAGTGAGGAAATAGAATCAAGTGATTTAGTTAAAGAGATAGAAAAGTCAGATTATGAAATCATAGATTTAGAACAAAGGATAAAAGAAAAAATTAAAGAAACATTAGATAAAGAATTTAATGATGTATTTGAACAAAATATAGACAAAGACGATTTGGTTTTGGATTACGATATAAAAGAAAACATAGATACAAAAACAGGAGAAATAACACTTGTTAAAATTTATAAAACAATAGAAGAAGCAGATTTGTTTGGGAAAAACTTAAGAAATGATGAGTATAGAACAAAAAATTTAGGCTTGGATATTACAGAAATAGATAAAGGAATAATATCTGTAGAAAATACAAACATCAAATATGATTTGATAAATGACAAATTATTAAGTATAAACAGGGTATATGCTCAGATTTTTATAATGAAATTGCGAAAATCAATGAATTTATAAAAGACAAGCAAAGTATAACAGTTAAGTTAAAGAATGGGACGATATTTAAAACAGGCTCAACATTAAGCAATATATTAAATATTTATTTTGATGGTAGTATATATATTTCAAGTCTATATGAACAGAAAATTATTGAAGGAGAAAGATTTAATGATTTTCAATATAAAGTAGATCAGCTCGAAAGTTTGAAATATGGAAAAGAAGAACTAAAAATAGATAGTTCAAAATTAATTTTAGAACGGACAAACAACAGAAGAAGCGAAAAGCGAAGAAACAGAAGAGGAGATGTAGAAAAATGGGACAATATTATAAAGTGGTTAATATAGACAAAAAAGAATATATGTATTCAGATGGTGGAATAAAACTCATGGAATGGTCTTATAACAGAAATCCATTGGTTTTAAATATAATGAAAAAATTAGCAAATGAATGGAAAGGCGATAGGGTTTTTGTAGTTGGAGATTATGCTTTAAGTGGAGATAGAATTGACAGAGATAATAATGAAAAAGATTATGATTATGATTTATTAGAAAAAATTGAAAAAGAATTAGATATATATGATAGAGAAGATGGTGGTTATCCAATAACAATATACCATTTTGCAGATAAAAATTATCAAGAAATTAAATTAGAAAATATTAAAGATGAAGAATATAAGTATATTTATAATCACAAAAGAAAAGAATTTATAAATTTAGATCATTGCCCTCTAGCTTGGCTATATAAAGAAAAAAATAATTATGTTCAAGTAAAAATTGCACCAATTTCACTATTATTAGCATTAGGAAATGGAATGGGTGGAGGAGATTATTGGAGTAATAATGAAAATTTGGTAGGAAAATATATTAATGAAGTTCAAGATTTGGAAATTACAAAAGAACCATTAAACATAGATTATACTGAATTTAGACCAGAATTTTATGAAGGTGTGTATATTCCATATAATGAAATACCAAATGAAATAAACTTAGAGAAAAATAAAGAAAAATTAGTTAAAGAAATTGTAGATTTTATTTTTACTTATGATAATAAATATTTTAAGGAAATGTATAATAATAAAAAAGATGCAATAGATAGAATGGGTTATTTTTCTGATTATAATATGAAAATAACTATAGAAGAATTATTAAAAATAGCAGAAAACAATACTGAAGAAGTAAAAGAAAAATGTAACGAATTAATGGAAAGAATAAATAATTATAAAGTAGAAAAAATAGTCAGAAGTAACAAAAATAAATCAGATATAGAATATAAAAATGAAATAAATGAAGATAAACATATAAACGAAATATATAAGAAGATATGCGATGAATTAAAATTAAAAAATATTGAAAGTATTGAAACAAAGAATAAGGAAACAACTATAATTTTTGACACAGAAGAGCAATTACTAATAAAAACAGATGATAAAAATAATATTCAACAATTTATTCAAAATACTAAGCTAATTGAAAATAATAGTAAGAATCAAAAAGAAGCAGTAAGATATAAAGAAGTAGATGAAAAAATACCTAAGAAGCAAAAAAATCCAGATTTATTTTATTATGAATATTGTGAAAATGAAAATGGCAAAATGATTGAAAAAGGTGTATGGGTTGATTTCGCAGGAACATTAGTTACAAATAAAGAAATTTTAGTAAAAAAAGAATTTATAGATTATAACCAATTATTTGATAATCCTAAAATATTAATGATAAATGACGAAACTATGAATGAAAGAATAAATGAAAAGACAGAATCAGAGGAAGAGGAGGTTTATTAAATATGAAAAAGAAATACTTAATTATACCAATAATATTAATTATAATTACTTGCAATGTGAAATGTTTTGCTAATACAAATAATGAGATAATTACAAAAGAATTTCAAACTACTCAAAACGCAGAAAATGAGTTTTTAAATGAGATATATAACACAGAAACAGAAAAAATGAAAATAAAAAATTTAGATAAAGAAATATCAGAAGATAATTACAGAGTAAAAGAAATAATAGAAACAAAAGAACTTGCTAGTCAAGATAGAGATTATATAACTCAGCAGTTTGGAGAAAAACAAAGTTATAATGATGGAGAATATCAAGGTGAATTAACTATATCAGACATTAAAATAGAAACTATAAATAATGGATCATATCAAGAAATA
>ENA-ORLW01002623-ORLW01002623.1-human-gut-metagenome-genome-assembly--contig:-NODE-2623-length-15657-cov-5.531258_pt1 | contig 15657 bp, 11 predicted proteins | sample MGYA00243017_ERZ508829 | MGnify/ENA primary metagenome ERZ508829 (study PRJEB26277, sample SAMN04329776) | human gut metagenome | biome: human-associated habitat | host: Homo sapiens | place: USA...
TTTTTGAAAATTCATGTATAGAATAATATTTACTCAAAGCATCACTTCCTTTCAATATTATTCTATACTAATAACCTGCAAAATTCAACAGTTGTTTATATACTTTTATAAGTTTTATTCAGCTGTTCTTTACCTCCTAATGTTTTGCCTGGTGTCAGGATTAAAAGATATTATACGAAAAACTTTCGTATTTTTCTTATCCTGTCATCATTTCATAAGTTTCTTCAGAAGATCCACCAGCTCATCAATCGCTTCGTCTTTTCCATTGCGGATGTCCTCTGCCACGCAGGTATGGATATGATTGGACAGCAGGACTTTATTGAAACTGTTGAGTGCAGAATTGATCGCCGAAACCTGTACCAGAATATCGGCACAGTAGGCATCTTTTTCCAACATTCCTCTCACACCGCGAACCTGCCCTTCGATGCGGCTTAAACGATTGATCAGATCTTTATATTCTTTTTCTGAGCGTTCCTTTTTTCGCTCAGAACACTGACAGCAGCATGTTTTTTCTATCTGTTCCCTGTTTTCTTCCATTTCATTCACTTCCTTTTCTTATATACCCCTATTAGGTATTTTTCGTATTGCATTATATACCCCCATGGTGTATTTTTCAAGTCCTTTTCCTGAAAAAATTTATGCATTAACGGATATCAGGATATAAAGAATGAACATTCATGTAAAGCTCACAGAGCTTCGCATTGCTCATGTCACGCAAAAAAGGCAGGATTTCTCCCGCCTGTTTTTTGTCTGAATTCTTTATTTTGATACCTGTTCTGTTTTGCTTATATGAAAAATTCTTCCGCTGCTCTGATAAAACTTCCGGTATCTTCCACACCGGCTGTCTCATACGGAGAATGCATTGCAAGCTGCGGAAGTCCGATATCTACCGTATTCATCGGTACCTGCGTATTCGAAATATTTCCCAGGGTCGATCCGCCCGGCACATCGGAGCGATTCACAAAGGTCTGGTATTTTACGCCTGCCCGGTCGCAGAGATCCTTGAATTTTGCCGCTGACACCGCATCGGTACAGTATTTCTGGTTGGCATTGTATTTGATGACAATTCCGCCGTTTGGCAGCGGCCGGTTCACCGGATCTGCCTTTTCTATGTAATTTGGATGCAGTGCATGGGCATTATCCGCCGAGATCATAAAACTGCCTGCCAGCGTCATCAGATATTCTTCATACGTTCTGCCAAGGCCATCGTTGATCCTTCGAAGCGTATCTTTTAAGAAAGTAGAAGCTGCCCCCTGCTTTGTTCCGCTTCCGACTTCTTCGTTATCCAGAACACAGTGCACCGCAATGCTCTCCTCGTGCTTTCCGGCAAGCATTCCTTCCATCGAAGCAAACGCACACTGCAGGTCATCCAGCCTTGGTGCCGAAACAAATTCTCTGTCTGCACCCCAGATCGTACCCTCCGTCCGATTATAGAGGAACAGATCATGTGCAAGAATATCCTCTGTACTCACTTTAAGTTCTTCTGCAATGATGTTTAAAAGCTCCGGCTTCGAATCTCCGCACCCGAGAAGCGGCAGCAGATCTTTCTGCGGATTGTAAGACACGCCTTTGTTTGCCTCCCGGTTCATGTGGATTGCCAGACTTGGGATCATGACCAGATCCCGGTCGATATTGACCAGTTCCTCTTTCAAACTGCCGTCACGCCTTACAACCACTCTGCCCGCTACCGACAGCGGCCGGTCAAACCACGGTGCCATCAGCATACCGCCATAACCTTCCACATTCAGTTTTGTGTAGGCATTTTCTACCCGCATTTCCGGATTTTCCTTGATCTTAAAAGCCGGAGAATCGCTGTGACTTGCGATAATGTGAAACTTCCGACATTCCTTCTTTGGAATCGAAAATGCAATCAATGCCGAATGATTTCTTGTTACGATATATTTCCCGCCCGGCTGTAACTTCCAGTATTCCTGCTCTGAAAGAAGCTGATATCCGTTTTCTGTAAACTTTTTCTCCATCTCTGCCGTCGCCTGAAAAGCCGTCGGACTTTTTTTGATAAAAGCAAGAAGAGATTCTGTTGTTTTGTAATACATATAAATGCCTTTCTGTTGTATCTTTTAACTGTTATATTTTTTATCGGAACTTTTTGAACTTTCCCGAAAATTCCCTGAAATTATATTGATCTCTGGAATGATCCAATACCGCAAAATCAATACTTCGGAAATAATTTTCGGATTTCCCGCCGGAATACTCAAATTTTTTTATAATTTTGTCTCACAATATTTTTGTTACATTCTCGCATTATCTAACATTATATCTAAGATATATACTTTTTTCAAGATAACCTTAATAATATGCTGTTGAAATCAAAAGAAAAGACCGGCACCTTTGCACCAGTCTTCTCTCTTACTTCCATTCTGTTTTTCTTGATTTCTTACTTTGTGATCTTCACGCTTGCCTTCTGGCCTTTTCCTTTCAGCAGTCGTTTGTAGCGTGTCAGTTTCTTCTTCGGTACTTTGATCTTACATTTTTTGTCAATACCTTTGAAGGCTTTGCTTCCGACTTTCTTCAGCTGTGTGGATTTGATCGTGATCTTTTTCAGTTTCTTTGCACCGTTAAATGCATTTGCACCGATCTTGCTTACGTTTTTGCCAATGATAACCTGCGTCAGTTTTTTGTTGTTCTTGAATGCATTCTTTGAAATCTCGGTTACTTTGAAGGTAACGCCGTCAATTTTTACAGTTCCAGGAACGGTAAATTTCTTTTCTGTTGCTTTTCTCGGTTTCACCAGAGTAACGGTTCCGTTCTTTGCATCGGATTTTGTTACTTTGTAGAATCCTCTTCCAACCGGTTTGGTTGTTCCGACAGCAGGTACTTTCTGAGTATTCGGATTTGTGTTTGGCTTTTCTGTTCCAGGCTGTGTGCTTGGTGTTTCCGGCTGTTTATTCGTTTCAGTTTCTTTGCCTGTTTCAGTTTCTTTACCTGTTTCGGTTTCTTTGCCCGTTTCAGTTTCTTTGCCAGTATCCGGCTCGCTGCCTGCCGCTTTCAGATTCTGCTCTGCTTTTTTCAGGCTGTCCAGTGCTTTGCGGACGTCTGCGGCACTTGCAGTCTTAGAAGCGGCTGCTTCTTTTGCTGCTGCCAGTGCATTCTGGAATGCATTCCAGCTTGCATCGCTGTAATCGCCTTTTGTTTTGTCTTTTACTTCTGCAATCTTGCTGTTCAGTACTGCTTTTGCTTCTCCTAACTGTACATTTGTGGTCGGATCTTCCTCCCATTTTGCAAACAGTGTCAGATCTGCACTTACCGGTGATGCTGCTGTATATGCTACTGTGCAGTTTACATCGCTGTACCAGCCCTTGAATACATATCCGGCTCTGGTCGGATTCTGCGGCAGGCTCCAGCTTTCGCCGGCTGCTACTTTCAGAGACTCAATGCTGTTTCCGCCTTTTGTATCAAAAGCAACGGTATATTTTTTCTGTGTTGCTGTGCTCTTAATTGCTTTTCCGTAAACTTCTAATTCGCAGATATGGTTTCCGCCATGTGCTGTTCCACTTGTCAGAATACTTCCGCGTGTGTAAATACGGATATAACGTGCTTTCTGTTCTTTTGCTTCAAATGTCTTTCCTTCTGATGTTTCTGCATATTTTGCATCCGGATTTGCAAGCTTTTCATTGCTCAGCAGTCCGTATGCATACTTGGAATCTGAAACGCTGCTGTACAGCACGGTATCATTTGCATCAAAAGCAGCATCTTCAGATGCAACTACGATCGTATCCTGGTAGGTACGTCCGTCCGCAAAATAACGCCACATTTTTACCTGATCCAGCTTGAATACATCGCCAAGATCGATCTGGAAGTATACGCTGGTTCCTGCCAATACATCACTTTCAATGCTGTCCAGTGTACAGGTAAAGGAGTTTGAACCTTTATCACCATCGATCATTTTTTCCGGACTACTTTTTTTGTTTGAAACATCCTGATCATTATCTGCACGTTTTACTGTGATGTTTGAAGCCTGCAGAGGGATTTTTCCGTTTCCATCCGGAACAATACCGGAATCTCCGCTGCTGTCTCCGCCAACTGCTGATCCTGCTTTTTCCAGTGCAGCCAGCTTAAGTGTTGCATCTTTTACTTCTGCCTGGCTTACCTGAAGATCAGTTCCGCCTCCAACAGTCAGAGTTCCATCTTTCAAATCTTTGATGTTTTTCTCATACCTGCTTGCATCCAGTGTACCGTTGACATAAACTTTCAGACTGCCATTCTTTTCACGGATACCTGCAATGTGTTTCCATGTTCCATCGTTTACAGCTTCTTTGGAAGTTACGGATACATCTCCAACTGTAAAGACTGCTTTTCCGTCTTTGTCAATGGAAAGGCTGTAAGCACCTTCCTGTTTCAGAATGTTCATATTGTTTCCGGTTGTTTTTACATAAGAAGATACGGCAAAATCAGCGGTTCCTGTAACAGCTGTTCCGTTCAGCTCATATGCTTTTGCAAGGCCAAGTATTGTCTTTCCTGCCAGTGCTTCGTCCGTTGTTTCCGTTACATCATTTGCATTCTTCAGATCTGTTTTTGCTGATGCTTTCGCTACAACCTGATTTTCCTGATATACAACTTCTGTATTTACTGCTGCTGCATTGCCGGTTAAATCTTTTAATCCACTTACAGAAACCGTTACTTTGCTTCCTGCACTCAGAGTGGATGTAGTCAGCATTACTTTTCTCTGATTTGCACTTACTTCTGCTTTTGTAACATTTGCTCCGGAAACGGTTGCAGCAGGAGTACCGGTTACGCGCTCATCAAATGTCAGCTCAATCGTGTTGTCCGCAGTGGCTTTTGCAAGTGTCAGCTGAGGTGCTTTTGTATCTTTTGCAGTAGAAAGAGACCAGATACGTGCCTCACCCGGCTGCAGTGTAACTGTGATCACATCGCCGTATTTTACTGTCTGATAGTCGGTCTGTGCATCGGTTGTCTTGTGATCTAGAATTGTTGTACGGTTGAGTGTCTTGCCTTTCAGACTTTCTGCCGCACCAACGTTTCGATCCAGTGTAAAGCTCAGTGTCTTTACGGATGCACTTGGATTTCGCATGGAAATAATACCTTCTTCACCATCCCAGCAGGAGTATCCGTAGGTATTGCCCTTATCCGGTGTCGTACCGATCAGTTTCGCATTTTTCAAAATGTGATAATTTTTCTTAGCCCACTCCAGATATTCTGCATTGATATCCCATTTCTGACCTTCATCTATCATTTCCGGGCTGTAGTACAGCTCCCAGAATGCCGTTCCTCTGGTTCCCATCATATACAGATACGTTTTGAACTCATCATCTGTCATCTGGTTTGCCAGATTGGTTCCTGTTTTTCCGTAGATTGGATCATGATTGTAAATATTTGCCAGTGGGAACTGGAACTCTCTTTCTTTTACAAAATCAAAATATCTGCCATCACGGTAAGAAAGCAGCTGATCTACCTGTCTGTTCTGTCCGACCTGAACACGTCCGATATCCTGGCTGTTCTGGATCCAGATAGAATTTGCCCACTGCAGATACCATGGACTTGGGTTTACATAACAGGTCAGGTTAAACCACAGATTGTCAATGCCGTTTTTCTCTGCATTGGTACGCAGCGTCTCAAATAGATCGATCCATGCTTCCCAGGTATCGGAAAAATAATACATACCATTCTTTCCGCCTGTCATATGTTTATGATTTGCATTTGTACATGGCTTTGTCGCAAATCCATCCAGTTTCCAGTAATTTACTTTATAAGCATCCTGCATCTGTAAGAAAAATTCAGTCAGTTTCGTCACATACCGTCTGTCACCGACATCAATATCATCGGTTACCGCATTGTATGCACCAAAACCTGCTTTTTCAATAATCTTACCCATTGCAGCGTTATAGTTATAACCACCTCTAGGTCCTACCCATACACCAAATCCGGAGCCGAAGCTTTCTGCAAGATCAGAAGCAGGACGGAATCCGTTCGGGAACTTATTGTTAAACTCCCAGAACCCTGTCACATTATCCGTGGTACCGCAGCGTGCCACATCATGAACAGTAGAAGTTGTATTCGAGTTGTTATAATTATTCCATCCGTCATCCACAACATACGAATCCATCGGTTCTACGCCGGATTCAGAGAATCCCTTTTCCATTTTTTTGAATGCAGATTCAATGTTGTCATCGTTAATGGTCATCATATTATCGTACCAGGAATTGTACTGCGTACGGAAATCGCTTCTTGTTGCAATGCTGTTGATATATTCATAAAAGTCAGACTGAATGACATTCATATCCGTACTTCTTGCAGCACCCGCTACGGTCTGCCAGGTTACATATTTTCCGTCTGTGGTAAGCTGGTTATCTTCCTGCAGTTTTTCGAATGTCTTGCCGGAAAAATAACGCATATGTGCATTTTTATTGCTGTCGATCTCTGTTTCTGTCATCGGGAACTCACATCCAAGGAACATTCCCTGAATATAAACCGGCTGGCCAAGAGAAATGACATATCCACTCATACCGCCAACGCCTTCACCCATGATCGGATGTGTCCACACGGTATCATTTGCATTGACATTCAACGATTCCAGATCGATATAATCAATTGCTGCTTTTTCTTTGTCACTTACTTCGATTTCCAGGAATTTACGCATGAAATGATCTCCGTCATCCATGGTAACTTTCATGGTAACATCCCAGTCTACACCGTTTTTGGAAACGGTCTCAAACGGGAATTCTACCATGACTCCGCCGTTCGTATCTACTTTTTTAACTTTGCTGCCTTCCAGAGTCATCTCGCTGGATCTGATCACGGCACTTGCATCTGCTGTACCGACTGCTTTGCTGTACATCTTTACTTCTGCCGCCGTTGCCCATGCCTGACCGTCCGTCTTTGGTGATACAGCAACCAGTTTTACATAACGACCCTTTTTCGGTGCTGTCAGATTGATATAGATCGTTTCTCTGTCATTGTAAGTAAAATCACCTTCTGCCGCAAGGTTTGCATCACTTTCCAGATCTGTTTCACTGTTTCCCACATACAGTTTATATCCTTTGATATCGCCGTTTGTGGAACTGTCCTGACGTGGCTGATAAGAAAATGCGGCAATTTCCTGTTCGCTCTTCATATCAAAAGTCAGGGAATGTGGATATGGCTGATCCGGTGAATACTTGCTGTGCCAGATTGTAGATGCATCACCATCAATAACATTGGCTCCCGGACCGTCTTTTGCACCTACTTCATTATTGTACTGATCGCTTGCTGTAACTGTCCAGTTTGTGCGATCCAGCTCTCCATCCAGTTTTGTTGTACCATCCTGGCGAAGTTTGATAATGAATTCTTCGGAACCCTGTGCCGGTGTAAACGTCAGATCTGCCCTCTTATTGTCCAGTTCTGTCGTTGCCAGCTTGTTGTCTGAAGTAGAAAATTTACGCTCCAGATATTCATTTCCGATCGTAACTTCTCCGTTTTTCACGGAGACTTGTGCTTCTCCTGATGCCGCCTGAACGGTCGTTCCAATCCCTGTTGCTGGAATACCGGTCACTACCATGGCCGCACTCAAAGCAATTGACAACCATTGTTTTTCTTTCTTTTTCAAAATTTTCCTCCTTGTTTGTGCAATATGCATAATTTTATTCGTCTCCCCCCCGCTTTTTATAGTAACATTCGACATTCTTTCTGTCAATCGAATTTCCTTTTTTATTCATATCTTTCAATCTCTGTTTACTCTGCCTATAAAAAAGAACCGTTTGCATAATTTTTTCATTGCAAACGGTTCCCGCAGAATATTACTTACTCATTTTTTAATTCAGGATATGAAAAATATTCAGTTAATATCCAAATCCGCTGTCACCTGATAGTAATCACAGGCATGTGCCATATATCCGGTTACATTTGCCCGTGAGATCTGGCTCATCTTCAGGAAAGAGCAGTATACAAAAGCATTGTCATCCAGAACCGTCTGCTGCATCTGAACTGCAAGCTTGGCACGTTTGTCGAGCTCAAATTCCTGGCTGAGCTGCTCTTCCAACTGATCCAGTTTCTCATTTTTATAAGCTCCCTGATTTTTCGTTGCATTGGAAGTTGCAAACACGGTAAACCAGTATTCCGGATCTCCGGTCGGAGCCTGCACATTTGCCATGGCATAGACATCCCACGCTGTCGGATCCTGCACAACACTGTTGTTGTCAGCCGTACAGTTGATATCCACATCGATTCCGATATCTTTTAACGTAGCCTGTGCGGATTCTGCCAGAAGCGGAAGCTCCTGTCTGCTTGGATAGGTAAGCCATTTGATCTGAAGCTTCTGTCCGTCTTTTTCACGGATACCGTCTCCGTCTGTGTCCGTCCATCCGGCTTCTTCGAGAACTTTCTTTGCACCTTCTGCATCATACGTCTCTGTCGTTACTTTGTCTCCGCCAAAAGCAGAACCAGCAGGGAAGGTTCCATTTGCCGGATAGCCGTTTCCTTCCAGCAGATTTTCCACAAATCCTTCTTTGTCGATACCCATAGCGATCGCTTTTCGCACGGCCGGATCGGTACAGACGGAACCTTCGTTGAAATTCATTTTCAGGAAGAAACATCTGGATGTGGAAATCTGTGAAAAGGTAAAGTTATCGTTTTCGAACATCGGATAGCTTTCATATGCCATACCATAAGCTGCCTGTATCTCTCCTGAGAGCAGTGCATTTGCAAGGGTATTTCCATCGGTGATGGTCTTGATTGTCAGTTCATCAATATGTGGCGTTCCATTCCAGTAATTTTCATTTTTCACCAGGGTCAGATGATCGCCGGACTGACAGTCGGTTGCAATGTATGGACCTGTTCCGGCTACGATTCCATCGTCAAATCCTGCATCTACATCGATGATACAGCCATATGGATCTCCAAGGTAATTCAAAAGTGCCGGCTTTGGCTCGGATGTGTGGATCGTAAGCACCTGACCGTCTGCTTCCATCGAATCAATCTTTGTATCGGCTGCCGCACGGTCATGGTTTGCCAGCAGATGCTCCAGACATTGTTTCACTGCCTCGGCATCCATCGCTCTGCCACTTGAAAAAGTCACATGATCCTGCAGTGTAATCTTCCAGGTGAGCGGATCGGTATTTTCCCACTCTTTTGCCAGCCACGGCTCCAGCTCCATATCGTCTGAATATTTTACCAGCGTTTCTCCGATTCCATAGCGGATGCATGCCCATCCGGAGTAAGAATTGTGCGGATTGACATCCAGTTCTTCATTGGAAGGATTGAAAGTCGTATCCCCGATCACCAGCGTTTTTTTCTCAGAACCGTCTGTGGCTGCCGCAAATGTATCCGACTCAGCTGCCGTACTTGTCCCGCTTTCCGTTTTGTCATTCTTGCTTCCGCAGCCGTACAGTCCCAGGCTGAGTGTCACGGTAAGAAGCAATGCCATTATTTTTTTCATGTTCTTTTTCATGCGTTTTTCCTCTCTCTTTTTCTTTTTGATATTATACAACTTGTCTCTGACATACTATGGTATCCATAAATCGCTCCGTCACAAAATAACTTTCGCATTTTTTCAATCGGATGTATATAAAACTTGTCATTCGATTCTGATTCGTTTTGCTGACATCTATCTGATCCGTATATTTGCTATACAAACAGCTGCCGGCATCACAGCACACTGTCCAGCAACATACGCGTGTATTCGTGTTTCGGAAAATGCAGCACTTCTTCTGTTTTCCCCTGTTCTACGATCTTTCCCTGATACATGACCAGCACACGGTCACAGAAATTCTGCACCAGTGCAATATCATGGCAGATAAACAGATACGACATCTGACGTTCTTCCTGCAGATTATCTAAAAGCTGCAGAATCTCCGCCTGGACGGTGACATCGAGTGCCGAAGTCGCTTCATCTAAAATCAGCAGTCTGGGCTTGATTGCAATCGCTCTTGCAATCGCTGCCCTCTGGCACTGTCCGCCGCTGACTTCATGTGGATAACGTTTCATAAAATTTTCCGGCAGTCCGCACTGCTTAAAAAGCTCTTTTACAATTTCCATGGCTTCTTTTTTGGGTATACCGGCATTTCTCAGGCTCTCTGCCACAGCATCTCCAAGGCGGCATCTCGGATCAAAACTTTCGGTCGGCGTCTGAAAAACCATCTGCATTTTCCGGTAAATGTTTTTCATTTTGTTTCTTTTATAGTGGGTGATGTCTTCTCCATCGAGCAGAATCTTTCCATCGGTACTGTCAAGAAGCCTGGTGATCATATTTACAACCGTCGTCTTTCCGCTTCCGCTCTCCCCGATGATCGCCAGCTTTTCTCCCGGAAACAATTCAAAACTGACATCATCCACCGCCTTATATTCATCCTCTTTTCCATCTGAAAAATTTTTAGTCAGATGCGAAATCTGTAATAATGGCTCCATGTTTCACCTCCGAAGAACAGGAATCGCTGCAAGTAATCGCTTTGTATAATCCGACTGCGGATGACTCAGTACCTCCTGCGTCTTTCCGTATTCTTCCATTTTTCCATCTTTCAGAACCAGCATGGAGTCCGCCATCGCACGGATCACTCCGATGTTGTGCGTAACGATAAGGATCGTTGTCCCATACTGTTCTCGGATCATTTTCATCTGCTCTACGACCTGTTTCTGAATCGAAACATCCAGTGCCGAAGTCGGCTCATCCGCAAGCAGGATCTTCGGTTTTAAGAGCATCGCTGCCGCAACGCCAACACGCTGCTGCATGCCACCCGACAGCTCAAACGGATAACTTTTCAGGATTCTTTTTGGATCCTGAAATCCGAATTTTGCAAGCATTTCCACTGCTTCATCCTCAAATTCGGCTTTTTTTATTTTTCGGTGCTCTTTCATTTCTTCCAGCAGCTGCTCCCCGACGGTTCGTATCGGGCAGAAAGAACTTCCTGCATTCTGAAAGATCATGCCAATTTCGCTCCCGCAGATTTTACGCAGTTCTTTTGCATTTAAATCCAGAAGATTTTTTTCTTCGTACCAGATCTTTCCGCCTGTGACGCTTCCATTCTTTCCAAGCAATCCGATTGCTGCCTTAATCAATGTGGATTTGCCGCTTCCGCTCTCCCCTGCGATCCCTAAGATTTCACCTTTTTCTGCAGAAAAGCTGACCTTTTTGATTAGCGGACTGCCATTGTAACAGATATCGACGTTTTCATAGCAAATGATTCCTGACATATCTACCTCTCATTTCTTGGATCCAACAGATCCCTTACCGTATCGCCAAGCAGGTTGAAAACCATGACTGAAAGAAAAATGGCAATTCCCGGTGCAAAGGTTACCCAAGGATGTGTCGTCAGCAGATTTCTGGTATCACTCATCATGCTTCCCCACTCCGCAACCGGCGGTTTTGCACCAAGTCCCAGAAACGACAGGCCTGCAAGCTCCATCATCATCGTTCCGATATCCAGCATGGCAGTCACAAGGATCGGTCCTGTGATATTTGGCAGAATATGTTTCAAAATCAGTTTTCCTGTACTGCATCCAGATAAGATTGCCGCCCGCATATAGAGGCTTTCTTTCTGTGCCAATGTCTGACTTCTGGCAATCCTTGCATATTTCGGCCAGCTGACCGCCCCAAGGGCTATAACCGCATTCTGTACGCCGCCTCCCATCACGGCTGCAACTGCCAGGGCAAAAACCAGACCGGGAAATGCAAGGAAAATGTCGGATATCCGCATCAGAATCGTATCCAGTTTCTTTCCGTTCCATCCACAGATGATCCCGACGATCGTTCCGATCACCGTGATCCCGACAACCAGAAGCAAAGTCGAATAGATACTGGTCTTGCTTCCGACGATGACTCTGGATAACATATCCCTCCCATAACGATCTGTTCCGAACGGATGTGCCAGTGACGGACTTGCTTTTGCGATACTAAGATTCTGCTCATAAGGATCATATGGGCATAAGCGTTCGCTGAAATAAGAACCGACAACAAGAATCAGTGCCAGCGTGGCAAAAATAAAAAATCGCTTTTTCAGATGATTTTTCTGCTTCTTCCTTTTTCTTCGTGCTGATTTATCCATTTTGATTCACCCCCAGACGGATTCTCGGATCCAGGCAGTGGTATAAGAGATCCGTAATCAGATTGACTATGACATAGATCAGTGCCATCCATACGACATATGCCTGAATCACCGGGTAATCGCGTGTCGTGATCGCATCCACTGCCAGCTTTCCGACCCCATCCCACATAAAAATACTCTCAATGATCGCCGTACCGCCAAGCAAACTTCCAATGGATAATGCAAGCAATGTAATGATCGTAAGCATGGCTGATTTTATGACGTTTTTCCATAAGATCACGCTTTCCCTGATACCTCTCGCCCTGGCTCCCTGAACATAATCTTTGTTCAGCTCCTCCAGAACGGCTGCACGGACCTGCCGCATATACTTTGCAGACATGGAAATTGCCAGCGTCAGCATCGGCATCAGTGCACTTCTGATATTTACACCGCTTGCGATGACCGGCAGAAGATTCAGTTTGATCGACAGCAGCTGCATCAGAAGCATCGCCACAAAAAAATTCGGCATCGCATTACCGATAAAGCTGAAAAACCGCAAAAGCAGATCCACCCACTTATCCTGACAGACTGCCGCCAGAACACCAAGCGGGATGGAGATCACAACCGTTGCCAAAATCGACATGACCGTAAGCAGCAGCGTTGCCGGAAGTTTGGATACAAATTCATCAAACACCTTTTTCCCGGACACATAGCTTGTCCCCATATCACCATGCAAAAATCCATTCAGCCAGCTTACATACTGAACCAGAAACGGCTGATCCAGGCCAAGTTCTGCTTTCTTTGCATCAATGATCTCCTGCGACACCGCCGTGCCGCGGTTTTCATACATCTCCGTGACAGCATCGCTTCCCGCCACCCGCATCATGGCAAAAGACAAAAAAGTAATCCCTATAAGAATAGGAATCAACTGCAAAAATCGTTGTATGATATATTTTCTCATCACATTACCATCCTGTATACAATTATCCCCGATTGAGCTGTCATACTCGCACCGGGAACACTCTGACTTTTATAACGAAATACAAACCGCACTGTTATTGTATCCCCCCCGCAGGCTTCTTTCTTTTTTATTTTTATGATAGGATACTACCTGATAAAATAATGAAAGGAACCTTGAATATGAATATCTCAAACATGAATAATATAGAATCACGTGTCCAGAGTTACTGGACAAAACGGGCACACAACTTCAATATCGTGCGAAAAAATGAATTAAACAGCAGCATTTCCGAACGCTGGAGAGAAGAAATCGTTCATTTTCTGCCGGAGGGCAAAGTGCTGCAGATCCTGGATATCGGCACCGGAACCGGATATTTTGCCATCCTGCTTTCTCAGATCGGACATCAGGTGACCGGGATCGACCTCACCGATGCCATGCTGAAGGAAGCCCGTGATAACGCTGCACTCTATCAGGTCCATCCCACGTTTCAGCAAATGGATGCCCAGAAGCTTGCGTTTTTGGATCAGTCTTTTGACGTTGTCATCTCACGCAACCTGACCTGGACGCTGCCGGATCCGGAATCTGCATACAGAGAATGGATGCGTGTGCTGAAAAAGGGCGGCATCCTGCTGAATTTTGATGCTGACTATGCATCTAACGTCCGAAATCAAAATACTTCCGCTTCTCATATATCCGATACTGAAGTGTATGGTCACTGTGGTGTCACACCGGAACTGGAGCAGGAAAATGCATCCATCACCCTTTCCATGCCGATGAGCCGGAAACAGCGTCCTTACTGGGATCAGGAATTTCTGGAAAACATCGGATTTTCCAGATCCGGATACGACCTTTCCGTCGGTCAGAATATCTTAAAAGAGCACGACCTGAAAGATGCTCCTATGTTCCTTGTATGGGGTGTGCGGTGATTATTTTACCGCACAGACCATAAACACCGGTGTAGACTGGTAATTGATCTTCTCTGCATCGCTGAGCACTCGCTCTCCGATTGTCTCATCTGCCCAGCAGTCAAGTCCGATTTTCTTCAGGACATCCAAATCCCATTTCGGACGCTTCAGCGGGCTTAACGGAACTTGCTTTGCAATGTTCTCCATCCACGCAATGTCCGTTCCTTCATAATAATCTTCTACCTGTTCCTCTTTTGCCCGTTGCCTGTCCTGCTCATATCCGAGTTTTAATTTATCATCATAAAGATATGCATACCAGTTCGCATCAAAATTCAGGATCTTCCCTCCTGGTTTCAGCACCCGTTGCCACTCCCTGTATGCACGCTTCGGATGTTCCAGATTCCAGGTTACATTTCTCGTCACGATATAATCAAACGTCTCCTTTGGAAATTCCAGATTCTGAGCATCCATTCTCTTAAAACTAATCTGATCCGCCAGATCCGCCGCATTGGATTTCGCTTCCTGCAGCATCTGCTCCGTATAATCTACCGCCGTTACCTGATATCCTTCTTCTGCCAGAAGGATCGCAAAAAATCCAGGTCCCGTTCCGATATCCAGAATCTGCACCTGATCTTTTTCCTTTTTCGGCAGCTGCTCCAACAGCACCTCTTTCCATTTTTCCTTCTGCTCACTGTGCAGCTCTTCCTGATTTACTCTGGAATAACCATCCGCACGGTTGTTCCAGTAACTTCTGATCTCCTCCAGAAGTTTTTTGTTCTCCATAAGGAATACCCCCTTGTATGTATCGAATAAATGATGCCTGTACATTCTATAATAAGCCATAACTGTATACGAAGTGCTGATTTATGCAGGCACAATCGCAATTTAGACTTTTAACACTGACATCATTATATTGATTTTGTATACTTCATACAAGCCTCCCGGGGGGTTGTTTTCTGCCTTGATTTTCTCTCCTTTTTCTTTTATAATACTCTTATCATTTCTTTTGCTAAATCGTGATTTAGTAAATCTGGATTTAGCAATCTTCTCATCTGCAAACAAGCTTAGGTATAACCATAGCAGAAGAAAGCAAACTCAGCAAATTCAAGAAAGGATGTGTTAGGATGCCATTACCACAGCATGAAGATTACACTACCGAATATATTTATCATTTGCCTGAAGGGACCCGAGCTGAGCTGATAGATGGTCAGATTTATTACATGGCACCGCCAACCAGAACTCATCAGAAACTTCTTTTTTCAATCAGTCGTACCATTGCCGATTATATCGATTCAAAAAAAGGAATCTGTGAGGTTGATATTGCTCCATTTGCAGTATTTCTGAATGAAGATAACCGAAATTATGTAGAGCCGGATATCAGCGTTATCTGTGACACAGAAAAACTCTCAGAAAAAGGCTGCACCGGTGCTCCAGACTGGATCATTGAAATTGTTTCACCCGGCAGTCGGAAAATGGACTATTTCACCAAACTTTTCAAATATCGCACTGCAGGCGTTCGAGAATACTGGATTGTGGATCCAGGCAAAAATCTGATTCTGGTTTACAATTTTGACACTAGCGATTCCGAACAATATACTTTTGCCGATACAGTCAAAGCCGGGATTTATGAAGATCTGTATATTGACTTTGCTAATCTTAAATAAAAAGTTGTCGGTGGTTTCCTGGCAGGTGTAAAGAATTGAAATGCCGAGTGTTTTAAAAGACTGTTTGCAAAAGAATAGTAGTGCATGTGCAAATGAACGAATTCCCCGAAGGGCACGTAAAAGTGCCTTCTTGGGAATTGTTCATTTTGCACATTGCT
>ENA-ORLW01002626-ORLW01002626.1-human-gut-metagenome-genome-assembly--contig:-NODE-2626-length-15650-cov-2.878829_pt1 | contig 15650 bp, 15 predicted proteins | sample MGYA00243017_ERZ508829 | MGnify/ENA primary metagenome ERZ508829 (study PRJEB26277, sample SAMN04329776) | human gut metagenome | biome: human-associated habitat | host: Homo sapiens | place: USA...
TATCAGGTTTTAGCCCCGTTAATCTTCGGCGCGTCGTCACTCGACCAGTGAGCTATTACGCACTCTTTGAATGAGTGGCTGCTTCTAAGCCAACATCCTGGTTGTTTTAGCAACGATACATCCTTTTCCACTTAACCTGAATTTGGGGACCTTAGCTGTAGGTCTGGGCTGTTTCCCTTTTGACTACGAAACTTATCTCACGCAGTCTGACTCCCCGACATAATTAATTGAAATTCGAAGTTTGTTAAGGTTCGGTAAACCGTGAAGTCCCCTAGCCCATACAGTGCTCTACCTTCAATAATCTAAATTCGGAGGCTAGCCCTAAAGCTATTTCGAGGAGAACCAGCTATATCCGAGTTCGATTAGAATTTCTCCGCTATCCACAAATCATCCCCGACTATTTTAACAGGCGTGGGTTCGGTCCTCCACAGTGTTTTACCACTGCTTCAACCTGTTCATGGATAGGTCACTCGGTTTCGGGTCTACGACGCGCAACTGAACGCCCTGTTCAGACTCGCTTTCGCTTCGGCTCCGGTACTTAATACCTTAACCTTGCTACGCATCGTAACTCGCCGGTCCGTTCTACAAAAAGTACGAGAACACACGTTAAGTCGTGCTATCTCTGCTTGTAAGCATATGGTTTCAGATTCTATTTCACTCCCCTCCCGGGGTTCTTTTCACCTTTCCCTCACGGTACTATACTCTATAGGTCATTAGGTCGTATTTAGCCTTAGGAGATGGTCCTCCTTGTATTCCCACCGGATTCCACGTGTCCTGTGGTACTCTGGAACTCTGCCGCAATCATTTTGATTTCGCCTACGAGGCTGTCACTCTCTATGGCACACCTTTCCAAGTGCTTCGACTATCAAAATCGATTGGTTATGCAGTTCTCAACCCCGTTTATATTTCTACAAACGGTTTGGGCTCCTTCCCTTTCGCTCGCCACTACTCAGGAAATCGAATATTTTCTTTCTTTTCCTCCGGATAATGAGATGTTTCAGTTCTCCGGGTTCCCCTCGATACACTATTTTATTCGTGTAAAGATACTATGTCTTCAACATAGTGAGTTTCCTCATTCGGAAATCTGCGGGTCAAAGTGTATTTGCCACTCACCGCAGCTTATCGCAGCTTGTCACGTCCTTCATCGGCGCCTAATGCCAAGGCATCCACCATACGCTCTTTGTAGCTTGATCGTATTTCTACGAAATATTTTAAGATTGTCCTTGATTACTCTTTCTTGTTACTCGCAAATTCGCAATTGGTAATTGTAATTTGCATATTAACACTGAAAATATTTTTGCCTACTTTTACTTGTTCTATGCAGTTGTCAATGTTCTTTGCGCTCACATCAGTGAGGTGTTTTGCTTTCGGTCGCAACCGACAGCCTAAACATCTTACCACAAGCCAAAAGGTTTGTCAACGATTTTTTTGCATTTTCCAAAAAAATTTTTTGACTTTTTTCGGAGGGCTTTTCCGGCAATATTTTGCCCCGAAAAGCATAAAAACAACCGTCTTTCGGATGTAAAAACGTCTGCCAATCGACCGACCTGCACAATTATATAGAATAGCCGAAAAAAAAGCAAGCGATTTCGACAATGTTTTCAAAAAAAGTTGCCGCGCTCCTTTCGGGCTTTTCGCTTGACACTCATCGAGCGCTGCTTTATAATATTTCGGGAGTTAGCCTAAGCTAACTCAAAGCAAATTCGAGGGAATATTATCCCCCGCCGCTTATCTATAATATATAGAAAGAAATTCTTCCTGCGGAGATATATGAAAAACAAAAACACTCTCACCACTCTCGACCGAATCAAGGCGGAGCACTATTGCATAATAAAAACTATTTCGCTGCGCGAAGACATCAAGGCGCGCTTTTCCGAAATGGGACTTGTGCCCGACACGCTTGTCTACGTAAAAAAACGCGCGCCTCTCGGTGACCCTATGGAAATTTCCGTAAGAGGCTACTCGCTGTGCATAAGGTGCACCGACGCCGAGCACATAGAGGTAGACAGACTGGACAAAGCCTCGACTGCCACAAAGACGGAGGAAGGACGCAAATGAGAGGCAAAAAGGAGAAAACGCCCGTCAAGAAAACCATTGCTCTTGCGGGCAACCCGAACAGCGGCAAAACGACGCTGTTCAATCTGCTCACGAAATCTCACCAGCATATAGGCAACTGGCCCGGCGTCACAGTCGAAAGAAAGGAAGGGCGATATTTTAAGGACACCTCCGTCAAAATCGTCGACCTGCCCGGCATTTACTCCCTGTCTCCCCTTTCCGTTGACGAGGAAGTGGCTCACAACTACATAAACAACGAGCATCCCGACCTTATTATAGACGTCGTGGACTCCACAAATCTGGAACGCAATCTGTTTCTGACCAGCCAGCTGCTGGAGCTGGACATACCCGTCGTCGTAGCGCTCAACATGGAGGACGAAGCGCGCGCCAAGGGCATAGCCATAGACGCCGCCGCTCTGGAAGCCGTCTTCGGCTGTCCGTTCTATTCCGTATCCGCGTCCAAAAATACCGGCGTCGACCGGCTTATGGATTTTTGCAAAAAAGAAGTTTCCAAAAAGGAAAGCCCGCTCACCTACTTTGCCGACGTGGAAAACGCGCTCGACAAAATTTCCCAAGCGGTGGAAATACCCGTCAACAAACGCTGGATTTCTCTCAAGCTGCTGGAAAGGGACTCTCTAGTAACAGAAGCCGCCTGCTTGAAGCCCGCGCAAACCGAGCTAATCGACTCGCTCAACGCGGCTCTCGAAGGCAAATACAAAAATTCTCTTTCGGCGGAAATTGCCCGGCAGCGCTACGACCAGCTCAACGTCATTGCCTGCAAAGCAATAAAACAAAAAAAGAGCGAACAAAACAGCAAAAAAGCAAAAAAGAACGACGGTCTGACACTGTCGGACAAAATCGACAGGGTGGTGACCAACAAATGGCTCGCCTTTCCGATATTTGCCGCAGTTATGTTCCTCGTTTTCATGATTTCCATTCAGACTATCGGCGGCTGGATAACGTCACTCATCAACGACAGCTTCACACCGTGGTTTCAGGAGTGGGTAAGAGGCGGACTGAATGGCGCGTCCTCTCCGCAATGGCTGTCCTCTCTTATCTGCGACGGAGTTATTGCAGGCGTACTGGCGGTCATAGGCTTTGTGCCGCAGATTATGATACTGTTCGGGCTAATAGCCATTCTGGAAGCGTCGGGCTACATGTCGAGAGTGGCTTTCATAATGGACAGACTGTGCAACGCTATAGGGCTGTCGGGCAAATCTTTTGTTTCCATGGTCGTGGGCTGCGGCTGCTCGGTGCCCGCCATTATGTCCGCCCGCACAATCAAAAACGTAAACGAGAGAAACAACACAATCATACACACGCCCTTAATTCCATGCAGCGCAAAGCATCCGTTCATCCCGTATTGAACGACGGCGGTTTTCGGCGGCAGCGCGCTGGCTGCAACCTCCATGTATTTCGTGGGTATCTTTTCGGTAGTTGCGGGAGGACTCATCCTAAAGGTTTTCAAGCGCAGAAAAACCACCGTTAGGGATACGTTTATTATGGAATTGCCCTCCTACCGGCTGCCCAAAGCCTCCAACGTGCTCAAAGAAATGTGGGAGCGCGGAAAAGCCTTTCTGCTGAGAGCCTCCACCGTAATACTTGCGGCAAGCATAGTTCTGTGGTTTTTGCAAAGCTTCGACTACAAATTCACCTACGGCGTATCCCCCGACAAAAGCATACTTGCTGAAATGGGAAAGCTTTTGGCTCCCGTTTTCAAGCCGCTGGGATGGGGCGGCTGGCAGACGGCGGTTGCCACTCTCACGGGACTTGCGGCAAAGGAAACCGTAGTGACTACGCTCAATATTCTGGGCGTAAACGGCTCAATGTTCACTCCGTTGTCCGCGTATTCCTTTATGACCTTCAACCTGCTTGCAGCTCCCTGCATTTCGGCGATTGCTGCGTCGTTCAAAGAGCTGCACAGCGCGAAAACGGGCTGGTTTGCCATTGCCTTTCAGATTTGCTTCGCTTACGTCGTGTCGCTGATAATCTTTCAGGCGGGAACGCTTTACCAAAAAAACAACGCGGTGTTCTGGAGCGTCGTCGGTACGCTGGCGGCGGCTGTTTTCCTCTTTGCGGGAATAAGGCTGCTGATAAAGCACAAGGGCTGCAACATGGAGTGCGACCATTGCCCGAAAAACAAAACATGCAAAAAATAATTTTCCGAAACAAACTCTTTGTCACGGAGAAACGCCGACCGGTTAAAACAGTCGGCGTTTTTGACGTACGGCGAAAATATAGTCAATCTCGACATAGAAAAAAAGCTGAAAAACAGTGAGTTTTATACTTTTATCGCAAGCAAAAACCATTGAAAATATTCTTTTTAGCCTACCGCCGCGCTCGGTTTGACAATTCGCTTGGAAAAATCCGCAAAAAATTCAATACTTTGTATGAATTCCGGTTTCAAAATACTTAGTCCATTCGCATACGTTTACGGCATGGTCGCCTATTCTTTCAAGATATTTGGCTATCATCATAAACATAATGGCTTGATCGGCGTTCGAGCTGTCCTTTCTTATCAGCTCCGCCAGCTCGTTTTTAACGGTAACGAACAACGCGTCCATTTCGTCATCGCGCGCAATCGTTTCGTCGGCAAGCTTTTCGTCGCCGTTGATAAAGGACGCCACGCCGTCGTGCACCATTTTTACGGCAAGCCTGCCCATTTTTATCGTATGCGTGAGCTTTTTTATGTAAGTCTCGTCCTTTAAGTCGGCTACGATTTCGGCTATATCGGATGCCTGGTCGCCTATTCTTTCGATATCGGTAATCAGCTTGAGAGCAGTCGAAACCTCTCTGAAGTCTCGCGCTACCGGCTGTTCTATGAGCAAAAGTCTCAAACAGCGTTTTTCTATATCCAGCTCCGTTTCGTCCACTTGCTCGTCTCGCGCGGCCACAGAGCGGGCAAGCTCCTCGTCCTGCTCCGCCAACGCTTTTATGCTGTCCTCTATCATGCGTTCTACGGCAAGACACATCGCCGTCAGGCTTTTTTTGAGGCTGCAAAGCTCCTCGTCATAATTTTTTCTCGTCGTCATGCAAATGCTCCTTAAAATTCAACCGAACCGCCCTGTGATATATTTTTCCGTTTCGGGCTTGGCGGGTGCGGAAAAAATCTGTTCTGTATCTCCGAATTCCACAAGGTCTCCCAGCAGGAAAAAACCCGTTTTGTCCGATATTCGAGCCGCCTGCTGCATATTGTGCGTAACGACAACTATCGTCACGTCTTTTTTCAGCTCCAAGCACAGCTCCTCGATTTTACCCGTAGAAATGGGGTCGAGGGCGCTTGTAGGCTCGTCCATAAGCAATATCTGCGGGCTGACTGCAAGCGCGCGGGCAATGCACAGCCGCTGCTGCTGACCTCCCGAAAGCCCCAGCGCGCTTTTGCCCAGCCTGTCCTTGAGCTCGTCCCACATAGCCGCCTGCTTCAATGACGTCTCTACGATACAGTCCAGCTCCGACCTGTTTTTGATTCCGAAATTGCGAGGACCGTATGCCACGTTGTCGTATACGCTCATGGGAAACGGATTGGGCTTCTGAAACACCATGCCGACGTTTTTGCGCAGCGCGGCGAGATTGACTCCCGCGCCGTAAATGTCAACTCCGCCGATTTTTACCGAGCCTTGTATACGGCAGCCCTCCACAAGGTCGTTCATGCGGTTCAAGGTGCGCAGCAGCGTGGATTTGCCGCAGCCCGACGGACCGATAAGCGCCGTGACCTTTTTGACGGGCACAGTGATGTCAATATGCTTCAAAGCCTGCATTTCCCCGTAGAACAAGTCCAATTCCTTTGTTTCCGCCGCCACGTCGCCGTCAAACGCAAAGCTTGTAAGCACGCGTGTTTTTTTGTTTGACTTGACGCCGTCCGGATTTTCCGCAGCGTTTGCCGATTTTTTTCTTTTGTCGAAAAATTGCTTGATACTCATTTGACGGCTCCCGATTTTTTTCTGAATTTTCTTTCGCACATCGTCACCAGAAGATTTAAAATCGCAACAAAAATCATAAGTATACATGCCGTGGCGTAAGCGCTGTCTACATACATGCCTTCTCCCGAAAACATCCACATCATGACGGCGAAGGTGCTGCCCTCGTCGAGATAGCTTTGAGGAGTGTAAGGCACCGCTCCTGCAGTGTAAATGAGCGCCGCCGATTCGCCTACGATACGTCCCACGCTCAGAATAACTGCGGTTACGATTCCGCTCATCGCGGCGGGCAGCACAACCTTGAATATCGTGCGCGCCTTGCCCGCTCCGAGAGCGAGGCTTGCTTCGCGCAGACTGTCGGACACGGCGAGAATACTTTCCTCCGCAGACCTGATAATCGTCGGCAGCACAATCAGAGCAAGCGTAAGTCCGCCCGAAAGCAGGCTGTAGCCCATGCCAAGCAGCTCTCCGAACACCAGCGAGCCGAACAGACCGAAAACAATGCTGGGTATGCTTGCCAGCGTGTCAACAAACAGTCTGACCACTCTGACCGCCCTGCTGCCGCGCCCGGAATACTCCGCAAGATAAACCGCGGTTGCCACGCCTACGGGCAAAGCGACGGCAAGCGAAAGCAGAATCAGCATACCGGTGCTGACAAACGCGGGACGCAAAGTCATTTTCTCGTTTCCCGATTCGCCGAAAAGTAAATCCCAGCTTATGTGCCCGACGCCCTTGACAAACACGAAAACGATGAGAAAAGCAAGACACAGCGCAACAATGCAGGCAATCGCAGCCGACGCATACTTCAAAGACTCGCACACTCCGCCCGTCTTTTTGAAAACGTGCGTTATTCCGCTTTGCCCTTTTGAATTGAGTGAGGCGTTTTTGGACAAAGGCTTTTTTCTGCGGTTTACGTAAGCAAGGATTGCATTTAACAGCAAAACCAGCACGAGCAGCACAAAGCCCGTTGCGATAAGCGCATTCATGTGCAAACCCTCCGCATAATTCATTTCCATAACGATGTTTATGGTAAGAGTTCTTATGCTGGTAAACGGTCCTTCGATAAACTGCGGCGAATTTCCCGCAATCATCATGACCGCCATTGTTTCTCCGACCGCTCTGCCGATACCCATAATAATGCCCGTGACCGTCCCGCTTTTCGACGCGGGCAAAATCACCTTGAAAACAGCCTGCGCTTTGGTGCAGCCCAATGCCAGCGCGCCCTCGAGAAGCCCCTCCGGCACGGCTTCGAGACTGTTACGCACAATGCTTGCGACGGTTGGCAAAATCATAAGACCGAGTATAATGGAGCTTGCCAGCGCGCCCTGTCCCGAGCCTGTAGGCGAGCTTTTCGCAAGCAGAGGCACAAGCGCTACAAGCCCGAAATAACCGTAAACAATCGACGGTATGCCCGCAAGCAGGTTTATCACCTGATTGAAAACCGCTTTCAGCCTTTTGGGACAAAAGCAGGCGAGAAAAACTGCGGTGAAAACTCCCGTCGTTCCGCCTACGAGAATCGCCCCCGCAGTTACGGCGACGCTCCCGACTATCATGGGCAAAATTCCGAAACGCTCGGACACGGGCAGAAAATCCTTGGTAGGCGCCCACGTAGTTCCGAAAATAAAATTGAACACTCCTATTTCGGAAAAAGCGGGAATGCTTTCCAGCAGAATAAAAAACACTATCCCCGCGACCGCCGCAACGGAAAAGAAAGCGGAGACGGTGAAAACCGCCTTTGCCGCTTTGTCCCGAGCAGATGATTTCTTAAGTTCGATTACGTTTTCGGATTGTTCCATTTCACTTTAGCCGCATGCTTTACATAGCCACATAGCCTTCTTCCGCCACTATTTTCTGTCCGGCTTCCGAAAGAATAAAGTCGATGAAGTCCTGCGCGGCTTTTGAAAGCTCGACGCCGGATTTAGTCACTATCATAAACGGTCTTTGCAGCTTGTACGTTCCGTTTTTGACATTTGCCACCGTAGGCTCCACTCCGTTGTACTTGACCGCCTTGACAGTGTCGTTCAAAGAGCCCATGGAAATATACCCCAGCTTGCTTGCGTTGCCCGCAACGTCTGTCATGACAAGATTGGTGCTGTTGTAATACTGAGTGCCCGACGCGAATTCCGTAAGGTCAATCAATTTGTTTCCGTCGGCGTCCGCGATTTTCTCGTCAAACGCCTCGCGCGTTCCGCTGCCGTCCTCACGGCTTACGGGAAGCGTAATGCTGCCAATCGGCGTTCCGTGAGCGTAAAGTGCGTAAAGCTGCTCGTTGGTGACGTTGTTTCCCTCTATCGAAGCCTGATTGTTGATAATTACCGCCACTCCGTCGTACGCAATCTGCACCTTGTCAAGCCCCGTTTCGGTGTCCTTCAAGTCGCGGCTTGCCATGCCTATGTCGTTTTTGCCCTCCTGCGTATCCTTGACGCCCTGAGAGCTTCCGCCCTCGCCTACCGAAATGCGCACGTTTTTGTTCTCTTTTTCGTAAGCGGCGGCAAGCTTTCGCATTAGAGGCGCAACCGACGTGGAGCCGGTAAGCGTCACCTTTTCCGTTTTGCCGCAGCCTGCGAACACAAAGGTCAATGCGACTAGCAGCGCAAGCGCGACGATCACGATACTGAAAAATCTCGTTTTTGTTTTCATTTCTTTTTCTCCTTTTTTGTTTTACGCCTTGATTTTACTCCCGCGCCGCAGGCAATTCCACCGATTTATGCAAACACTTTGTAAACAATTTGTAACGCTCAAAAGGCATAAAAATGCAAATCTTTTCCATTACGCAAAAAAACGACGCGGATTTTCCGCGTCGTTAAGACTGCAACAAAAATATTTAACCGTCTGCGTCAGACCAGCTTTGCCAAATCGGGAAAAATTTCCAGACTGCGCTTCAATATGCCGTTCATGTGGGCAATAGCTATGCCGTAATTGCAAAAAGGCACGCTTTCCCGCTCCGCTATTTTCATTCGGCGGAACATCTCCTTTTGAGTTAGCATGCAGCCGCCGCAATGAAGCACAAGAGCAACGCCGTCAAGACTTTCGGGGAAATCTCCCCCCGAAGTAAAGCGAAAGCTGGGCTTCGCGCCGGAAAAGCCTTCTATCCACCCGGGCAGCTTGACCGTGCCTATGTCCTCACATTGCCTGTGGTGAGTGCAGCCTTCGGAAACAATCACCACGTCGCCGTCCTTAAGCTGCGAGAGCTTTGCCGCGCCTCTGACCGCTGTTTCCAATATCCCGTTTGCGTGCGCGAGCAAAATGGAGAAGGACGTCAGCGCGACGCTTTCGGGAAGAATTTTTTTTACGACGCCGAAAACCTGACTGTCGGTTACGACCAGCTTGGGCGGCTTTGCGAGCGCGGAGAGCGTCGCAGACAGCTGCTCGGTCTGGCAAAACACGCACACGGCTCTCAAGTCGAGAGCGTCTCTCAACGCCCTGACCTGCGGCAGAATCATACGCCCTTTGGGTGCGGAGCCGTCTATCGGCGTGACAAAAACCACTATGTCCTCCCGTCCGAGCTTTCCGTCGAAAAGCCCCGCGTCCCGCGAAGCGGTTTTCGCAAGAGCCGCGACGGTTTCTCTCAGCCTGTCAATATTTTCCCCCGTTTTGGCGCTTACGCACACCGCGTCGGGGCGAAAGACCTCGGGTTTTTTTAGGTCGCATTTGTTGAACACCGTCAGACAAGGAATTTTCCTCTCCGCAAAACGCTTTTCCAGCTCTCTGTCCGAGTCCGTCATACCCTTTGCAGCGTCCACCACAAGCAGCGCGACGTCGCACCTTTCAAGCTCGGTCTGAGTTTTTTTCACTCTGACGGCGCCCAAATCTCCCTCGTCGTCTATACCCGCAGTGTCAACCAACGTCACGGGACCCAAAGGCAAAAGCTCCATAGATTTGACGACGGGGTCGGTGGTGGTGCCCGGGGTTTCGCTTATTATCGAGACCTCCTGTCCCGCAAAAGCGTTTACTACGCTGGACTTTCCCGCGTTGCGGCTGCCGAAAAAGCCTATGCGAACTCTGTTTGCGGACGGTGTGGAATTCAGATTGTTTTCCATATCGCTTTGAAATCAGAACCTGAAGTCCCTTTTTCCCTCCTCTATCTGATTTATGTAATCGGCTGCGATTTTTCTCACCTTTTCGTTAGGTATGTTTTTGAGCTCCTGCGCGATGAGCCTTTCACCCGCGGCGCGCGTATCCTCGCTTGCGTAGTCCGCGAGAAACTCCTTGAGCGTCATAAGCGCGTTTGGATGACAGCAATTCTGTATCTGTCCGCTCTTGCAAAGGCTCATAAATCTGTCTCCGGTGCGCCCCTCGCGGTAGCAGGCGGTGCAGAACGAGGGGATATATCCGTTGTCAATCAGCCATTTCACCACCTCGTCCAGAGTTCTCTGGTCGGAAACGTCGAACTGCTCGGTGTCCACCGGACGCTCCTCCTCCGTGTAGCCGCCCACGCTGGTGCGGCTGCCGCCGCTTATCTGTGACACGCCGAGCCTTATGACCTTAGCGCGAAGCTCCGCGCTTTCGCGGGTGGAGATAATCATCCCCGTATACGGCACGCTTATTCTGACCAGCGCGCAGAGCTTGGCGAAAATTTCGTCGCTTATCCCGTTGTCAAACGCCGAAGGGTCTATGTCGTCGGCGCGCTTTATCCGAGGCATGCTTATCGTATGCGGACCCACGCCGTGCACCGCCTCGAGATGCTCCGCGTGCATAAGCAGTGCCGCAAATTCGTATCTGTAAAGCTCGAGCCCGTAAAGCACACCCAGCCCCACGTCGTCTATACCGCCCTGCATAGCCCTGTCCATCGCTTCCGTGTGCCAGTTGTAATCGTGCTTGGGACCTGTGGGATGCAGCTTTTCGTAGCTTTGCTTGTGATAGGTTTCCTGAAACAGAATATATGTGCCTATCCCCGCCTCTTTGAGCTTGCGATAGTTTTCCACAGTGGTTGCGGCTATGTTGACGTTTACGCGCCTGATCGCGCCGTTTTTGTGCTTCAACGAATAAATGGTTTTAATCGATTCGAGAACGTATTCGATAGGATTATTTACGGGGTCCTCGCCGCACTCCAAAGCAAGACGCTTGTGCCCCATGTCCTGAAGCGCAATCACTTCGGCGGCGATTTCCTCCTGCGTCAGCTTTTTGCGGGGGATATGCTTGTTTTTTGCGTGATAAGGGCAATAGACGCAGCCGTTTACGCAATAGTTTGACAGGTAAAGCGGCGCGAACATGACTATTCTGTTGCCGTAAAAATCCTTTTTGATTTTTTCCGCCAGCGCGAAAAGCCGCTCGTTTATTTCCTCGTCCTCGCAGGCAAGCAGCACCGAAGCCTCTCTGTGCGTCAGTCCCTTTTCCTGCCTCGCCTTTTCGAGAATTTGCTCAATGAGCTCCTTGTTGTCCTTGTTTTCGTCGGCGTACTTTAAGGTCGCCTCCACTTCCTCGTGGGAGATAAACTCCTCCGCCTTCATCGATTTAGGGTCGTACATAAAAATCTCCTTTGCCTTCGGGTCGGAAAAGCCTTCCCGTCGGAATATATGTTGTTTATTTGTTGCGGCTTGTTACTTTACCAGACTGTCGCCCCGCTCAAACGACAGAACGCGTCCTATCCCTTCAAGCCGCCCCGCAAGCTCGCAAAGCCCCTCCGACGACTCCGCGCCGGTGTTCAGCTTGTTGTCGTAAAGACTGTATTTTTCCCGCGCGAAGGCGGGAGAAAGATTGGGCATGACCACGTTCGCGCCGGCGAGAATTCCCTTTTCCCGTCCGTCGGCGGCGGCAGTGCCCAAAGCGGTGGTTGCCGGAAGCAGCACGCGGGGGCAAAGCAGCCGCGTCAAAGCAAGCATTTTGAGCGTGGTCTGAGGAGAGCCTGCCCTCATTTTTCCGAAAGGAGTGTCCTTGTGCGGCAGGAACGGACCTATCCCAACCATATGCGGCTTAAACCGGACGAGAAACAGCAGCTCGTCAGCAAGATTTTCAACCGTCTGAAAGGGCGTGCCCACCATAAAACCGCACCCCACCTGAAAGCCTATGCTTTTGAGCGCGACAAGACAGTCCATACGCGCAGCATAGCTCATTTCCGGCGGATGCAGCCTTGCATAGTGCTTGGGGTCTATGGTTTCGTGTCTCAACAGATATCTGTCCGCTCCCGCGTCGAAAAACGCCTTGAAACTGTCGAAAGGTCTTTCCCCCAGCGACAAAGTCACGGCGCTGTCGGGAAAACGCTTTTTTATTTTGCCGACAACGGAGCAGACTCTGCCGTCGTTGAAAAAGCCGTCCTCTCCCCCCTGCAGCACAAAGGTGCGAAAGCCGAGCCGATGTCCGATTTCGCAGCGGGAAAGGATTTCCTCCTCCGAAAGACGGTATCTTTCCGCCAAAGAATTGGAGCGTCTCAGTCCGCAATAAAAGCAGTCGTTTTTGCAATATGAAGAAAGCTCTATCAAGCCTCTCGCAAACACCCTGTCGCCGTAAAAGCTTTCGCACGTCGCGCGCGCCGCCGCAAACAACCTTTCCCAAAGCGCCTCGTCATCGCAGCCGAGCAGCTTTATAAGCCCGTTTCTTTCGGGAACGACTCCGCCTATCAGCTTGTTTACCGTGTCAAGCATCGCCGCAAACTGCGGAATAAGCCGTTTTGGCGTTTACTCCGTCAAGACGTCCGACCTTTCCGGACAGCGCGTTTATTACGTCCTCGGGCGCGTCTACGGCAATAGCTATTATGTTTATGCCGCGCTTGGCGTAGGGCAAGCCCATGCGTCCGATTATGTAGCTTCCGTAGTCGTGCAAAAGAGCGTTTAGAGGCTCTACCGAATCGGGATTTTCCACTATTATGCTTACCACAGCAACTCTGTCAGCCATATTTTTCCTCCGAATATTTATTATATGAAAAAATGCGACCGAAGGCGCATTTAAAAAGCAATTTCAAACCGCCTTCCGCCTCAAAAAAATTTCGGCGTCAGTTTAAATTTCAATGCCTTGCCGAAAGAAAGCTCTCGCGGCTCGGGCGTACTATAAATATACTATCTGTTTGATAAAAAAGCAAGCGTTTAACGCGCGGTTTTGATAAATCTGTAAATCTGTTTGGTATTGTCGCAGACGGCTACGGGCTTGTATTCCTCGAAATCCTCAGCCCTGCCGAAGCCGTAGGTCACGCCCAAAACGTCCATGCCGCAGGCAGCTGCTCCGCGCATGTCGTAAAGCGTGTCTCCCACAAGCAGACAGCTGTTTACGTCCAATCCCTTTCCGTCTATCGCGGCGCGCAGAACGTCTGCTTTCTCGTTTCTGTCGCCCACGCTGCCGAACACAAAGCTGAAATATTCGAGAACGCCCAGCTCCTTAAGCACCTTTACGGCATAAGGCTCGTATTTTGAGGTGGCGACGCCCAAGGTAAAGCCGTCACGGACAAGCTTTTCCAAAAGCTCTTTGACTCCGTCGTAAAGCGTGTTGTCCGTCATAAATTCGAGGTAGACTCCGCGAAAATAGTCCAAAGCCTTGAAAAGACGCATATCGTCGCCGAAAATCTGATAAAAGCTCCATTGTATCGGCGGTCCGATAAACTTTTTCAGGTCAAACTTGGTTTCGTCGACGCCGAACTCCTTCATCATTTTCCTGAAAGCCTTGAAAATACCGCTTTCCGTATTTGATATAGTGCCGTCGAGGTCGAATAGAATTGTTTTGTATTTCATCTGTGAGGCTTTCCTTCGCAAAACGCTGCTTACGCTTAAATTGCCGACTGTCGTCGGCAATTTAAGCGTAAAAATTTCAAATCAATAATTGTCGGCTTTTACTTCGAAATAAGCCTTGGGATGGTCGCAGGTAGGGCACTTTTCGGGAGCAAACTTCCCAATGTGAATATGTCCGCAGTTGCGGCACACCCACACGGTGTTTTCCCCTTTGTCTATAACCTTGACTTACTTTACGTTGTCCGCCAGCGCGCGGTATCTCTCCTCGTGAGACTTTTCGACAGCGGCGACCAGGCGGAATTTGGCGGCTATGTCCTTGAAGCCCTCCTTGTCGGCGACCTCGGCAAACTCCTTGTACATTTCCGTCCACTCGGCATTTTCGCCTGCGGCGGCGTCGAGAAGATTGTCATAGGTGTCGCCTATGCCGTGAAAAATTTTAAACCACAGCTTGGCATGCTCCTTTTCGTTGAGCGCCGTTTCGGCAAAAATCGCTGATATCTGTTCAAAGCCGTCCTTTTTGGCTTTGCTTGCGTAAAAATCGTATTTTGTTCTTGCCTGACTTTCGCCTGAAAACGCGTACATCAGATTTTGTTCTGTCTTGCTACCTTTAAACTCCATAAAAAAATCCTCCGTCGAAATTATATCACCGCCGCCGACGGCTTGTCAATACGGCATTTCAAAATTTTGCAAAGCCGCCCCGTTTCAAACAAAATAAGACAGGATTTTTCACTCGTCAAAGAAAAATTCGGGCACGTAATTTTTCTCTTTCTCGACGTCGGCAGGCTGCTGCTCGAAGCCGTTTTTTAGCCCTACGTTGAAAAAATATTCTTTTACCCTATCGTACTCGCTTGCGCGCAGTGCACGGTTGAGTTCGGGGAAAGCCTTCGCGTTGCCCGCGGGGAAATACTGTCCCATGAGACTGACGTACATATTTTCGTCGAGACGCGCGACAAAATCCAGCGCCGCCTTGCTGTTTTCCGCGTTGGAGGGCAGCACGAGATGCCTTACAATCATCCCCTTTTTCATTAAGCCCTCTTTGTCGAAAAGGTCGTCGGGCTGCTGCCTGCGCATTTCCGTCAACGCCGGCTTTGCCGTCGTGAAATAATCGTCCACTCCAGAATATTTCAAGCCGATTTCGTCCAAACCGTACTTCAAATCGGGAAGATAAACGTCCACAAGCCCCTCCAGCCTTTTGAGCGTGTCAACGTCGTCGTAGCCGCCGCTGTTGTAAACGACGGGAAGCCGGCTTTGCGACTTGAATTTTTCCAGAACGGGAACAAGCCTTTGAGCAAAGTGGGAGGGAGTGACAAGATTTATGTTGTGCGCGCCGTTTGCTTCAAGCTCGAACAGCTTGTCCAACAGCTCGTCGTCGGTAAACCGTTTCCCCTTTCCCGACGATGAAATGACGTAATTCTGACAATAAACGCAGTTGAGATTGCAGCCGGAAAAAAACACCGCGCCGCTGCCCCGCGTGCCGCTGAGCGGCGGCTCCTCCCAGAAATGCAGAGCGGCTCTCGCCACGACAAAAGCGTCGCCCGTCTTGCATTTTCCCTTAGTAACGGTTCTGTCCGCGCCGCAGCGGCGCGGACAGGCGTTGCAAATCATTTGACAACTCCCAGCATTTTTCCGAAGTTGGCGTCTTCGTCCTTAAACGCGGACAAACGGTCGGTCTTGCAGCTCATAACAGTCGTGACTCCGGGTCCGTGCCCGGAAATCAGACAGTCGCTGTGAATGACCACGCCTACGGTGCCGCTGCCTAAAGAATAACCTCTGCCGTAAACCGTGTCGCAATCCTCGAGAAAAACGAGGTCGCCGAAACGCAGCTTGTCTATTCCGTATTTTTCCAGCTCGCCCTTGCTGGCAGTCATAATGTCGTAATCCCCCGAAAACGCCGTGCTTCCTATGCCGCTGCCCATAAATCGTGCGGGAATAATTGCTTAAACTCCCACAGACAGTCTGCCGTCCTTTTCCCTTATGTTGAATTTTTCAAAAAGGTCGGGGGCTACGTTCATGACTCTTACGT